>Ga0163180_10002281_pt1 | contig 10711 bp, 25 predicted proteins | sample AtlANTMetagenome_2_FD_109647 | JGI IMG/M metagenome (GOLD analysis project Ga0163180, IMG submission 109647) | Marine eukaryotic phytoplankton communities from the Atlantic Ocean - Atlantic ANT 4 Metagenome | ecosystem: Environmental > Aquatic > Marine > Oceanic | place: North Atlantic Ocean...
CAGAAGCCATACGCTGCCCCTGCAAAATAAGCAACCCAGCAGGTTCCAAACGAGTTTCAGCTACCTCATCCCACCACCGATACATGTCAGCACGTGACTCGCTGTTACGCATCTTGCGAGGATCCCAAACGTCATCCCAAATAATAAGATCAAAACGGCCACCAAGAAAACCAGAGTCCATACCAAACGCAGACCACGACGGCTCCTTCTGAGACAACGGCACGTCACCCTGCTGCACAACAGTAAACGCCTCCGCACGCCATATTTCTTTAGCGTCAGGTTTAAACTGGCCAAAATCCTGCTGCATAGTGCATTCAGCATCAACAGCTAAACCTAATTTCAAATCGTTCAACTCAGCACGGGCAACATGCTCACGTTCAAACTCCGCACGCAAACGCCGTGTATACCATTCAGCGAGACGTTGCGTCGAGGAACCGAGCATCCCTCTAATTGCCCTGTTACGGACTGTTGCCCATGCTGGAAGCACTTTCGCAAAAAACGTTGACTTACCGCTGCCCGGCGGTGCATTGATAACACAATACTCTTCCAAAGGCGTTTCAAAAAGTTCAAATATTTTTTCAGTGGCTTCTATCTGCCAAGGCTGCAACACAATACCAAAATAGCGCAAAGCAAATTTTTCAATATTGTCCCAGCATTCCTGCACTTCCTCAGGTAACTCCGCATACGTAGGAATAGTAGAAACACCCACATGCTCTGTTTGTTCCTTAGCGATAACATAATTGCGTGTAGATATACGCCCAGATTCATTATCTCTAGCTGAATGGTAATTAACGCCAGCTTGTTTCGCTGCTTGATATATACTCATGCTACGACGTAGCAACAAGTACTCAGCCCATTTTTCTACTGGGGTAGCTTTACCAGAACCCATTTACCATTTAACTTTATTAGCCCAATACGCAGCAGACATCTTACCTTTTTTAATGTTTTTTGCATGACGGGCTTTAAACGACCTAGACCTAGCAGTATTACCTTTATCACCAGTTTTACCCTGCTGCCCAAATCGAATAGTTTTAATTTGGTTACCTTCTTTAGCCACAACAACATGCGACTTTGTTTTATGCTTAGGAGTACGCTTCGGCTTATTATACCCAGATACGCCAGCTCTAGCTAAACGAGGATCTTTTTTAGAAGGCATTACTTCTTACGCTTCTTCGGCTTACGTTTCTTCTTAGCCTTCATAGGCTTACCATAACCATACGCCATTAAAACCGTCCCCGTGCTTTTTTCATACGGCGTTGCGTAGCTCTTCGCCTAGCACGACCATAACTAGCTTCCTGCGCTTTAATAGTATTACGGTACGCAGCGTCAACCGACCCAGCGCCTAAAGTAACTTTACGCTTTTTCTTATTTATATTTTTTTTAATATGGCTTATATCCATAACGCCCTCTACTGACAACTTTCACAATACTCAGGATTCTCTAACCCACACTCTAGCACCTCATCGTCCTCCACGTCCCATACCTCATCAAAATCTTCAGAAAACACAAAAACTCCTTGTCATACTGTTGCAAAAAAGAAACAACCGAGATACCCTACAACATAACTTAATCCCAAACGGGTACTGTGGACCCTTGACCCACCACAGCAACGCTTGTAAGAAGCGCCCGACTAACCCTCGGTGCGTCACCCGTCAGAAGGGTAACCGCCCCCTATGACAACGCAACAGGAATGAGCGCATAGGGGCGTAGCGCACAGGACAAAGCGACTACAAGGCCAAAGCAGCCTAAATGCTTGGGAGGTTCCCAAGGGAAACCACAACCCAAAACACAACAACCCAACACCAACAAACAAACACCCCAAACACACCACAAAAAACCCCCACAACACACAAACAACTGAACCAAAACAACCAACAAACCGCTAATAACTCAAGGATATGGGGGGTACCTCGGCAATCTGTTAGGTATGCCTAACACTTATTGTAAGGCCAGGTTGATAGGGGGTGTCAATCAAACAGAACACCTACTATTAGGTTAGCTTAATGTGTGGTTTAAAAGCGAACGTTTGTTCGATGTTGCTCTGTATGGGGTCTAGGATGCGTTCTAACGGCTGTTATACGTTCTCCGGTACTGTCACCCTAGTTCGAGCTATAAACGCCCCAGCCGTATAACGTTCGTTATGTTACAGATATGTTACGATTTGAGTAGGTGACTGGTAATCGTCTTCGAAGTGTGTCTCTAATTGAAATACCGACTTGGAAGAAGGGAAACCGAACCGCCAAGATAATTCGATCCGAGATAATACAGCGGAGATCGACGGGAATAAGAAGGCAAAGCGGAGGCATCCGGCTAGTACCTAAAGTCTTCCTAGGGTTGAAAGTCCCCAAGATAGCCGAGAAGTAGCGAGCCTTAAGGTAACGGGTAAGCGAACGGGTATCCGCTCTAGATGTGGGGCGTAACGCTCGGCCGTGTTCGGCTCAACCGACACCTATCGGGATACTACTGATGAAGGCCGTATGGCCCTAAGGGTAAATAAGCAATCTTTCTTTCCTTCTCTGGGAATTGAACCCACTGACGACGCACCCGTAAGGGATGCAGAAAGAAGGGAAAGATATGGCTTTTAATCCTGAAAGATCACGGCGAATAGCTGAAATTGAGGAACATGAACGCAAGCGCCGAAAGCGTGAACGTGAAGTCCATCAAAATAGGCTAGCTTTGGAGCGCCTTAGGAATCAGATAGCGCACCGTAGGGCGCAGTCGTGGCAACCGGACCCACGCCTAGAGGGTGTTAAGTCTCTAGGGACTGGCGGTCTGGCACTGTTTCAAGGCCAGAACACTTGTGGCTAGTGCTTAGGGCATTCGAGAGAGTGCCCCGAGTAGTATCCACAAGATACTAGAAAGAAGGAAGAATAATGAGCGATCTAAATGTTGAAGATGGCACAATGACGATGGTCATCCCAATCACAATAACCGTAAAGGTTAAAGAGTGGGCCGATAATTACGGCATAGATGCCCCGATTGATTTACCGTTATATCAACTAGTCCGCAAGGATGTTGTCGGATACTTTCAGAGCGAAACATTCGAGCAGCTAGGATGCGGCCAAACGGGTTGCATAGTTCTATGATTTGTAAATGTTGGTACCACAAATACATTAAGTGTATGTGGTGCCGTGACAACAAACATAAACACTAGGTTGTAGGTTGAGCATTGGAGACAGTGCTTTTCCTAGTGCCTAGTGGCACGGAAAGAAGGAAGATAATGTCAGAAAGAATAACTAAACAAGATTTAGAACGCCAAGTAGAAGTGTTAAACGGTTACTTTGGTATTCGGGATAGCAACGCCGTAGGACGCTTTGAAATTGAGTATGCCTATGGTGATTGCCGATTAGTACGAATTCTTAATGAAGGCAATGGCGAACGTGATATGTCTAAACGTGGTACTAAGCGTGAGATATACGAAAAACTTTACGCCATTAACAAAGTCATTTACGAATTTAAGGATGACTTTGGAATAGCAGTAGACAAAGTAGACCGGCTTAACGCTTAACGCTGCTAAGTTGTGGGTTGAGCATCAGCGATGGTGCTTTTCCCAGTGCTTAGCACTAGAAAGAAGGAAGATTATGACAAAATACTACACACCAAGCGATGGCGACGACATACGCAGATTCTTAGAACAATGTAACGATGAGTTATGGAATTTACGTGATGTCGCTGATTATTATGGAATTACTGAGCAAAGAGTTAATAATTGGAAACGGCGATATGATGGTCGTGGATTTCCTACTCCGGTAATTAAAAAAAATAAAAGCAACATTTATTTGAAGTCAGAAATGCAAGATTTTATTGAGTTGCGCTACGCACCTTTGCACGCATTCCCGTGTCACAAAATTAGAAGTTAAGTTGTAGGTTGAGCATTGGAGACAGTGCTTTTCCTAGTGCTTAGCACTAGAAAGAAGGGAAAGATATGGACGCTTTAAGATGGGGTCACGGTTGGATAACCGTACCCGATACCATGCGTAAAGACTTAGTAGAAATTTGGGAAGCAGTTACTAAACTTCCTACTGAGTTGAGCGAAGAATCTAGTTAAACCTAGAAGAAAGAAGGAAAAGATATGGACATGCAACCACTACTAAACGAGCTAGCTAAACAGTTAGTTCCTTTAGTCATTGAAAACCTTAACCCTGAAGAACTTGATTTCTTCAAAGGTGAAGAGGACAATGAGATTGACAACGACGTTCTCGCAGAAGCTCTTAGGCACTGTTTAAGAGAAGGTTGGGTCGATGAAGAAATAGAATCACGCATTGATTCTGTTATTAATAATGGTAGCTGGGACTTTGATATAAGTTTCTCGGCCTAAACAATAAACAAAGAAGGGAAAGATAATGGCACTAAGTAGAAAATACTATCAAGGATTAGCCGAAGCACTAGCTAAACCTACCGAAGGGTATGGGGCAGGCGCTTTAGCTCAAAGATTAGTTCCGATAGTAGCGACAGTAAAGGCTGTAGCTGATATGTGTTATGAAGATAATGACAGGTTTGACCGCCAAAGATTCTACGATGCTTTTATCCAAGAGATAGACAACTTGGATAAGATTGAGATTGAATCTGACAGGTCACTGTATATATTGGATATACATTACAAAGAAGTTCTAGCTCCTCTAAATCGTATTATAGGTAGCTAGTAAAACAAAGAAGGGAAAGATAATGTCAGAAACTTACACGATTGCTATGAAAGTCATGTTTGAATCTACAGTAGAAGTAGAAGTTGAAGCTGACAGTGAAGATGAAGCTGTTGATCTTGCTTACGAAGCAGTTGATGTCGCTGATGCTCACGCTGAAGCATCGCATTCTGAAACAATTTATTGGTCTACTGTTTGTATGGCCTAAGAAGGGAAAGATATGAGAACAGTGAATGAATATCCTGTGCTAGGTGAGAACTTTCACCCTAATGAATGGCACAACGATAACAATTTTCATTGTGATTGCGAGAGCCATGTCAAACATCACAAAGAAATCCATTATGAAATTGGATGCGATGAGTGGGTTGATGAGTTCTGGCTCTGTGAAAAATGTTACGAAGTCTGGTATGACTTTGATGAACTTAGGTGGTATACCCACGAAAGAAAGATCCGAATTAGAAACGGATTCAAGCCAGTAGAAGTAGACTTGAACTAGCAAACTCTGACGATTCAGGGTAAACCGAGCAGACGCACGGTAGTAAATCCTAGAGCTGATGAGCGTAGCTCCCTACCCATCTGAAGATAGTCCCCTGTTATTTAGGTGGGTAGTGGGAAGCGCTTGTTAATAGAAAGTGTTTCAGAAAGGAGGAAGAAGAATGACTTTGCAAAAAGATATAGAAAATCTTTCATCAGAACAAAGAACTCAGTTGGTTGATGCTCTTTCCGACTCTTACTTAGAGTCAATACACGGAGTATTATCTGATGGAACTAGGCAAGCGAAATTTACTGAAGAAGAACATCTAAAAGTAATGCTTTATATAGGTGAATCTTTAAGAGACTTTGCTATAAATCGCAGGAGGGAATTAGATGCATCCTGAAGCAGACATGAGCATCGTAAGCACGATACTCTCAGGGATTGCAGTAATCAGTGTGCTTATTGTCCCTGTATTGATCTCTTATATTAAAGAGAAAATAAATAAATAAAGGGAGGTGTGAAACCCTGATGGGTAGAGTGACGAACTACCACAAATGCCGAATAAAGAGATGTCTTAAAACAATCAAGGCTCGGCTTTCACATTAATCCCTTCTGAAAAAGAAAGGAAAGAACATGACAATTAGTTATGAGCAATACGCTAAAGACGTATTTGAAACTGCTATTGAAGGCGGTATTAATTATTGGGCTGACATCTATGAGGTATCTGATGATGAGGGTCGTGGTTGGTACGCTAAGCTGACCGTCTCTGACAGTTACTATGAAGATGGTGCTGGTTCTGTGCTTGACTGGTGGACCGTTATGAGTGGGACACAACGTCTTGTGACACAACCTGAAGTAATGCAACCTGAAGGTTCAGGTGTCTATTACGAAGCTGGTTCTTTAATCAGTCAAGTTGTTGCAGTTCTAAAAGAAGCAGCAGCGACAGACGACTATGAGAAATTTCTCAACATGTACGATGTCGAATGGACAGATATTATTGTCCAGTACGGGTTGTTTGGAGAGCTTGTCTTCGGATAAGCTATTCATTGCCCCCCATACGGGTTTGGTCCTTCTTTCCCTGTATGGGGGGTTTACCTGTACTAAAATAGAAAGATGGACTGGAGAGAGAAAGCTGGCTGTCGTGGTATGACTGCGACGTTTTATTCAGACCAGCATCGTAAGTGTAGATTCATTTGCGATTCTTGTCCTGTGTTTGAACAGTGTATTGCTACGTCTGTTGAGGATGAGCCAGACCCTTTCCAACTCTGGGGTTTCAGACATGGGATGACTGCATCGGAGCGCTTTCGTTGGCGTATGATGAAGGCCCGACTTGACAGCGTGTGATACCCTGTTAAAAAGGATTTAACAAAAAAAGAAAGGAGGAAGCCATGAATAGAGGCGAGATCAAAGCAATCTCTGAAGGAGTCGCTAAGACTTTCAAGAAGAATGCAAGATACGGAGCCTACCCATCCATTCAATCTGTTCTGGATTCAATCGAATGCGAATTGGTTGAGCAAGGACACATGAGAATGTGGGGGGATAGGTCTAAGGTCCGCTTTGAATATAACGGCGAGTTCGGTGAAGAATACATCGGCGAAGTCGATAATTCAATGGACATCTGGGTGGCCTACTGCATCCAAGCGCATGACGCTGGGAATATAGTTGCTAACCAATAACAAATAAGAAAGAAGGAAACATGGACTTTGATTTCTCACCAGAGAAACCTAAAAGGCGTAAGCCTGCATATAAAAAACCTGACTCTTGGGTTAGGTGTTTAGATTGCAGAGCTATTTACGCTGACAGGATAAGTAAGAATTATCCTACTTGTAAGTTCTGTAATGGAGCTAACTGGTCGAACGATGTTTGACATCTGATGACAGTGTGCTACAATTATAGTAATCCCAGAAAGGAAGGCATGACACTTTACAAAGATATGCAATACCATCCGGCTTTCACAAACAAGCCTGTAAGGTTAGGACTTACCGATGATAGTAAAGTATTAATTACTTACGACACCGGCGAAGTTTACCCATACGATTGGTCTGTTGAAATGAACACAGACGAAGCATCGTTATTGCATTACCTATTAACCCAATTTCTTTTCGATGACCTCGTACTTAATCAGGGTATGCCCAAAGATTATTACGGGTCAGAAGAAGACGAATAACATTTATAAACATAAGGAAGGATATTAATATGCCAAAAATTACATTACTTGGGTTCACTCCAGAAGAAGAAACGGAGAACCCTCACCTCAAGCAACTCTACGATGTAGTTGATGCTATCAATGAGGGCTACAAAAAAGAATACGGTGACGACGATGAACGATAAAGCGTATTTAAGAGGTATGCAGATAGCAGTTGATAGACTTGAGTCGGTTACTCGATTTCAGGAATACAGTGAAGGTTGCCCAACCTGCCGTCGCCCTTTTAGAACTCTTGAATCGCATGAACGTGCAAGATCAGGTAACCCTGACTCTCTAGAGCATGAAGCAGCAAAGGAATTAAAAGACGCAGGGCTAAGATGCAAACAAGTCTTAGACTTTCTACGCTGGGAAAAGCATAACGCTTTGACCAGATCACATAGAGCAAGCTACGTCGGCAACGACGGGTTTGTTAGTGGAGAGGATATGAGATCAAGTCTTGGCTCTGGAGATTGGCAACGACGTGTCAGACAACTGTCTGAAGAATACGGCGTTCCGATAGAAAGAAAAATGGATAACCCCAACGGTGGCAGGAAGGTAGCTTATTACCGGCTTGCTGACGGATGGGACTACGAAGGAGAAACAGAATATGTCTGATGAATATATAGATTACTTAGTGTACGAGCGTCGTATGGAGCGAGCGTTCGGCAAAGAATTTACGGCCAGCAGAAAGCTTTCACCCATAGCGAACAAGGACTTCGAGGGTACGCCCGACGAAGGCGAGATTGTTAAGGATAGTTAAGTGGAATACACTAGCGATATAGAGCAGGCTTACGGCAGGTTCTTACAAGGAAACAGAGAGGTCAAGGAAACAGCGTGCGGTACCCTGAGTAGGGTGTCTGACTCTGGGGCGTGTCTCCGTCAGCGAGGCTTCAACGCTTTGCAGACAGAGGAATGCCACACCATAGACACGACAACCCTGTTAGCGTTCGAGCTAGGCACACACATGCACAACGTAGTGCAAGAAGCATGTGCAGACCAGTTTGAAGGAGAGTACGAGACAGCAATAGATCTGTCCTACTCAGGTGTTAGCCTTAGCGGTAGCTGCGATGGTTTAATTAAAGTCAATGACCAATACAGGTTGTTAGAAATAAAAACCATGAGTCCGTTTGGGTATTCCCTCTGTAAAAAGTCAGGGGTTCCTAAGCGAGAACACATTGTGCAAGCCAGCTTGTATGCCAAAGGCATGATAGAAGCAGGCAAACAAGTAGACGCTGTGTACCTAGTGTACATAGCTAAAGGCGATGACTTCCGTAGCAAAACAAAAGCAGGAGACATCATGGAATGGGTAATCCCGTTAGATTTTTTTATCTACGAGTACAACATGTCGCCAATGCAATTAGCTGACGCTGAACTAGAACTGTTCCGCTCTGTCCAATACGATCTTAGCTCCGACAAGCTCCCAGATGCCGTAGTATTTGACGACGATGGACTTGACCAGCTAATAGAAAGCCCTAGCCCCTACGGTGTGCCTCATAAGGGAGGCTACTGGGGGTGTAGGTATTGTAGATTTAATGAGCTGTGCCAAATGGTAGGACCAACCGATGTGTCTTTATCTACAGCCCGTTACCATGAATCATTATTGAAAGGAGATAATGATGACATCCCAGTTAACGAAGTTAGCTAAACCCATACCAGAAGCGTATGTGAAAGTTAAACCAACCGGCAGAGGCGACAGATACGTTAGTCACGGAGACATAACACAGTTCTTGCTCGCTCATCTTGGCCCGTTTGATATGAGAATAGTAGAACTAATACGCAGCCCTGAAGGTATAGTTGAGGGTTGCATATTGGAAGCCACGTTCCAGATAGATGGGCGCACGGTTACTATCCAAGAGATAGGTGAAGTGGAGCGACCTAGTAAACACTCAGGTCAGAACGCTAAGAGTAGCGTCAGCGACGGGATTAAACGGATAGCCATGCGCTGTTCTCTGGGGTTAAGTCTCTGGACAGGTGACGAAAGCTACCGGCTACATAAAGAACTCACTAAAGGAGAAGAATGAGTATCAATGAACATACACATTACCTTCACGGCAATCTCGGCAGAGACTGGTCAATGAAAGTAATACAAAGCACAGGCAAAACCGTCTACGAAAACGCACTTGCCTACTCTCTGAAACAGGACGACCCGACCATCTGGGTCAACCTCACAATATGGGAGGACAGTAGAGACGGCTCAACCGTACTAGCAGAAACCATTGCAGATAAAACAAGCAAAGGTTCTAGAGTTATAGTGCGTGGGAAATTCACGCAAAGCTCCTACAAAAACAAAGAAGGAGAAACAAAAACTTCTTGGAACTGTAGCGTATGGGACGTAGCCAATGTCATACGAAAGCCTGAAGGGGCATCAAACTTTTCATCAGGTACAGGCAGGCTAGGACCAGCCGACGATGAATACAAAAAGAAAGTAGAACAAAACACCGGATACGATTACGATTCTGGAGAAGCAAAGGAGATACCATTCTAATGACAGCCAACGATCAACTAGTAGCATTACGGATGCCGAAAGATTTAGTAGACAAAGTAGACCATATCGCTATCGACGAAGGCCGTACAAGGTCATCAATGATACGCCGTATGCTCGACCAGTACATAGATAACTACGCTTACGTTAAACAGTGAGCAAAGCACGACAAAAAGGTACTGTCGGAGAGAACATTATCCGTGATCTCTTGATAGAGTGGGGGCACCAAGACGTTAAACGTACTTCGGCTTCCACTGAATCCCATGACATCTGGTTGGGGGGTAGTGGCGTGACGGTGGAAGTCAAGTACCGTAAAGCATGGTCTTTGTTTAAATGGATAGCTCGCATACGTAACGTATCAGACGACAACAAGTGGGTTATCTTTGCCATACACGGGGACAGAAGGTCCACAGTAGGGAAACAAGTAGATAAGGTAGCAGTTATGGACGCTGACTTTGCAGCAGAATTGTTATTGTTGTGGAGACACCAGTTAGATAAAGCTAGTGGTGTGACTCTAATGCCCTGATCCGCTGCTCATGGTCAGCTAACGTAGTTTCTACGTTGTCTAAGACAGCATCCCCTCTAGCTAAACGAATCTCGATCTTAATAAGTACAGTTGATACCCACGCCATCCACGGCAGTAAACAACCAGTAAGTATCAAAAGAAACAGGGCTTCTAAACTCACTCGTCTTTCCAATCAATAGCGACACCAATCATGTGGCAAATAAACGACGCTACGGTAAGCCAAATACCGTACTCCCTAGTCTCACCAGACAAAGTAATCAACACGATACCTGTTGAGCCAGCGGTAAGAGACAAAGCAAAAATTTCTTTTGTCATTCTTTTAACTCTACGTTTTATCATCGTTCGCTTTTCTCCTTGGAGCTTCGGGACCACTGGGAGAAACAGCTTGCGGACTGCTAGGTCG
>Ga0163180_10002286_pt1 | contig 10705 bp, 14 predicted proteins | sample AtlANTMetagenome_2_FD_109647 | JGI IMG/M metagenome (GOLD analysis project Ga0163180, IMG submission 109647) | Marine eukaryotic phytoplankton communities from the Atlantic Ocean - Atlantic ANT 4 Metagenome | ecosystem: Environmental > Aquatic > Marine > Oceanic | place: North Atlantic Ocean...
CCTAGAGCGCATCAATCCAGAGGTACATGGATGGGCACCTCTGGTTACACTTCGTCCTTTGGATGATGTTCCGATTCGATTTCACTTGGCAGATTAAAGAAAGGGAGAGATGCGACCAACACGTCTACAATATTCATCGTACTCTTCTCCAAAATGTTTGCTTAGCTCTACTTCCTCCCACTTCATCCGTCGAAGAAATGCCATGGGCAAAACAACCAATGATGCGATCAAAGCATACTGTGCATGCAGAAAAACAACGGCACCGGTATACAGCAAAAATGCGCCGACATAGCTCGGATGCCGGCACAGTCGATATGGACCATCGGTGATGAGAGAGGTGGCCTTTTCGGGATCGATATGCCAAGTAAATGCTTTTCCAAGATGGAGAACCGCGAAGGTTCGGAGACACAGCCCAAGTAGCATTGAGATCAGCCCGATGCTGGTGATAGAATCCCATACAAATGAATCGGGGAAACGAAAAAACACGGCTTCCATCACGGCAGCAACTTGTGTGAGCTGCACACTCCATAGAATTTGCGCTGCTGTTCCGCGATCTGTGGAAGCCCCTGATTCAAAGGCATGAAAACCAGGCTGAAATATCAACGCCAAACACCCGACAAGGAACAGGATATAAAAATGCGGTAGAGACCACAATTCTGGGGCCCCAAAATAAAAAATGGCCAGATAAAATACAGCCAGCTGAACGATTGAGAGAAGTTTCTTTTTCATGATAGAGCATCCGCAAATAAGAGCTCTGGTTGTTCCAATAATGATTGCAGCTGCAATGCTGCACTTTGAATATAGAGCCCATCCACAACATAGTGATCCGCAGTAATTGTACAGGTTAGCGTTGTGCGGATCGTGGGTTTTCCCTCGATGATGCGCATGGTCTCTTGGATGCATGTTGGGAAAAAAGCCGTTTGGGCGACAGGAGTAAAGGTCGAAGTACAATCGAGACCTCTTGTCGGGAGTGCTGACACGGCATAGGTACCGACCTTGGAGATAAGAAAATGTGGTTCGCGCCGAAATCTCCAGTGTAAGAAGCGGCTTAGCCATCGCGGCATTGTCGTCATCTTTTTTAGTGTATCTACTGCGCTCAATTCCTGAAGGGGAGTGGTTTTCATAGCCTGAATCTGATTCTGGATATCTGAGATCTTCATTGAATCAACATGCCGCAGAACCATGGGAAGAACAATGGGTTCTCCTTCACTTGATGTACGACCGACAACGGTATTACAGCTAATTTCATCAAAGGTTGCTAATTTGGGCGTTCGCCAAAAGCGATGAAAAATTCTCTGATTCAAGCGCGGGTGGGTCTTGAGACAAATGGCGGTTGCCTTGATAAAAGACGCAACCAGACCCGCAGCCTGACCGGCTTCTCGTTCTTCCATAATTTTGCTTTCCAAGTCGGTGATATCAAAATGACAGGTCACACTCATGGGAGCATGAAAGCGAATCGATCTTCGTAGCAAATGGTACACAAAGGTTCTATTCTTGCTTAATGATTCAATACGCATACTGTGTCTCCAATTTCCAACGTAGAAAATAATCGTGAAATAAAAAAGTAAACATCGTTTACATAAGTAACATAAACGATGTTTACTTTTATTTCAAGTATTTTGCAAAAGAGATCATTATATTTCGTGTCGTGGGGAAAATAGATGCGATCAGAATGTGGAATGAACGGTGTTATCGCTGCGAATTATTCGCATTCTGCGATACGGTGGAGAGAAGCCGACAGCTCAGATTATTTTCGATCCGTGAGAGAAACGCAATCGATTTCTGCGTCATGGTGGGTGCTAATCTTTTTGTAGGATAAAGCGGTTCCGTAAAATTGTGCTGTGTTCACATACTGTGTCACAGGTTCAAGCGATAAGAGATCATATTCTGTGCGAGGATGACGAGAGTCTTTTGTGATTCGAATCCTTTCATTACCCCCATAAACAGTACCGGCTGAGATCTGCTTTATCGTTTCGTGCGGCGGTTTTTTTTGGGCATGATCCATTCTATGAAGATACAGATTTCGAATAGGAAGATCATCATCAGCCCAGCTGCAATTTTTGATTGATGATGCTGCTTGGGTTTGTCCACCCAATATAGCGTCATCGCATTCTTTTCCTCTTGGAGCTGGTGCAGCTGCTTGGCCTTTTCGATCGCCAGAAGAATGCCTTGTTTGTCCACAATTGGATCTGGATGTGTGGCTGCGAGATTGGGAACATTCCAATTGGAAATACAGCCCTCAAATTGATTGCGACCATCGATCGATGCAAAGTTGCCATGACACACAGCCCATATTCCGACAGGCGTTTCTTTTGACCACTCGGGAGAGACCAGTGGTGCTACGGCATAGTGATGATCCCAAGATTTTTCTTTGCGTCTAACCAGTCGAGATCCTTTGTTTTGATAGGATCCGCGGAAGGATTCAGCGACAATGGCGTGCTCAAAATGATAGATACCGACATCGGGAAGGTCTTTGACCTGATCGATAGAGAGATTTTGGGATGTCTCTCCTTTGAGTAGATTCCAGACATGAGGCATCACAAAAGAAGGGATGATGACGAAGATTGAGAGTAAAATGACGATGCTAAACCAGCGTAGCTCTATGGATTTTGATAGAATTCCATAGACAAGGGCACAGGCAATCACGGAGAAGACAAACAACAGATCATTTGGGATGGCACGTCCGAATATAATGATTCCCAGCAGGCTGGTGTACAGCACAACATGAAAATGGAGTACGCGGCCGATCGTTATTTTTTCTGTCTTTGCTATAGGCATTTCGATAAAAGGTACATGTTTGTCGTAATTCTCAAAAGAGACATCCGGGAGCATCATTGCTCTCATCGAGGACATAATTTTTTACCTGCGTCAGCTCTCGTTCATAAAAGCACAGTTGATCTGCCCAGTGCAGGTATCCATAGTCATAAAAAGTGTGGTTGTCTCCGCTTTGGCGGAGTCGATCTGGTTGGGGGTCGTGGAGCGCGCTGTGCCTTCTTTGTACAACCGTCGCCGCTTGTTGTTGTAGCAGTTCTGCAGCAGCAATCGAGGCTTCGTCTTTATTAATGCTGGCGCGAATTAGATGGGCGGCAAATTGGGCCCGAAGAACATTGGCTTCAAATCCGTCGATGGTCTCTTGTATCCATCGATTGCTGCTTTGTGGAATCGTGTGGAGGACCTCCTCCGTTTCGGTTGCCAGCTGATCTAAGGCATTGGCAATCGGTAGATCGCTTTCATCGAGTGCACTCCATGCCTTTCTTTCGGGCTGGGCTACAATACCCAAATAGGATCCAACCTCCATTGCGGAATCGAATCCAGCGGTCCATGGAGCGAGTCGGTTTTCGATGAGCGCTTCATGCTGGAGCTTGGAGAGTGCACATATCGCTTCGGCGAGGGCTGGCTCTCCAACGGGCTCCAGCATGTCTCGCAGGGTTTCGCAGTGATCGGTGGGAACCTTCCAGTTCATGCGGAGGGTCGCGGCATCGTTTAGCCAGTATCCCCATTCCCAGCCCGAGCTGAAGAGCACATGATCATCAAGACCGATGAGTTTATCCATATCTTTCCAGCGAGAGTATACATATACGGGTAGATATTGCGGGATGGGACTGTCAAAGGCACACCAATAGGCACTCTCTGGAAAATATCCAATCGGACGCCCCTCTTGCAGATAGCGCTCTATAATGGAACGATGCTGATCGAATTCCTCATGATGGTAGGCTCCACCAGCATCATCATAGAGATTGTAAAACATGACGGTGTGTACCCAAGGTTTGATCTCGGGACGGGCAAATTGTGCGAGATTGTAATAAATCCACTCTTCTCCTTGATATGAAACCCTTTGCTCGTCTCCCACGTGTAGAACGGTGGTCATTTCAGTGCCGGGGGCCAGCTCTTGGAGCACGTCATAGCTGAGATTGATAGAATCGATAAAGATCTCGGGGTCGGAATTAAAAAACTCTCCAAAGCTGAGGTTGAAGAGGTCAAAGCCGATGTTGGTGACCCGAGACCATTCTTGTTCCATTTGGGGGCGATAATCCCCGTCTGAGTTGTGAACGAGATTCATGGCCTCCTGTAGGTTGGATTCGCTGAAGAGCTGAATCCCGAGCCCGGTGGTCAGACCTCTGGCCTGGAGATCTTGCACAATCAGAGTGCTGTGCTCTTCCCAATTCTCAGGGGTGCTGTCCAGAGCCACCCACTGTAGATGATTGCCACGATTTTTGATGACCCAGTCTCCAATTCGACGAATATTGTTAAGATCTCCTTTGGAGTCCCATGCATCGAAATAGCCTTCGATTGGATGTAGGGTATGCATATGAATACCACGCCGCGCCATTTGAGGGCATTGTGGCTCTGCTGTACTGAGTGCTTTGGGAATTTGTATGCTTTCCGGACCTTGGGTTGCGTGAGGATGGAAAAACCCCATTCCGGATTTTTCCAGTACAGCACTCAATCCATATTGCACACCGAGCAGACCGCCAGAGACTTGTGTACATGTATCTGTGGAGAGAATCTCATAGCACTCTCCCATATCCGGTACAAAAACCAGCTCTATATCACCATTGCTGCATGCTGAGCCTGTGGATATTTCGAGCTGAACATCGTTGCGATCCAAAAATAGAACGTACTCACGTATCGCATCATCCAATTCGGTCGTTGCGTAAATCGTAAGGGGGGAAGCATTCTCTTTTCCACCCGAACAAGACCAAAAAAACCACAATAACGAAGTCATATATTCATTCCGTGTATGATAATTTGTATGCGCTCTTTCTTGAGACGGTACTGTATTGTACCCGTTCCGAGGAAAGATAGCATCGAAGCCTTTCGCTTTTTTGTTGTTTTCAAGAATGCATTCGAACGGTTTTTTGTCGATATCCATATGGACGAGATGGAATGAGAAATCCGAGTTCTCGTACAGCTAGATTCCGTGCTCTTCGCTAGCGCTCAATTGCGATAAAATCTTCGATCGACTTTGCCCAGGTCCAGCTCAATTGCGCTGTACGATCAAAGTGAATAACGATGCTTTTCTCTGCTTTTTCCATTTCACTTCCGTGCTCTTGCACACGCTGTAGAATGTATGCCTGTATCTGTTGGGTCCGATCTGCAGCTGCGACATAGGGATAATTGATGTGATGTTGAAACACCGGTATGTTTTCAATGTGCATATTTGTTCCTCTTTGCTGAGCTTTTATCTCGATTGTGGTTTTTTACGAGCGGTGTTTGTATGGACCGAGACGAACGCACGAGGTTGCTGTGGAATGGGTCCAATGCTACGGATTTTTGTGCTGAATTGGAACAGTGCGGTGTGTCAGAGGTGAATCGGATGGCGGGAGAACGGGAGTACGTAGGAAGCCCACTAAAAGTCAATACTTCGTCGTCTGCACCAAAGGAAAAGTAAAAATGGAATAGCACGCTTTGAAGCCTATGGATAGTGAAACCCTACAATTGCCATCATGGGAGAAGGGTTTTGATTTGCATTATTTCGAAGATCCTATACATGATACGAATCATTATCCCAAACCAGACTGTGATGTCTGGAAACACAAAATAAGTGGAGTCACTATGAATACGATGCATGTCATTTTTGCCAGCCTTCTTCTCACTGCCTGTACCGGTACGTCAGAAAAAGAAATGGATACAAGCCCTGCAACCAACACCGAAGAACCGGATACCGGTGAAGTAGGAACGGAAGATCCAGATACTGGTGAAGTGGATACCGAAGAACCGGATACCGAGGAGCCAGATACTGAAGAGCCGGATACCGAGGAGCCGGATACGGGCGATACTGGACCCCAGGCGGTGGCGTTCAATTCGCTGAGCATTACGGGTGTCACATTAGAAGCGGAGAAGATCAACCAATTTCGAGCGACCAAATATGGTGTTCCGTATTCCGATTGGTTATCAACCAGCTGGAGCCCCAGCGATATCCCTGTCGGCAGTAATGGATTTCAATTTGAAGCCGATTGCGGTGGTGATTCGACCTTTGACTGGGGTGTTTTTGAAGTATGGCATGACAACCCGACCGCACACAGTGGGGAATTGACCTATATTGAGCAGAGTGAAGCCGCAGCCCAGATCCCCTTCTATGATGCCGTCATCTCCAAATTGAATGGCTGTGATGGAGGGGAACGAAGTGCCATTATTTCCGCTGGAAGCATGGACAATATCCCGACAGGAAACCGGATTGTGCTCGACATATCGGGAGTGGGCCGAGTAGAGGTAGAAGAAGTGATACGATCAACCGGTTCCTTCAATGCCAGCTCTGATCCCAATGCAATGGTATGGCCTATTTCTGGAAATATTACGGTGCAGGGTTTGTGTGGAACTCCGGCAGCCAATAGTGCATATGGATGGGCTACCATGCTTCCATGGTACTCCAACGGTGATGAACGAATGGCGACGATTCTGATGCTCTCAGATAGCGAACAGGAATTGGCGCGTATCAGCCTATATGGTGCAGTATTAACGACGATGGGAACATGTGCTGATCATATTCAGAGTGTCGAGCTCTCGGTTGGTTCGATCGAGGTACAATGATTCCTACAAATCCATGAGCCAGCTTGCTGGCTCTGTCTGAAAATTTATCACATCGACAGATTCAATCGGAAACAATATGACATCGCTATCCCTAATTCCTCTGCTTTTGGGTATTTCTTGTGCCAAAACCTCTGCTCCTGTGGTTGTCACTACGGAAGTTGCTCCGATCGCAGTGGAAGCTTCGGCAGAGAACACTCCTGCCGAAGCCTCTGAAAGCACAGCTCCTACAGAAACCGCGTCTGGCGACGAACCGGAATATCTCTCTATAGAGAATGGGAAACAATATCTACAGCTCTCCATGAAGCAGATCACAATTCTCAAAAACAAGGCACCCAAATATCCATATGAAGCCAGAAAAGAAGGTCCTGCAGAGGCTTCTTGTACAGTACAGTTTCTGGTGAACGAATCGGGAGCCGCGGATGAAATCCGTATTGTTGATTGTCTTGAGATCTTTCATAACAGCATTCATTCGATCAAAGATGATTGGGTTTTTCAGCCCTATGAACAGGATGGGACAGCGATTCCCTTTGTTTTTACACTGAAGATTACATTCCGTCTGCAGTAGGGCAAAGCGCATTCAAAAATCCGAATGCGGACCCGATTCACATAGGTGGGTGGAGCTAGAGAAATCGGATTGTTGAAACACGAGCATCAGTGCACAGCCATTGGTCTCTTTTGTGCTCTGCTTTGGTTAAAAAGGTGAGGCGTCTCGAAAGGAACGTGAGATCTCTGAGAGACGAGACTGCGAGGAGAAAGAAAACCCGGAATGTGATGAAGAGTTCTTTGCCTTCATGGCCGCTTGTGTGATGCGTGCTGCGAGCTCTCCATTGGGGTTTTTCATCAGCTTCGCAAACCAATCCGGATCGCCTGCAATCAAGATCGAATTCAAGATTCCAAGGGCCAGTCCCAATCCTCCACTGGCTGCACCGATCCCGAGCAGCATGATATCACGTCCGATATTTGCATATGCGGTAAATCGTGCATCAGAGCCTTCGGGTTTGGTTGTGATTGCTTCATAGACGGAATATACGGAGGTCGATATTCCCATAGCAGTTGCACCACGACCTAAAAACTTAATCCCTAGGGACACCCCTTTGGCAGCATGTAGGAGCTTGTGGGCTGCAGCTCCAACCTTCTGACCAGAGTTGCCAGGCATATCATTGCTAACCATTAATAATGTATCGGCGACACTGATGAGGGTATCGATTTGTGTTGCCCAATAGTTCACACCACCATTCCACTTGCCCCAGTCAAAATCTTCTGGTGCAATCGTTTTGGTGTGAGTTTCATTTCCCAATGCCATCTCTCTTTTGGCTTGTTTTAATTCTTCGCACCGACCAAAATTGGAGGCCAGTGGTCCTGCACATATCCGCTCGGCATTTTGCATTTGCTGTGGATCTTTCTTAAAAAAAGGATGTTCTTTTCTTTTGCTGAGAGTTTTTTTTGTTGTCCTGCGCCACCAGCCATAATACACTCCATATCCCACGAATAGACCCATCTGATGCATAACGGTACAGATATTGTATACTTTACAAGAAAATATTAATATTTTGATCAAAGATCATCAAATCAACAGTAGCCCAAGATCTTGGGAAACAAGAATGGCACCATGCCATGGAATGTATATCGAGAATGTCGAAAGAGCATATTGTTTTTCCCGGCTTCATCTTTTGTAATTCTTCTGTCATCATATTTCAGAGGGTCTGGTCTTTTATAGCAACTATCGCTCCAAGAAGTCTCGGAGTTTGCGCAGACAAACTGTCAAATCGGTATGTGGACTTCTCTTAAGAGTGCGGTTTTGGACCGTAGGTAAGACTTAGAGCAAAGATTGCTAGTGTATCAAGAGCCGCTTCAGAATCAGGTAATTCCACGTCCACCTCATTGGGGTGTTTTTTGTCTCAAGCGCCACTATTTTGAATTTTGGCTGGGATGTCCCAGCCGGCTGCATGATCGGAGTATATATGAGCGCGAACCGCAAGAGTGGAAGCATGTACGCCTATCACCGTAAAAATGCAGGAGTGGATTGACAAATAGATCATCGTATATTCTACAAAAAAAATGACGAGAGCAAGAAGTCTGTTAGCTATAGGCAAAGAGTTCAAGAAAATCTCAATCCCGGTGTCATCATGTTTGGTTGGTTTAAAAGCGATCCGCAAAAACAGATAAAAAAAGAAATCAAAAAGAAGCTTTCTCAGGCGACAGAATATCAGCGCAATGGGAAACTACGGGAATATGCAGAGTTAATAGCAGAGGTAGAGCTTCTGGAAGAAAAGTTGAATCACAGTGATTCATAAGAACGATTCGCATTGAACGCTAGGGTCTCTCTATATCTAGATGATCATGTCGGTTTGAGAATTACATGCGCCAATCGTGTTCCGCTGCTGATGTTTCGGAAAAGGATAGCAGAGTTGTTTTTTCTTGCAGTATTCCGTATGTCATAAATTACGTTATTTTTATGGTGTTGTCGGAACCATTCACACCAGAGGTAAAATTATGAATACGAAAATATTTGTAGGGATGTGCTTTATGCTCGGTTCTATCGGTACATGGAATGCGTGGACACTCCATCAAGTGACTGAACGTCTCGATCAGCTTGAGGCCCGTGAAATCGAGCAAAGTCAAGCATCGACCTCTTCAATAAAGGAAAAAAACAGCGCCTATTCTTCTCAAAAAAGACCAGTACGTCGTGCCAGTAAAGAGATTACGGAATTCCAGAAGCCCAAAACGACAGCCAATCGTACCCAACCAGAAACACAAAAAGAACCCGAGAACAGCATCGATTTATCGAATCCAGATGTTCGAGAAGCGATTGCCAAAATCGCGCAAGACAATGCACAAAAAAAAGAAGAGCAGCGTCGAAAATCGAAAATGGAAGCCTATAAAACATCGATACAACATGAGCTTGAAAAATTCTCTATGGAAAAAGGCTATGATGCTGAGATTACACAAAAGGTACAGGGCATCCTCGATGAAAGCACCAGTGAATGGACCGCCATTCGACAGCAGGTTCGTGAAGGTGAGATATCATGGCTGGATGCACGAACCGAGTTTAAGGCGATCGGTGAGGAAACCCAATCCAAAGCGACCGAATTCATTAGTGAAGAAGACTACAAAGAGCTTCGCTCACGATTGTGGGGACAATGGGATTGAAGCGAGACCGATAAAAATTCGCTGTTCAGGATAAAAGTATGTATCGAGACTTGGTCGGATTGCTCTATTTCTCTGATGAAAGTCGTCTTGACATACAAGGTACTCGGCAGTCTGTTGTTGCAGCGAATATGGTCTCTTTGTACGGGATAGAAAAACCATGCGCCCACTGAAAAAGATACAGATGAAAATAGACTGGCTCGCCCTACCTGGAATTCCTGCGGGAGCAGAGATCTGGGAGAGACTTCCTGTACGTCGCTGTTCGTTTTTGGGGCTACAAGATGATCAGCCACGCACCCGCTGGAAGCTCGAATCATTTGTGGATGAGGTTCTGCCGCAGTACAATGAGCACAGCATCGTGATCGGTCATGATCTTGGTGGTGTGGTTGCCTGTATGGCCGCACTTCGAAAAGCTCCTAGGGCACTGGTTTTGAGTGGTACAGCACTGGGTTCTTGGTGGTTTTGGACCCGAAGAAGTGCCGATCCGATCGTGCATTATTTTTTTTATCATATGTTTAAAGGCACTTTGTTTGTTCGTCTTGGTGGTGGAGATGATACCGCAGATCGGTTCTCAAAACAGAATGGTGTACATCATGATCCACGTAAGATGAGAATTTTGGCAAAGCATATGAAGCCCCCCAAAGGATTGGCCGAATCGGTGGCGACGATTTGTCCGGTTTTTTTGATTTGGGGAAAAAAAGAGGTCTTTTACCCGGGTTTTATTGCCAAGTCTCTCTCTAAAAAGATGAATGCACCGATATTTTGGAATGATGGCGGCCATTATTGTATGTGGACACATACGCAGTCATTTCTCGAGTCCATGGTACATATCGAGGAAGAATTGTGCTCTAAACACTGATGGTCTCTTACCAATGCAATTCCACAGGAAAGGCCTTTAGAATAATCTTTTTTCCCTGCTCCTGTTGATCGAATAGGAGCACGATACGGTATGTAGATCCTTGGATCAGCTCTACCGGTATAATGGTGCTGACCGTCATTAATTCTTCTGAAGGTGTGCAATAGGGTA
>Ga0163180_10002287_pt1 | contig 10703 bp, 8 predicted proteins | sample AtlANTMetagenome_2_FD_109647 | JGI IMG/M metagenome (GOLD analysis project Ga0163180, IMG submission 109647) | Marine eukaryotic phytoplankton communities from the Atlantic Ocean - Atlantic ANT 4 Metagenome | ecosystem: Environmental > Aquatic > Marine > Oceanic | place: North Atlantic Ocean...
AGCTAAAGAGGTTACAACCATGGAGTTGTTTTTCAAAAATTGATTTAATGAGTAACCAACTCTTCCATCAACAACCGGAATAGATATATTAAATTTATCTAAAAGCTCTTCTCTCCATTGCTCTGTTAATCCAGATGGAACAACAATCAACACACTACTGGCTTCTTTTCGCAAAATGTACTCAGTTAATATCATTCCAGCCTCAATTGTTTTTCCTAAGCCAACCTCATCAGCCAATATAGCTCTTCCATTCATGCTGTTAACAACAGTTTCACAGGTTGATATTTGATGAGGGAAGGCAGAGGTTCTACTTGAAGCAGGAGAAATTAAAATTTTTTTATCAAACTTCCTAGACAAAATTTTTGAAAAAATACTCAATCTAAAATCTTGGAAAGAACTGTACCAACCTTTTGCATCTTTGTTTAAAAATGAATCTTTATTGGCATTATTGCCAAAAAGTCCATTTGCAAGGCTTTTGTTGCTCATATTACAGCTCTTAATGCTAACATTTATTAATTGAAAACTGTTAAAAAAAGCTTAAGAGAGAATGTTTTGGTGAATAGGCTCAGACCTTTTAAAGAGTCTAAACTATTCATACTCTTGCTTTCTTCTTTGTTGGGAATTTTTGCTGGCTACCTTTCAATAGTCTTCAGAAAAGCAGCTAGTTTTGGGACAAGCTTGTTTGATTCGGCTCAAAAAATTGGAAACTTTTCTGCTACAGACTTAACTGCATACATACCTATTTTAGTTTCAATAATATTTGTTACTATCTATTCGAATACAGGCTTCTGGGGTGCTAGAGGTTTTTCAAGCATATTAAAAGCTGTTTTTAAAACTCATGGCCACCTTAGCCTTAATAATTCATTCAAAAAACTTGGCCTATCTCTACTCTCAATAATAGGAAAAGGATCTGTTGGCAGGGAGTCAATGATAGCACAATGCTCAGGTGGTTTTGGGTCATGGCTTGGAAGGGTTTTTCATCTGAATTCAAGAAAAACAGTCAGACTTATTGTTTCGTCTGCAGCTGCGGCAATAGCTGCAACATTTGGAGCACCTATTGCAGGGATATTATTTGCAATAGAGCTTTTAGCTGAAGAAGTACACGTCTCTCTAGCGCCCATGATTATCGCTTCATTAAGCGCCAGTCTTGTTGTTAAGAATTATGGATTAAATCCTGTGGTAGAGATGAACCTTTGGAACAGTGTTTCGGTAAAAGACTTATATGTATTTGCAATTCTAGGTATTTTGAGTGGTTTATTTGGAGCGTTGTATTCACACACTTCAAACATAACTTCAAAAAAACTATATGGAAAAAAATCATCTCCCTTAATTGCTGGTTTAGCGATTTTTGCTTTACTAATCTATATGCCAAAACTAACGGGAGGAGGTTACGAACAAGCTTCATTAATGCTTCAATCAAGCTCTACAGTTAATGAAATGCTTATTTATGTAATAGGCAAAGCGCTAATAACAATTCTTTGTATTAATTCTGGATGGGCTGGAGGCCATTTTGGGCCAATATTCTCAATAGGAATTGCACTTGGTTTAATTTTGGGTGCAAAGTTTTCATACATGAGCGCATCTCTTGCTATTGCTGGTGCAGCAGCTCTTTGCGCATCAGTAACACATGCTCCTCTTGCATTAATAATACTAACGTGGGAAATGACAAATACTAGTGATGTTTTTATACCGGTAACCGTTTCTGTAGTTATAGCGATACTTGTAAGAGATATTTTCAATGTAAGAAATCTTTATGAATCACCACTAATTGATCTTCTTTCTAAAAAAACAAATAAAAAAAATGAAAAAACCATCAAGCAAATAATGGAAAAAAAACCAACGACTGTGGATACAGATCAAAAAATAAAAGATGTTTTGTATTTAACAAGAACAAAAAAACAAACATATTTTCCAGTTTTGCAAAACAAAAAACTAAATGGCATAATAACCAGAGCGAATATTTTGCATGCTCTAGAAGCAGACTTACATGGAAGAATAAACAGAGAACACCTAGATGACAAAGTAAGTAGATGGACATCTTCTATAGAGGAAATATTAATAATAAAAGAAAATGATTCTGTACTAGATACAGCTCATAAAATGCGTATATCGGGAATAAACATATCACATCTTCCTGTTGTAAATAATCTAGAAGAAATGAAAGTTGTTGGAGTTTTGCATAGTGAAGATGTCTTAAGGGCTCTAGATGTTTAAATGTTTGTTAATACGAAATTTTATTTTACAATTTCTATCTTATGTCATTACTTATAAAAAGATGGATTTGGATCATAGGTGTTATTTCGGTATTCAGCATTGCTCCTATTTCAAAAATTGCAAATAATAAAAACCCTCTTAATTTAGGTTTGGATCTATCTGGAGGCGTTGATATATTGATAAAAGTAATACCTCCACCTGAAGAAAAATTAGATGAAATAGTTCCTGGTGTAGTTGACGTTATGTCAAAAAGGCTAGACCCTCAAGGGGTTTTATCAATATCAGTACAGCAAGTATCTGAAGACAGAATAAATATACAAGTTCCATCTTCATCTGGAGAAAGTCCAGAAAGAGTGCGAAGGCTAATAGAGCAATCTGCTCATCTTGAATTAGTAGATACCAGTTTTGTATCCTACCTAGCAGGATCAAAAGCCTGCAGGAATGATGGGCAAAATTATGAAAATTGTGATTTGGTATATACCAAAGATCAAGTTGTGATAGAGGGTGGAGACCTTAAAAGAGCAACAGTTTCTCCAAATCCAAATGGAGGTTGGCAAGTTGATTTTGAACTTAGTGAATCAGGCTCTAATGCTTTTGCAAGACATACAGCTTCACATATATCCCAATACCTAACAATAGTTCTTGATGCCAATGTTGTATCAAGCCCAATAATTAATTCTGCAATTTTTGGCAGTGGAAGCATCAGTGGAAGTTTTAGCATAGAGGAAGCAAACGAGCTTGCCCTGCTCTTAAATGCTGGAAGATTAGATGCAGATATAGACATACTAAAACTTTCTTCTGTTGGAGCTGCTTTAGGCAAGGATTCTTTAGAAAAAAGCATAAAGGCAGCATGGATAGGTCTTATTCTTGTTGCTATATACATGCTTGCATGCTACAAAAGGAGAGGTGTTGCTGCAGTTTTCTCTTTAGCAATATTCTCGAGTATTCTCTTTAGCCTGTTTAGCAGTCTTAATATTACTTTAACGCTACCAGGAATAGCAGGCTTGATTCTTTCGATAGGAATGGCTGTTGATGCAAATGTGATTATTTTCGAAAGAATAAAAGAAGAAGAAAGCTCCGGAAAAAGTGGCCTTTTGGCATTAGAGGAAGGTTTTTCAAATGCTTTATCAGTAATAACTGATGCGAATGTTACAACATTCCTAATTGGTCTTGTGCTGTACGCACTTGCGACTGGCCCTGTTAGGGGTTTTGCTGTAACCCTGCTGATAGGAATAATGGTTTCTGTTTTTGCTGCTTTAGTTGTAACTAGAGCAATCATGGAAACATGGGAAAAATAATGAATAAAAAACTAAATTTTTTAAAGATGAGCAAAGTTACAGTCTGGATAAGTTTATCAATTTTAATCATGGGCATATTTTCAATGATTGAAAATACAAAAGTATTTAAGATGGAGAAAACCGATGGATCAATATCCTCTTTACCATTAAATCTAGGTATTGAATTTACAGGAGGAAGTGTTTTTGAGGTTGATTTAGGAGAAGAATCATCCACTACAGAATTACGAGAATTACTTTCTGACAAGCTTACCAAAAATCCTCAAATTCAAAAAAGCGGTGATGTATATATTATCAGAACTGAATTTATATCAAATCCTGATGAAATTTATCTTTTATTAGAGTCAGAATACAAAAACTTCAACAAAGATGCAGATGTTTCATCAGAAAGAATAGGGCCTTTATTCTCTCAAGAACTTGCTAAACGTGCTTACTTGGCAACATTTATAGGAATGTTGGTTATCTTGCTCTATATAAGTATCAGATTTAGTTTTATATTTGCGCAAGGAGCACTAGCAGCACTTGTTCACGATATACTTTTTGTACTCAGTTATTTTGCAATATTCAAAGTTGAAATAGGTTTACCATTTGTTGCAGCAATTCTGACAATTCTTGGCTACTCAATCAATGACACTATAGTCGTTTTTGACAGAATAAGAGAAAATATGAACAAGCTCAAGAATGAAAAATTTTCTAAAATATGCGAAACAAGCCTTTGGCAAACTCTTTCAAGAACAATAAACACTACCACCACTACACTTCTTGCAATAATGGCTATACAAGTATTTGGAGGAGCTACACTAAAGCCATTTACAACAGCTTTAATAGTTGGCTTTATAGCAGGAACATATTCTTCAATTTTTATTGCAACACCTTATGTAAACTCAAAACAAAAATGAATGTCTAGTAAACACCAAGAATTCAGAAAACAATTACTAAAATATTGGAACTTGACTGAAGAGGAAGATAGGCAGGCAAGAACCCCCTCCCTAAAAACATTAACAAAAAAAAACCCGCCGAATACAGAAAAATTTGTGCAAAGGATGCTAAAAGCATCTAGCAAGAAAGAAAATATACTTATTTTTGGCGATAACGATCTTGATGGCTGTATGAGTGCAGCAATACTTTTAGACTCCATTCAAAATATTGGCTGTAATGCAAGAATCATATTCGCCAAGCATCACCACAATGATGGGCCTGGAATAAGGATGAAACACATTAAGGGAAGATTGAAAAATATTGATATCATAATAACAATAGACTGTTCTGTTAGGGATAAAGAAGTAGTTGATGAGCTTGCAAAAAAAAACGTAGACCTATGGACAATAGATCATCATCCTTATCAATTTGGTATCAAAGAACAATGTGTAAACTGTACTTTTGAAGGAGAACATTTTAAATACTACTGTGCGGCTGGGTTAGCTTTTCGAATATCATTAGAATTTCAAAAAATAAAACAAGACGAAACTAAAATTAAGAATCATCTCATCGGATGCATGCTTGCAACAATAGCAGATCATGTTCAGTTAAGAAAAGATAACAGAGCAATAGTCATATGCGGAATAAAAGAATGGTTTAAAACAGATCTTCCGGTATTTAAACTCCTACATTCAGAAGATAAAAAAGATATTGGAAAAAACTTCAACAAAATAAGAAAGAAAGCAGTTTCGCCTTTAAATTCTTGCCCTAGGTATGATGACCCTCAAACAACAGTGGAATCAATATTCTGCAAAAATGAAATAAAAGCACTTGACATAGTCAGAAAAATAAAAAAATACAACTCAAAAAGAATAAACGAAGCAAAAAAAATGAACTCCTTAATGGAGGGTCAAAAACTGAAAAAAGACTGTATAAACGTTTTTTATCAAGAAGGCTTTTCGGCAATGTATGTCAGTCAGGTTGCAAGCAAAATATCCTTTCAAGAGCATTTGCCTTCCATAGTTTTTGCAAAATCAAATGATGGATGCTTAAGGGGCTCGGCAAGAAGTCCTGATGGATGCGAGATAAGAGACTTAGTCATTAGCGCTTTAGGCAAAATCGCAATAGATATAGGCGGACATCCACAAGCATTTGGCCTAACGATTAAAGAATCTAATTACGAAAAAGCAAAAAGCATTATAGAAAACTTAAAAATCAAATTCAACAAAGAGATCTATCAAAGTATAGCTTTGAATGATCTCTCGACAGAAGAAGCTTTGGAGATCATAAAAGAATACGAACCTTTCGGTTCAGCTTTTAAAAGGCCTAAAATTCATGGATAATGAAAAAATATTCCCAATACCAAAAATAAAAAATAAAATTTTCTCTAAGGAAAAAAAAGATTTTTCAAATTGGTTAAAAAAAATCAATAGAAAATATCCAAGAAAAGTAAATATGCCGATCGTAAAAGATGCATTTAATTTATCTCTTTTTGCGCACAGGGGTCAAAAAAGAGAAAATGGCGATAATTACATTAGCCATCCTTTGGCTGTTGCAAAAATAATGACTGAAGAAGTTTATGTTGATAATGAGACTGTATGCGCTGCCCTTTTGCATGATGTTTTAGAAGATACTGAAATAACAAGAAGTCAAATAAATGCTTATTTTGGAGAATCAATTTCAATACTAGTTAACAATGTTACAAAAATGAAAAATATCATCAATGAATCCTCAACGTTGAGAGAAGAAAATCTTAAAAAAATATTTCTATTAACATTTTCTGACCCAAGAACATTAATGATTAAAGTTTCCGACAGGATACACAACTTAAGCACATTAGATGGGATAAAAGAACCAAAAAGAATCGAAAGAATAGTTAGAGAAAGTTCTAATTTTTACTCCCCTCTCTCTTCAAGATTTGGATTGAACAACTTAAAACAATCACTTGATGATCAAATATTTAAAATATTAAACCAAGAAGAATACGCTGAAACTTACAAAACAATCAAAAATATAGCCCCTAGAAAAAAAAGGGCTCTCTCTATCGTTTCAAAAAAAATACAAAACAAAATCAAAAAAGATTTTCCAAAATGTGAATTCAAAATAAAAAATCGAAAAAAAAGTATTCATAGTATATGGCGGAAAAAAATTGAACAAAACTTAAACTTTGAAGAGATTAGAGATATTTATGCAATAAGAATAATCGCAAAAACAAGAAACGACTGCTATAAAATCTTGGGATCAGTCCATTCCCAATATGAACCAATGCAAGGATTTTTTCATGATTACATAGCCGCACCAAAAAATAATGGCTATCAATCAATACATACCGTAATAACAACAAAAATAATGCCTTTTGTTGAGGTTCAAATAAGAACAGCAGAGATGAATGAAATCTGTGAATGGGGCGAAGCCGCACATTGGATATATAAAAAAGATACCATGAATCCCTCTATAGAAAAGAATCTGAAAAAAATGCAAAAAGCAAGAGTTAACTTTAAGTTTGGAGTAAAAAAAGAAGAGACCAAGGGTTTTATTGACGAATTAAAAAACAATTTTTTTCAAGAAAGAATATTTGTGTATACACCAAAAGGTGACAAAATCAGCCTTCCAAAAAATGCAACGGCCTTGGATTTTGCTTTTGCAGTCCATTCTGAACTAGGTTCAAAAACAAAAAAAATAAAAATCAATGGGAAAATTGAAAAACTGCATAAGAAATTAAAAATTGGTGATGAGGTTGAAATAATCAAAAATTCAAAAACCTCAATTAAGCCAAACTGGATATTTAAAACAATTACATCGCAAGCAAAAAGAGAAATCAAGAATCATCTTAGAAAAATCAACAGAACAAGAATTGAAAAGTCAGGAAAAATAAAATTAAATGAGATAATCAAAGAAAAAGGCTTGTATCACCTACATCTGACAAACACGCAAAATTTAAAAGATAGTAAAATTTTTAACGATCTCTTGATTCAGGATAAAAACGATCTTTTTTACAGGATTGGAGTTGAGGCTTTGGATCTAGAACTCTTGCTGGAACAACTTCTTGTCGAAAAGCAAGAAAAAATAAAAAAAGGCAAAATTCCAACGCGTAAAAAAAATCCTTCGCTAAACGAAAGCAGATTTATTTTTAAAAAAATAAAATACAAAAAAATATCAATATGCAAAAAAACAAGACCAATACCAGGTGACAATATTGTTGGAATTTTAGAAAATGAAAACTTAATAATCAAAAGAAAAATGAATGAAAAATCAAAAAAACATCTAGAGGTAAGATGGAATACAAGAGAAAAAAATATATACCAATCTGAGATAATACTTACACTTTTAAATAGAAAAGGTTCACTTTTTGAAGTTTTAGAAACGTTAAAAAAACTAAATATAAACATACTAAACTCTGTAACAGAAGTTAAACCGATCAAGCCTGAAGTTGGTTATGTAAAATGCATGATAGAGATAGAAAACCTATCTATATTGAATAATGTATTAAAAAGCTTAAAGAAAGTTGATTGCGTAATAGAGGCAAGAAGGTCTGTCACATAATGAAATGTATACTCATGAGAACAAAAAATATCAAAATAACATCAGGTAAAAAAAATCGTTCATTTTCAAAAGGACTTATTTTGATAATCGGTATAGAAAAGAATGACACAGCTGAGAAAAGCACAAAACTTTCTAAAATTATAAAAAAAACAGCAATATTTAACGATCATGAAAATAAGATAAAAATAAGCCCCAGTGATAATACAGAAATCCTTGTTGTACCAAACTTTACACTTGTTGGAGAAGTAAAAAAAGGCAAAGTGCCAGATTTTTCGAACTCGATGAAAGGCATTCAAGCAAACAAAATCTTCAAAGATGTTTGCAAAAAGCTAAAAAATGAAAAATTCAAAGTCTTTGAAGGTTTCTTTGGTGAATATATGCAGGTAAAAAATACTATAGATGGTCCGGTTATCTACTCTTTTGAATTATGAAAATTAAAAAATACAAAGACATAACAATAAGAAAATTTGAACAACCTCCATTTGGAACAAACACCTATCTCATGACTATTGAAAATGAGCAAGAAGCCATTCTTTTTGACCCTAGCGGAAACCCGGATGAGGTGATCAACAAGGCAAAAAAAGAAAATTTGAACATAAAAAAAATATATTTAACACATGGGCATTTGGATCATTGGATTGGTTCAAAAAAAATACAAGATTTTTTTGAATGCGACATTTATCTTCATGAAAAAGATTTTAAGCTCATTAATCCGGATTCAGGAAAAATGTTTGGATTATTTAATCTACCAACTCCAAAAAACATAAAAAAAATTAACTTAAATCAAATTCAAATTTCGACAAAAAGAACTTTACAAGTTTTAGAAACACCCGGACATTGTCCTGGGCATTTAACATTTACTGGAGATGGTTATGTCATATCTGGAGATTTAATTTTTCAAAACTCCATAGGAAGGATGGATCTTCCTGGAGGCGATGAACAAGAAATGAAGAAATCTTTAAAAAAGTTTTTAGACCAGGTTCCTGAAGAATATGATTTATTGCCTGGACATGGTCCAATTACCCAATTAAAAACAGAAATTGAATACAATTTATATCTAAAAAAAGGATGGTTAAGCCAAACATGACAAAAATAAACTGTAACAAAAATATAGTTAAACAATCTATCAAAACAAATATAGAAAATCTTATTGCTTCAGACTGTAAAGAAATGATTGATCTAGGTGAAAAAGATATCAGGATTTCAAAAAGAGAAATGCCTGGACTAACAGAGCTTTCAAGAGAATACAGAGAAAAACAACCGCTTAAGGGGGCTCGCATAACAGGATGTTTGCACATGACGGTACAAACAGCAATACTTATTGAAACATTGATTGATTTAGGAGCCGATATAAGATGGTCTTCATGTAATATTTTCTCAACGCAAGATCATGCAGCCTCATACATTGCTTCAAAAAATATTCCCGTTTTTGCATGGAAAGGTGAAACTTTAGAAGAATATTGGTGGTGCGTATTTCAATCATTAAATTGGCAAGGCGAAGGACCGGATTTAATTGTTGATGACGGAGGGGATGTAACATTACTAATACATCAAGGAATTGAATTTGAAAAAAACGGAAAACTTGCAGCTGAAAGCAGTCTAGACCAAAAGACAATAAACAACCTACTTAAAAAAGTTCATGATGAATATGGAAATAAATACTGGCAGCAAGTTTCAAAATCCATTAAAGGTGTAAGCGAAGAGACAACTACAGGTGTTTTAAGGTTAAACCAAATGCATAGCTCTGGAACTCTTCTTTTTCCTGCAATTAATGTTAACGACTCAGTGACTAAAAGTAAATTTGATAACATATACGGATGCAGACATTCATTAGTTGATTCGTTGAATAGAGCAACAGATAATTTAATAAGCGGCAAAAAAGCTCTTGTTTGTGGCTATGGTGACGTTGGAAAAGGCTCATGTGAATCACTCTTGGGTCAAAATGCCATTGTTGCAGTTGCTGAAATAGACCCAATATGTGCACTGCAAGCCTGCATGAAAGGTCTAAGGGTGATGACTGTCGAACAAGCTATCGAAGAAAATTTTGATATATATGTAACAGCTACAGGGAATAAAGATATTATTAATGTTGAACATATGAAAAAAATGAAAGTCAATTCAATAGTTTGCAACATAGGCCATTTTGATAATGAAATAGATATGGTTGGGCTTGAAAAAATGCTAGAAGAAAAAGAAGTAACAAGGGAAGAAATTAAGGAAAATGTTCATCTATGGAGTTTTGAAAAAGAGAAAACTTCAATAATAATACTTGCTGAAGGAAGGCTCGTTAATCTATCCTGCGCTACAGGGCATCCCTCATTGGTCATGTCATGCTCATTTGCTAATCAAGTCTTGGCTCAAATTGACTTATTTAACAATAAGCATAAAATACAGGTAACAACATTGAGTAAAAAGCTAGATGAAAAAGTTGCACAACTGCACATGAAACACTTTGATGCAAAGCTTACGAAATTAACTAAACCGCAAGGAGAATACATACAAGTTCCGGTTGAAGGTCCATACAAATCAGAAGAATATCGCTATTAGAAATGCATAAAAATGTTCTGGTTACCGGCGGTTGCGGCTTTATTGGCAGCGCCTTTTTAAGAAAATTTGTACCGAAATATAAAAATATAAACTTTCTGAATTTAGATTTATTAACATATGCTGGAAATAAAAAAAATGTTGAAAAAGTAGAAAAATTTAATAATTATAAATTCATACACGGTGACA
>Ga0163180_10002291_pt1 | contig 10701 bp, 8 predicted proteins | sample AtlANTMetagenome_2_FD_109647 | JGI IMG/M metagenome (GOLD analysis project Ga0163180, IMG submission 109647) | Marine eukaryotic phytoplankton communities from the Atlantic Ocean - Atlantic ANT 4 Metagenome | ecosystem: Environmental > Aquatic > Marine > Oceanic | place: North Atlantic Ocean...
AGGCGAAGGGTACCGAGCGTTGGCGTTGGTCCAGTGGACAGATACTCGGTGAAAAGGGTCGTTGGACTGACTTTACCAACTGGGACAATAACGAGCCCAACAACCATGGCGGGAAAGATGAAGACGCAGCCTTCATCAACTTGTGGGACCATCTGGGTATGCCCAATCCGCTCGCAGCTGATCAGCATCGCGCGCCGAGAACCAACTCGGTGGGTGTTGGTTCTCGAAATCCTCATCTCGGCAAATGGTATGACACCTCCCGTGATATGAAGGTTTGGTACGTCTGCGAGCGCGACAACATTCGCTGTGACGAAAGCACGTGGAAGGGGCACGGCGGCTCTTGCTATTCCATGAGCAGTCGCATCCATAGCTTTGACGACGCCGCAGCTGCCTGCAAGGAGCAACGCGCACACTTGGTCGTGATCAGTTCGGCCGCCGAGAATCGCTTTGTCGAAAATCTCAGTCAGGGACTCGCCGTCTGGATTGGGCTGTCTGAGCTGAGTGGATCTGAAGAGTGGGTCTGGGCCGATGGCGTCTCCGCTGGAACCAAAGGAAAATGGTCAGGATACACCAATTGGGACGGTAGCGAGCCGAACAATTGGGGTGGTCGGGATGAGGACGTGACCTTCATGAACTTTTGGGAGCATTTGGGTCGGCCAGCACCACCGACGCCCTAGCGTCGTGTCAGTAAACGTCTTTGTATAGCCATCGGCAACAGAGTGCTTCATATGCACTTCGATGAAGGTGCCCACTGCGTATTGGGCTTGCTGCGCGCTGCTTCATGCGACTGCGGGTGGTTACGATCCATCTGTCAGTCACCACTAAGATATTGCATGGTTTGGGTGTGAATCTGAGGGGACTTGGTTTTACGAGACCACCTTGAACTTTGGGTAGGGATTTGTTCCGATTCACATGATTCGGCTATCTGTGGTTTTTTGGATGGTAAAATTACCCTGAATTCGAGTGTGATTTAGGGTTTTCTCGAATAGAGATTTCCTTTTCGCATAAGATATTGCTCAAAATCGCTTGGATGGATACTTTTGAGATATGGAAAATGTGGGTTCAAATTCGCTATCCGTTTAGAAATGTTTGTCGTTAACAGATATACAATATGACTGGTTAAAAATATAACGAAAACCTATACGATTTAAAAAAGGATGGGCGCACTACAATGTTTATTTTGGGGTTTTTGATTGCTTGCAATCCCTTTAATCTTGCGCCCATATGCGATGGAAATGATCCCCGGGCCTCTTTTGCTGTGTTGAAGATACCCGATACGGTTTTGTTGCAGTATGAAGCTTTGGGTATAGACCTTGATCCCAATGACTCAATGTATTTAAAGCGTTGTATAGAGGAAGAGGTGTTTCTCATTTCGTTTTCTAATTTTTATGGTGAATATGGGTACGATACATATATTTGGTACTATGATCGAAAAGGAAAGCTTTTGGGAGAGTCTGTTCAATATGACGATGTTGGAGGATGGGTAGAAGAACCTCCCATAGATATCGATACCGATACTTGTCAAATCATCAGCCCCGATGATTTTTATACGGTTCCGACCTCTGCTTTGGAGCAGCCTCTTCCCATAGAGATGTTGGAACTTGCGTTGGATGGCAATCCGATGAAACTGGCTCAGATAGACGTTTCGAAAGGCGATCCGCTCGAACGATATTCATTGCAGTCGTCTTTTTACATGATGACAACAGAGCTGACACAAGGTCAGTTTCAGTCTATAATGAACTATTCTCCTTGTGATTTTGAAGATTGTGGTGCCGCACAAGGGGCGGATTTTCCAGTGTTCCATGCAACATGGCATGAGTTTGCTGCATTTGCGAATGCTCTTTCCATTCGAGAGGGTTTCAACGCTTGCTACGATTGTATGGGAGAAAATAGAGAAGTGGAATGCTCGGAGCAATACATTGGACAAGAGATATACCAGTGTTCGGGTTATCGATTGCCCACCGAAGCAGAGTGGGAATTGGCTGCACGAGCGGGAACCACAAAAGACTATTGGACAGGAGAGGGGTGTTTTTTGGGCGGAAATGTAGAGGAGAGCATCTCTTGCAACAATGTACAGATTTATGATGGTGATTCCAATCCTTTGCTTCTTAATTATGCATGGTTTTGTGATGAATCTTCTCATCCGATGAAGGTAGGTCAGAAACTGCCCAATGGATTTGGTCTATACGATATGCATGGAAATCTATATGAATGGACCCATGACAAATACGATGAAAACTGGCCTATACCAACGACCAATCCAGTAGGTACCTCGGATACGGACATGCGCACAATGCGCGGAGGAGAGTGGAGTTATTTGGCGATCACGATGGACGTGGGGTATCGAAAACGCGGAACACCGAGTAGTCGTGACAACACCCGTGGTGCTCGTATGGTTCGATCTGTTCAATGAACAGCATGGTTGAGCAGGTAAAGATGCTTTGCTGATTCGTGTGAGTCGGCTATCTGTGGTTTTTGGGTTGGTGGAATCGCACTGAAATTGGGTGTTATTTCGGGTTTTTCGTCGATGAATTTTAAGGATACGAGAAAGATATTGTCCAAAATGATTGGGATGGATACTTTTGAAGTACGGAAAAAGTGGGTTTGAATTCGCTATCCGTTTACACTTTTACCAATTTGTTGACTTGGTGTGACATGACATATATACTCTCCGGTTTATTTTTTGGTTTGGGGTGTTATAAAAACGCTCCCTCTGAATCCCTTGATTCAACCGTTACACCTATTGTAGCACCCTTAACGGATGATTCCCAAGAGAGTTGCAAAGCATATCTAAAACAGGTTGAACATTGGAAACATCCACCCCAAAAATCTGCCGTAGGTGACATGACTTTATATGGCAATCCATACCTCATTTGGGAAAATGTGCCTGGGGTATGGAACACATATAATCAAGATGTTGCATTTACTGCAACAATTAACTCTTTGGGATTTCGTGGTCCCGAAATCGACACGCCAAAACCAACAGGTATACGTCGTTTTATTACGATAGGAGATCAGACTATATATGGATTTGGCGTAGATTATGACGAAGTATTTTCATCCGTTGCCCAAAGCAAATTGGGAAATAATGTAGAAGCGATTAATGCTGCTGTTCCAGGTTATTCATCCTCTCAAGCTGGTAATTTAATGAAAATTCGTGGTTTACACACAGAACCTGATCTATTTGTTATTGCAAACATTGGGTCTGATAACACATTTGATAGCTTTGTCGATAAGGATTTATTACAGATCTATACAAACAAAAACGAAAAAAACTGTCAAAAGGCCTTAGAAGAAGTTCAACAAAGTCATGAAAAGATAATTCTTCATCGAAAAGATGGTTGGCAAGTCGGCTCGAGACATCATGACGGGCGCCGCCGTGTAGAAATAAATAATTATGCCCAAAATTTAGAGTTCTTAGTTCAAATGGCAAAGGAAAACAACGCTGAAGTCATATTTGTTATGGTGGCAAACGAAGATGATGTTACAGGAGGCGGTCCCAATGCCAATGACGGTCCCAAAGCATGGACACCTTATCGAAATGTAATGAAAGATACAGCCAATAGACATGGTGCACAACTGATCAACGTTCCTGAATTGTTTAGGAATTCCGGTAAAAGCAAAGAAGAACTTTTTATGGATCCCATACACCCAACCAGTACCGGACATCGAATTATGGGTGAGGCTTTGGCATTGGCTCTGCAAAACAATCGATATAATTGGGTCAATGGAGACTCTGTAATGTCACAAGGAGATGGTTCTTCTCTGGAGAAATACGAAGATCCTTTTGTCAAAGAGTGAACCTCCACTTCATCAGGAAAGTCCTTCAATATGTCTGGTGCTAGCAAACTGCAAGGCTCTGTACTGTTCAAAGGTCACAAACAAGAACAATTGATAATCGAAGCACTTGGCTCTAGAGAAGAGATTTTGGGTGTTGTAAAACTATCTCAACCAGGTCCATTCTCGATTGTTATTGGAATACCAGCAAAGGTAACAATGAGAGTCTACATCGATACAGATAATGACGGCGCACCCAGTGTTGGTGAACCCCCTATCTACTTAGATAACATCACTGTCGATCTCATTAACCAACCAGATGTCAAAGTAACCGTCAATCTAGACAAAGGTGAAATATCCCTCGTTAAATAATGTATAGACTTCATCGTGACCCATGTTTGATTAGAGTACCTTCAAAAGGTGTTCTTTAAGCCAGTAGCATTCCGGAAATTTGGTCAAGGTGTCTATGCAGAACGCAAAACTTCAAAATGCCCAATTGGAAAATAGTGATTTAATTTGGTTGTGATTTCGCGTTTTTCTGAGTGCGATTTTTTGTAAAAAAGAAAGATATTGCCCAAAATGATTGGGATGGATACTTTTGAGATATGGAAAAAGTGGGTTTGAATTCGCTATCCGTGATTATCTAATCAAAAAAAGGAATCCAATGAAAAAAATAATTCTTGTTTTAATCTGTATTATCTCATGTGGCTGTGACTCTAAAAAATTAGAGTGTAATGAAGTAGGATACATCAGTGGGATTGGTGCTATGATCATAAAAAAGCACTCTTATTCTGGTATGCTGTATTTAAATAAGAAAACTGTATATAGTTGTCAGATACCAGAGAATGATTACACTATTACACTAAAATGATGCTCACAGGAGGCATCAGCTGTGCTGCAAGGTGATCTGACTGCTTTTTTCCAAGTTAGAACTCTACCCAAGAGCATAAACAATGGAGAAGCTGGCTGCTTTGGTTCCTCCTCATGCCAACCAAGTCATTTGCCATGGGCTGTTTGCAATGGATAGGAAATTCAAACGCGATTTTCCTCTCTTCTTGCTTTGAATTTGGGTTTTTCGTCGACGAATTTTAAGGATACGAGAAAGATATTGCCCAGAATGATTGGGATGGATACTTTTTAGATATGGAAAATGTGGGTTTGAATTCGCTATCTGTTTCATTCAGAAGAATAGCGTGGAGAAGAAAATGCTATGGTGCCAGTAGCTTTTGCATTTCAGAGCAGATTTCGCTAAAAAGGGCTGTGCTTGTGGTGTCGAATTCTGCTCTTCCTTTTTCACTTTTCATCATTGGAACGAATTTGAGCATCGCAGAAGGACTTGGAGAGATGGTGATATGCACAGCGAGTCCATTTTGAAAACGGATCCCCCCCTTACGGATAAGGGTCTTTGGTGTCTCAGTAATAACCTGATCAAATTCTGGTTTATGAGTCCAGCGGGCATCACGAGAATAGAGCTGTGCAAAGCTCTGTTTATCCTTATGTTGGGTGCTTCTAATCTGGAATAGGAATCCATCGCTTGTTTCAATACTGCATGTTGTCGTGCTTTTTTGAGAGGTGACACGTAATTCTTTGTTGAGCTTTTCTTTGATGGAAGTAAAATCTAATTTTGAACAATCAAAATCTGCAGATTTTTTTGAGACCTGTTCCGTTGGATCGATAAGGGGTTCTGCATTGACTTTTTTGCCTTTGGTTTGGGCATGAAACTGATGTACAAGATAAAGTGCGACGTCGACATTGGTCTCATAGGCTTTTTTGAATGCCTCTTTGCGATCTTTTGCCTGCTCGAGCTTTCCATATTCCTCTCGAGTCATGGGAAGACCACTTAAGGATACATGCACACCTTGTTTTTGAAGAAAATCTCCATAGACCGTCACCCCCATTCCTAAGCGCTCATTATAGGGGGATACATTGACAGGGATAGCCTTATCCTTTGTCCATTCATTTCCATAATTGGCTATACGAGTTTCGCTGATGTTTGTTCTTCCACCAACCCCCCGAACCGAAATCTGACCTGACATTCCAGCCTTAAAAGTACACACATCGGGCTCACGAATCTTTGGTGAGCTATGTGTGTATGTGGTTCCAGCAATTTCAGACAGTTTTTTGAGGTCAATCGCTTCGCAGTTCAGGTTCGGAGGCTCCGCTTTTCCTGTGCTTACTTGAGAGCTGGGAGGGGTTTCAGAGTTCCCCTTGTCATTGCAGGCTACAAACATGGTTGAGAATAGAAATGTTGACATAAGGTGATGCATTGCTCGTCCTTTTAACAAAATAATTGATAGTTGAAATGTACTTTAGGAGTATATCCATTTTGTGTCATATTATCTGCTCATATCTTCGAGAACAAAATCGATGTCCTCGGATTTTTCGATAGTAATTGACATTGTGAGGGGTATGGTATCTTTTAAAAAACTCGCTATAGGTCCTTGTGCACATGGAGACTTTTGGATTACGAGAAAAGTGCGTTCAAATTCGCTATCGTTAACATATTTTTCCCATGTCTCAAAAATTTGCATCCAACAGATTTACAGTATTGTCCTTCTTGTTCATCATACACACCGGATAAAAAATTAACAGGACAATCAAAAGATTGTTGAGGATTCAAACTCGTGAAGATATAACAAATCAATATTGAAAACAGGGTTTGTGATGTCTCGACTCTTACTATTTTTTTGTATATTGTTTTTCTAACCCCAATTTGCCTTCGCCGATATTCGCTTGGTAGTTTTGGATTTTCGGGGTGTTGGATCTAGCGCTGAACTACTGAAAGAGCTCTCCGAGAAGGCTCGCTCCGGTCGTTTTACGATGGGCTGCACCCAAGGAGACAATGATTGTAAGGACAATGAAAAGTCTCCCCATCTTGTGACCTTGCGGCGGGGTTTTGTGATGACTTTGAAAGTCATTGCAAACGCCAAATGTCATGGCATTGGATAGGGGTGCAAGTCCTTAACACATGAATTGCCTATGAGGAACATATAGGCTATGATTTCGTGTAATACTAAAGGAGTATCGATGTTAATAATTTTTCTTGGATTGTTTTCGTGTGTTGAAAAGCCTGTTTCCACGGACACTGATAGCCCATCGGATACTGATGGCCCCGTGGATAATGATGGAGATGGATTTTCAGAATTAGATGGTGATTGTGATGACAGCAATCCCAATGCGTATCCAGGTGCAGCGGAACTCGACTCAACCGATTTGTGTATGGTTGACAATGATAACGATGGATATGGGGACATAAATCCTGAATCAAGTACTGGTGGGTCTATAGAACCTGGTACGGATTGTGACGACAGCAATCCTTTCTCTACCATATCTTCAGAAGATAACGATTGCGATGGGATGGCCTACACTGATGATTGTGATGATAATGATCCAAGCACCATAAATGATAACGATTGCGATGGAATCTTAATAGCAGATGACTGTGATGATTTTGATTCTACATCATTGATGGTGTCAGAGGATGGTGATTGTGATGGAGTCTTAACCGCAGATGATTGTGATGATGGTGATGATACTGTACTTGCGCAGGTCAATGACTTCGATTGCGATGGAGTCTTAACAGTAGATGATTGTGATGACAATGATGCTACAACTGTAAATGACATGGATTGCGATGGAGTCCTAACAGCAGACGACTGTGATGATTTTGATTCCACATCATTGATGGTGTCAGAGGATGGTGATTGTGATGGAGTCTTAACCGCTGATGATTGTGATGATACTGATCCATTAACCATAAATGATATGGATTGCGATGGAGTCCTAACAGCAGATGATTGTGATGACAATGATGCTACAACTGCAAATGACATGGATTGTGATGGAGTTTTAACCGCTGATGATTGTGATGATAGAAATTCCGATCTTTCTTTCTCTCTAGATCCAGAGTGCGATAATTTTTACCTAGCAGAGAATGGAGTTACGGTGTTGTGTCCATCTGCAGCTGTAGATTCGTCGGGTTTGGTGAATGGAGTCACGTATACAAAAAGAGACCAAATTTATCTTGACCAATTGGTATCGCATTCAACTGAATGGCCGACCATTTGTACTTCAGAAGTGACGAATATGCAATCGATGTTCTATCCTTCTTCATCTTTCAATCAAGACATTGGCAGTTGGGATACGTCGCAAGTGACGGATATGGGCAGGATGTTCGACGGAGCTTCATCTTTCAATCAAGACATTGGCAGTTGGGATACGTCGCAAGTGATGTATATGGCCAGCATGTTCTCTGGAGCTTCATCTTTCAATCAAGATATTGGCAGTTGGGATACATCCAATGTTACCGATATGGACAGCATGTTCTATGAAGCTTTATCTTTCAATCAAGATATTGGCAGTTGGGATACGTCGCAAGTAACGGATATGTCTTATATGTTCTCTGGAGCTTCATCTTTCAATCAAGACATTGGCAGCTGGGATACATCCAATGTAATTGATATGTTTTATATGTTCTATGAAGCTTCATCTTTCAATCAAGACTTGAGCGGTTGGTGTGTACAAAATATTTCTTCTGAGCCGTCTATCTTCTCAGACAATTCAGCCCTATCTTCAAGCAACCATCCAGTATGGGGGACGTGTCCATAGTTGATTGATGGTATTGCTTCTTTCCTATCTGTGGTTTTTCGTTTGGTGTAATTGCCCTAAATTTGGTTGTGATTTCGGGTTTTTCTGATTGCGACTTGTTGCGAAAAGGAAAGATGTTACCTCGAAAGTCTTGGATGGATACTTTTACGTAACGGACAAAGTCGGTTCAAATTCGCTATCCGTAATAATTACTGGCAACGAAAACAAAAAGGGGGTTATCTACAGCGGAGGTTTCAAATCTCTTTGAAGGATTGGCCAAATTACAATGTAAAAAGGTTTATTTTGCCGGTGGAGGAAGCTCTCTACGAAAGGATGCGTTGGAGCCGATTCGTTTTACTACAGAACTAGAGATTCGAGCCAATTTAACAACCAATGGCAATAGGCTGGATAAGCCTAAAATAAAGGAGTCATGATGTCGATGATGCTTGTCCAAGTAAAAGTGGGACCTCGTCTTTTATCCTTGATCAAGGAAAACCCTCAAGTACTACATGAAATCGTTTTTGCAGATGAAGATTTCAGTCGTTACGCTTTCCATCATCGAGAGGATATGAATGAGGTTGATTATCTTCACATGCTAGCCCCTTATTTTCAATTTCTTGCCATGGAAAATGGCGAAGACCCCGATGACTATGAGTGCTCACATGCGGTACAGAAGAATCCCATGTATCGCTCTATGACAGGCGAGCAGATACTTGGTTATGAATTCTGCTATGGACCAGCGAGCTATCATCAACTGGAGAAAGCAAAGCAAATCACTGAGGAGTGGGCGGAGCATTTTCGCGCTGAAGACCTTGCAGATATCGAACGACCAGATGTCTCTGTCTTCCTGTTCTATCAACAAGCGGTTTCGGAAGGAAAAACTGTGATTTGTGGTATCAATTAGAGGTTGTATATTGAAAGGCTGGAAAAGGACTTACTATTGCCTAAAATGATTGGGATGGATAGTTTTGAGATATAGAAAAAGCGCTTCAAATTTGCTATTCGTTAAAATGTATTCTCCAATTTGGTGATAATATTCCAACTCTCTTCTCCAAGTATAAACTCTAAAAACTTCACTATGGATAAACTGAAAGAGGCAACCCTTGAAGACGACTATCATCGTCTGATGTCACACTTCGAGAAGCACCCAGAATTGCTGAAAACATTTTCTGGACTTTGATTCTCATTCCCTGCAATATCCGAATGGCACCAAACATTACACATCTTCACTTTGTTTGGATTTTTACCCGTCTGCAGATCCTTTCCTTGCAAAACCATTCAAATTATCCAAATGTGAACTCTCGAAAAAAGTTATTGTGCGCAACTTCTGGGATGGGATAGAAAATCATGACAACACTCTTATCGATTGGAATTCCAGCATGACGCAAAAGTCAAACTCATCTTCAAAAGACGAAAGGACAACCCAATGGCATAAAATTTCAACCAAGGCACGATACAGCATCATCGAGAAGACAGGAGGGGTTATTGAGGTTCCCCACCGCCCATACTACTATCAGTACAGTGCGAGGAAATTCATAATTGGATTTGTGGTAACGGTAGCCCTTTCACCATGTCTATTCCTAGTCAACATGAGTGATGATGAAGTGACCATATACAACATGTTTCTAATCACCGCCGCTATGATCGTATTGGTCGTTGGAGCGACGATGTCTTTGTATGGTTTCCTTGAATTCATCTTAAGTCGGAAGAAAACCCTAATCGACAGATCTACTCGGCAAGTGACCTTCGCGGATGGTACCCAGCTGGGCTTTGATGACATCTTGGCTGTACTCCTTGAAGCCCGGAAGATACGGAATGACTATGGTGAGTCCCAAGTGTACGATCTGGTTCTTGTTACAAAGGAAGGCACCCCTGAAGCCCAAGAAATTTTGACGCAGTTGACTGAGAACCTCGACCGAGCGGTTGCATCAAAGGACCCTGAATCTGTACAACCGCTCATCAGGGATCTTTCTGAGCGACTCAATGCGCTTGCACCAAAAGAACTGGGGATGCGTCATGAGATGGTGTACTACAACTACTGCTTGGAGATGTGGAACACTGCCGAAACCGTAGCCAGAATTTTAGAGGTTCCTCTGCTTGACAAACTTGGCAACCGGATCGTCCTGCGTACACTGGCACAGCTCGACCTCTCCCTGTCCGAGAAACTCAAAGGACAAGGGGTGTCTGAACCGTCTGGAGAAGTGCCCAAAGGGCTTAATGTTCAGGTAGACTACTCTCGTTTTCAGGTGAGCTGGGAAGGGCGGAATATGTCTATGCTTGTGCCTTATATTACAGTGATCGTGTCACTGTTTGGTATTTTCAATTTATCTGGGAGAG
>Ga0163180_10002292_pt1 | contig 10700 bp, 6 predicted proteins | sample AtlANTMetagenome_2_FD_109647 | JGI IMG/M metagenome (GOLD analysis project Ga0163180, IMG submission 109647) | Marine eukaryotic phytoplankton communities from the Atlantic Ocean - Atlantic ANT 4 Metagenome | ecosystem: Environmental > Aquatic > Marine > Oceanic | place: North Atlantic Ocean...
AACACAAAAAATTGCATTCAAAATTGCGCGCGCGCGTTAGTATTCAAAGAGCACTACTCTCTCGCACATCGACCAAACGCACAACCTCAAACGAGAGAGAGAGAGAGAGAGAGACGACGAAGAGAAAGAGAGGACACCACCACGAGGAGGAGTCACGACGACGCCCGCACGAGGATTCAGCTTTTTTCTCGCGTTACCCTTCCGAATCATCCGACGAGGACAACGCCGGGGGTGGACCAACAACAACAACAACAACAACAACAGTTCGACTTTGTTTCGAAAACACTACCACGCTCCAAAGATGACGAGTGAAGCCGCCGCCGCCGCTGGAGGAGGAGGAGGAGGAGAAGACGCGAAGAGGAGATTTCAAGTGGTCGTCGCCGCGGATGAACTCGGTGGCGTGGGGAAAAACGGCGCTTTGCCGTGGAAACTTTCAAAAGAGATGAAACATTTCAAATCTTTGACGTCGGACGCGTCGGAGCCGATGACGCAAAATGCGGTAATAATGGGAAGGAAAACCTGGGAATCGATTCCGGAGAAGTTTCGGCCACTACCGGGGAGGTTAAATGTGGTTTTATCTGCGTCTGGGCAAGTGTACGAGAAATCGAATAAAGAAAATGGTGGTCGCGACAACGACGCGAAATGTTTGCCAGAAGGCGTGTTGGCCCGAGCGTCGATCGAGGAAGCGTTGGAGACGTTATCGAATGGGGAATATAAGGACATCATCGAGAAAGTGTTTGTGATTGGTGGTGCGAAGGTATACGAGGAAGCGCTGAAGAGCGAGCAGTGCGAGGCGGTGCATTTGACCGAGGTGAAACCTCCAGCTGGGAAAGATCCGAAGGAATACTTCGCCAGTGACGCGTTTATTCCGTTACCGTTGGATAGCGAAAAGTTTAGATTATATTCAAGCTCAAAGTTAGTGAAAGATGGCGAATGTTCATACACGACGTTGACTTATGTGGCGCAGAGTGGACCGGCCGGGAAGTTTCGAGTTGAGGCGGAAAAAATCCTGCCGCAAAAGATTTTGAAGGAGCAAAAACACGAAGAGATGCAATATTTGGAGTTGATTAAGGAAATCATCGAAGAAGGGAACGTCAAAGGCGACAGAACTGGGACTGGGACCATTTCCAAATTTGGTTGCTCCATGCGATACGACTTGAGAAGATCATTTCCGTTGTTGACCAGTAAACGCGTGTTTTGGAGAGGCGTGGCGGAAGAGTTATTGTGGTTCGTCAAAGGTTCAACCAACGCAAACGAGTTGAAAGAAAAAGGCGTCGGCATTTGGGACGGCAACGGAAGTCGTGAGTACTTGGACTCCATCGGGTTAAGTCACCGCGAAGTGAACGATCTAGGTCCAGTATACGGGTTTCAATGGAGACACTTCAATGCCGAGTACACCGACATGCACGCCGACTATACCGGTAAAGGCGTCGACCAACTCGCCGAGGTGATTCACAAAATCAAAAACAATCCAAACGATCGACGCATCCTGTTGACCGCATGGAATCCAGCCGCGTTGAAAGAAATGGCGTTACCGCCGTGCCATATGTTCTGTCAGTTCTACGTCGCGAATGGCGAGTTGAGTTGCCAAATGTATCAACGCTCCTGCGACATGGGATTAGGCGTCCCATTCAACATCGCTAGTTATTCGCTGTTGACCTGTATGATCGCGCAAGTCTGCGACCTCAAACCGGGAGATTTCGTCCACGTCTTGGGCGACGCGCACGTCTACGCCAACCACGTCGAACCGTTGAAAACGCAACTCAAAAACGAACCGAGACCATTCCCGCAGTTGAAAATCAACCCAGACGTGAAGGATATCGACGGATTCAAGTTTGAAGATTTTGAGATTATCGGATACGACCCGTGTCCGAAAATCGAGATGAAGATGGCCGTTTAAGAGAAGAAGTCTTCATGTCAGAGAAACGAACGTCGTCTTTAAAAATGTTGCGTGTACGGGCGAACGCGCTCAACTCGCACAAGTTTTTATTTAAATACACATATATATACATATATATACTGCAGTACCACACCCGGTGTAAATCATTCTTCACTTTTATTTTTTTCTTGGAGCGACTCGCTCTATCGAAAGCGATAACACGATGACGAAAAGCGCATCATCGTATTCCTTAACCCCGACTTGGATGAGCGTTCTTTTCGATGTGCTCTTTCAAAAACTCCGATGCAAACACTTGCCGAAAACGTCTTTGGAAATGGCAACGTTTCCTTACGAAGAAAAGTCGTCATCCAAAACGACAAAACAAACCATCATCGTCACTGGCCCAACATCCGGAATCGGCGAAACAACCGCGTTAACGTTAGCTTTGAGAGGCCATCGAGTTATTCTAGCGTGTCGAACGGTTTCTAAGGGCGAAATGTTGGTTAAAAAATGGTGTCGTGAATACTCTAAAACGAAGCTCGATTGCGTTGTCATGAAGCTCGATTTGAATAGTTTACATTCGATTCGTGAATTCGCGGGAACATTTATCGACACCGAAGATAGATTGGACGTGTTGATAAACAACGCGGGCGTTTTTGACATGTCGAACAAATACGTGTTCACGGAAGATAGCTACGAACAACACCACGGGACGAACTTTTTAGCACCGAGTTTACTGTCTCTTCTGTTGGTAAGTAAAATGTTGGAAACGAAAACCATGGAAGGGTGCGCAATGGCCGCGAGGCAATCGAACAGTCGAATTGTGTTTGTGAGTTCAAAATTGCACGAATTTGCGACAAAATACGAGATGCAAAAGAAATCATTTGGGTTTTCCGCGAAGAAGGCGTACGCGAATAGTAAAATGGCAGAAATTGCGTTCGCGAAGGTGTTGGAGAGGAAAGTGTGTAAAGCGTTTTATACAAACGCGAAGGATAGTAAGGACCCATCGAATGCACCGATTAAGATGATAAGTTTACATCCGGGGAATATTATTACGAACGTTGTGAAAACGTTGCCAAAGTTGATCCAGTTTTTGTATCGAACGACAATGAGACAGATTTTATTTACGTGCGACGAAGGCGCGAGGGTGACCGTGTATTGTGCGCAAAGTGAAAAAGCGTTTGAGGAGGCCAAAGGAACGTTTGGGAGTTACTTTGATTCCGCGTGCGAGTTGCGTGAGCCGAACAGCTTGAGCGAAAACGAGGAAGAGGGATTGTGGCGAGAAGTGTTGAAGGAGTTCGGCATGTCAGAAGCGCAGTTGATGAAAGAGTGGAAGAGGGCACTCGCAATTAGCTAATAGTGGGTATAAATACCAGTATGTGTAATAAATAAAATTTGGTACGTATTTACTAGCAGTGTTTCCGTTGCACTACTCCAACTCGTCAAAGTCCATATCAGGTAAGTGAAAATTCAAACCCTCGTCTTCGTCTTTCACGCCTTCGCTTTGTGTTCGCTCGAGCTGCTGGTCCCTATTCAAACCTGTGGTGTCGGGCCGATCCGCGAAGATGCTCGCCCCAAAGCCTAAGCCACCCCATAAATCAAACGCCGGTCGGTTCTCTTGAGTGGCCATGGATAAGTGCGCGGGCGTGAGCAGAGGCGTAGGAGATATCGATTGTTGTTGTTGTTGTTGCTGCTGCTGCTGCTGCTGTTGCTGCTGTTGCTGCTGCTGCTGAATGGGAGATCCGTATGTGGCAACTTGCGACGGTTGGAACGAACCTTTCGCGTTCTCGAAACCGGGAGGCGCAAAACCCCTCAGAGATCCTGAAGCCGAAGATATATTTTGTTGTTGATGTTGCTGCATTTTCTCTTCGTGATGAATAGACGCAACGGGTGGTGCTTGCTGATTTTTGTTGTTTATACCAGGCATGTCGTTTGAAGGACTTCTGCTGCTTTGAGGAACGTGCTTCCTCCCCCACGGTGGTAGTAGGGATTTGCGGGGTGGATCAACAGACATCTTCTTATCTCCTTTCTTGGATTTATCTTTTGCCGGTGTTGCTTTAGGAGCGACGTAGTTATTCAAATCTACCAACTTATTCGTATTTCCAAGTCGCGCTGGTCTCGAGAGCGCGGCGGCAGCATTACGCTTCGCCTCTTCCAAACTAGTGTCCATGCTCGGCTTCTTAAGATTGGATTGCTCTTTAGCAGCTTCAGATGTACTCTCCGTGGCTTTAGTAGATGTCTTCTTTGCGTAGGCAGAACGCGTAACCGACGCCGAAGACGACCCAGATGATTTGCGTTCAACCGAGACATCGTCACTTCTACTCGCCCGTGGAGATTCCTTATTATTTGTTTTAGGGGATTTCAGCGGGGAAAGTTTTGATGCCTCGCTCTTTGGCGGTAACGGCTTACTTTCCAAGACAGAGACCGTTGCAACTGGAGGAGACGGTTTAAGCTTCTCTTCGAGTGAAGTATTCAAATTCGAAAGTGTTGAAGTCGCGAGCTTGGTGGCGGCGTCTCCATTCTTCTGCGACTCTTGAGATTCAACCCTCCTTGTTGTCCCGTCGATTGGTTGAACCTCTGATGAGGATTCCATTATATTCACAGGGACTACTGTTGGCTTTGGAGCAGCATTTTTCCTCTGGTTAATGATCGATACCGCAAAAAGGCATGCCGTTACGATAAAACAGACCGCAAAAAATACTGCCAAAAAGTTTGGCGATGTAATTGTCTCGAGGGTTCCAGAAACATTCAACGATATATCCGCCGAGCTTCTCTCAATAAACGCGTAAATTTTGGCCGTGAGACTATTTTCGCGTCTTTTCTTAGCTTTCATTGTCTTCATGGCTTCTTTCTCAGCTCTTTCGCCTTCAAATGAATACGCTTCAGAAACTTCGCCTTCAACATCTACACACTCCAGCAGCGTGAAAGAGTTTCTCACGCACATGGAAGATTTCAAAACTTGTCCTTTCATCGCCGATTTTGGTGGTACAAAGTATATTCCTCCCAATGTTTTCGTCAGACCAGGTTCAATACAAATAATATTGTCACTTTCATCGCCGTAGTTGTTCATACCTTCAAAGATGAACGCATTCTCGCCTTCGCGAACGCTTCCAAATTTTGGAGAAGGTGTAGAAATCGCCCCAAACGTAACGCTCGCGAGTAAGTTTGAGAGAGAAAATACTCCACCGCTACGCTTGAGCAACTTTCCAATGGCCAAATCTGGTGTGTCAGCATGCGAAGTACCAGAAAATATGTACGGCTCCGAATCGAAGCATAATTGTTTCGACGTGGGATTTAGAACTCGAAGCGTCTTTGATTTCGATGAGCGCTGACCGGCGCCAACGATGAATGTAGATGATGTTGTTGAGTTCGCAGCAAATTCTTCTTCCTCTTCTTTATCATCCATATAGTCCATGAATGATGATGGAGAATAATTATTCACATCGAGTGCCTCATCGCTACTAGAATCGAGCGACTCTATAATACTCGGCCTTTGTAAGTTGACTAAAATGGCCACGGTGTCGACGTCACCGAGACTGGTCGCTTCGTTCGATACAACTACGGTTGCTTTCATGTGAAAGGCATTTTGCTCATCAAGAGAGTCAATTTTATCAAGTCTAGATCGAAGTTTCTTTGCTTCTAATTTGCTTGGTAAAGATGATACGAAAACTTTCTTCTTTTGTACCCATTCCGAAGCGGCAGCTCTCATCGAATCATTTTCAGCGTCCAAGTAATCTCCTTCTTCGCCGTCTTCAAAATCGTCGTTAGGCGCGGTATCGAACATTAAATCGTCGTTCCCAAAGATTTCTTGATGCATGTCCGACAAATCGAGATTAACCCAGGCGCTGATTTGTGGCTCGTCAATGTTGGGCTGGATTAAACCGTCATTCTCGTTGTGCCGAACGATGACGCCTTTCTGGCTTCCTCGCTTTCCATCCAAAGAATGCTGCAACACACTTACCCTGGTCATGACGGGAATGGTGTGCGTAGATACGACTTCGATTGGGACGCTGGCGTGGCGTTTTCCCAACGATGCAGACGCGTGCAGCACATCGTTTACCGGAAAAAGCGAACCAGTGCTAAAAGAGACCGTAAGTGGTACTTGCATCCAACGACCATCCGTGAGAACGCCAAAAGTGTAGTTTGAGCGCGTCGAATCCGAAATATTCTCGATGAAATCGCTATCCTCAACGACATTGGCTGCGATGTGGAATATTGCGCGACCACGTGCTGGTACCATGAAATCGCTCCCGGAAGTTTCGATTACTTTCCCTGCAGCACTACCGTCGACCGGTATCTTGCTCACGTAGTCCTGACGGCATCCGCCTGGCATGTCCGAGAACTGTTTCTTGTTCGGGCGACACGGCGCGTCATGTGTAGAGTCTTCGTCTTTCATATGGTGCTCTTCGATTAAGTGCGATTTATCGAACACATATATCATTTGCCCGTTCCAACCAGATATGCGTACAGATTCTGGGTCGAACGTTGTTAATCGGGCAACTTTTGCACTGGGCATATCCGTCCACGTTGAATCTATCTTTAATGGTTTCGAATGCGGATTTATGAGCGTAATCACGCGCGTGCGATTGATACCGGGTCCAATTATACCAAAGGATATTGGAAGGCATGTTGGTTCTGCGGAAACAGCAGTAAAATTGTCACTGTCCGTATTTTTAACTGACTTCTCATACTCTTCGCTCGTGTCTTCGAGCGCCACTTTTGGATCATACGACTTTTTGTAATCTGAGTTGACGCAGTGTAAACGTGCATCGTAGTGTTCAATACGCACTGGAAATTTCAGCAGATTTGTTACTACTATAATTTCATCTTCCTTGTTCATTTTCCACGGATGCGGCGGTATTCTATCCCTGAACGTGAACGTTACTTCCTCGCCCGACTTTATTTTTCGGCCTTTCGGATATCCAATGACCACTGTTCTCGAAGAGTTGATATGAGCATGTTCAACATTTAAGAGTTGCAGCGGTTGCTTACCGGTGTACTCGAACGTAACATTTCTTTCCTCGAACAAATTCTCTAGTTCGTTTTCCTTGTTCTTTTTCTTCTTTTTTCCGTTTTTGGTGATGAGATTTTTCTTCTGCCAAACCAATTCTCGTTCTTCGATCTTTATCGTGTTCAGCTTTTCAATGGTTGGAAACGTCAGCGCGTACTTTTCGATTGGACGAAACGGAACAGTCGCACACACTAAAGCTCGAACGAGTACGGTGAGTTTGAACTTTCTCCCAACGTTGTTTTCGACGGATAACACCACACGTTCGGACACAAAAGTTTCCGAGGTGGTGCGGCGATTTTTCACATCGTACCAAACTCTCACCGCTTCGACTTTTTCGCCCGGTTTCACCACGACGCCTCGACCTGAGACGAGCTGCGGACGTATGTCAGACGTTGGAGAAGAGACACTGGTAATGCGGATATGCCATAAGTCGCCGTTCGTGACATAAATAGAACGGCGCTCTTTCGACTTTTTCGAATCGTGCTTCCGGTTTTCCTCGCTCATGATAATTGTGCCGAAATCGATCTCGGTTGGATGCGTGAAAACGATGTTATCAACCCCTTGCAAACTGACTGGAAACTCGAATGGTTGTGAATTTGCCGTAGTTTTGACATATACGATGCCTTGATGTCCTTCCGTCCCGTGAATGCTGTGCATGGACCCGCCGGAAGGTGCGTTCACTTCTGCGTTTCGATTGGCTGGCGCGGTGAGCGTAACTCTCGCGAGGCGCGAAAACGTACCTGGCTGTATCGACCAGCTAAAAGAGGTAGAAGAGCCTTCCTCACTATTACCGTCGTTGATGATGCTTGTTGATGGTGATGAGAATGAAAGTGATGGTTTCGAATTTGCTGCTGCTGCTGCTGATGATGATGATGATTCACTTACCCACGGCACGTCAATCTTGATGAATTCGGACCGCGTCCACACGTCCGTAACGTTCAATACTGTTAACAAAGGGTTAAACAACCCTACGTCGTAATCGTGTGGCACGCCGTACACTTGCTGCACGCTCAATTTTTGCACGTGAAAATCGTTTGGTTTCGTCAAAAACGTGAATGGCACCAAGATGTCCCCTCTGTCTGTTCGCACGCTCAGCGTCCCTCTTCCTCGACCAGTTTGCAGTGGCGCGTGCCTAATTCTCACATCCACGCTCCCTAAAGGCGGGATCACAAAAACAGGATCTTTACTTCCAAACGGCGAGTGTAATTCCTGTAACCCCTCGCCACCCATTCGGACGATTTCCTCTAACCGATTTACGCTCCTCCGCACTTCTGCTTCTGTCTCTTTCATCATCTTTTGCATTTTATCAACGCTCGTTTTCAAAAGCTCGTGCTCCTCATGATCCTCGGTTCGTAAATCCTTGTCGTTCGTTTTACTTTCCAACCGATCCTGCGCGTTTATTAACTTCGCGTTCAACTCTTCAATGCGTTGGCTTATGAACTTAAGCTTCTCCTCGTGTTTCTCCACGTCTCCTCTCCGATTCTCGAACATCTCCTTTGCCACGAGCAAATTGCGTTGTTTCACCCTTTCCTCGTGTTTCGTTAACCCGTACGATATTCCCTCTGTGTACACGTGCACATTATCGCTCGTGATCAAATACACCTTCAACGACTTCTCGTCGTCCAAATTGCTAATGGTCACATTTTCCGTCGTAGGCCACCCAACCTGTGCCTTCTCGAACCGTATCACCGACGGCTGTACGTTCAATTTCAACGCATCAAACTTCGTCCTCGTTATCGCTTTGAAATTTCGAGGTCTCGAGACGTCTTGGGTCGTTTTCGCGCCTTCTGGTAACACGAAGTGTTCGTTATTATTCCACGACGACGCGCCCGCCAAAGGCTTTTCGTATCCTGGAGGCATCCCTTCGATGTCATCATCATTGGCGGAGGAGAATGGCATCATCGTCTCTCGCGCGTCAACGTCCAATACCTTTCTCCTCAAAGTCTTCTTCTCCTCGTTTTCTCCCGATGATTCCCCTCGCGCAACAAACCTTTCGAGCCGTCGCGGTGTCGGAGACAACGAGAGAAGGAGGACGAGGAGGAGAGAGAAGACGGACGGATGACGACGACGCTTCATCGGGTGTACCTCTCTCTTCCGCACTCTTAAAATTTTCTTCCGGAATCGGGAAATCAAAAAAGCGCAAAAAAAAAAGAGAAGAGAAGAAGAAGATCCTTCTTCTTCTTCTTCTTCTTCTTCAAAGGAGGAGGAGGAGGCTTTACCCGCGTTTGCGCATGCCGCGGAACGAACTCACTCCTCCGCGACTGAAAGCACGTTTTTCTTTTTTGAGTACGTGTGTACACGATGAGACGATGATGGTGGTCGTGGAATCTAAATTAATTGAGGGGGGATCCTGACAAAAATTTAGGGTTGCGCAAAATACCGCAAAATACAAAGTGTCGAAGAAGAAGAGAAAAAGAATCAAAAAAGAAAATGAAAAGCGTCTCTAAATATGCGCGCGTAATATAATAAATGCTGCTGTCTACGCCGCCGTCGTCGAAAAGACTACCACGACACTCTGTGATTTTTGTCGACGCACCGAGCCTTTTCCTCGGGCGTCGGCAACGACACGCACCGAGTGACGTCGCCGACGCGTCGGGCCACCTTTTCCACCGCGTTCCGTCGCCTCTCCGACTCTTCTTCGGCGGCTTTCTTCAACCGCGCGAGTTTCAACGGCTTCTCTCGCGCTTCTTTTTCCTCTCGCTTTCGACGTTCCTCGCGGGCGAGGCGCGCTTTACGCGCTTGCTGCTTTTGCGTTTGAACTTCGTTTTTGAAATTTTCGAGTTCGGAGAAGGACCGTTCGACCGGCGCCAACGCTTCTCGGGCTATTCTTGCGTCTTTTTTCACTTCGCGAATGTTCTCTTTCACATCTTTCGGGAAAAGAGGATTGAGTTCGTCCGGAACGATGTTGCTGATGTTAAAAATCACCGTCAATAGTAACGCGATGATTATAAACGGACTCAATTGTAAAGCTAACACTCCAATCGCGACGAACGCGATAGCCGTCGGGTGCGCAACCGCCCACCCGGCGGTGCCCGCGACGAAGTCCGGATGCGAAAGCGCCCCGTATAAAATAAAAAGTGCACCCACGGGTAAGACTATCTTCTTTCCTATTTGCTCGATCGCTTTTGGGACGACGATTAAAGCGGCTAAGGCGATCACCGCCGCCGCTTCCGGGTTCTCCGCGGCCAACCGAAAGGCGTCCAAAGAGAGTTCAGACACGGCGGGATTGGTGTTCTGGTGGTCGAGCGTCTCCAAGGCGCTGTTTGCACGTTCGGGAAATTCCATCAACAGTGCCGGCGATGATGCCACCAGGGAGGCCGTTTTGAACGCCGACGACGAGTGCAACGACGCAAACGACGACGACGACCTTTTTCTTCTTCTCGATGCGTTGGTTTCTTGGTCTTCTTCTTTTCTCGACGACTTTGTCCCGACGACTTTCTCGCGACGACGACGACGATGATGATTACATTTTCCAAATCCTTCGGGAAGAAACGTGAGACTCGTCGTCGTCGTGGGTTTCGTCGCGACGCAACACAACTCTTGTTGTTGGACGATGATGGAACAACGCATCATCGTTTTTGCCGTCCCGCGAACGAACTTTTCTTCGCGGGTGGTGGTGGTGGTGGTGGTCTTGGGTGGTCTTCAAAGCGCGTTTACTCTTTATCTAACGAAGAAGGGGGAGATCTCATCAAAAGATATCCAGTTGTGTTTAGGGTTTTAAAAAAACCCTAAACATCTGGCGTGTTTTCCTCCTCTTTTTTTTCTTCCATCATTGGGAGTTAAAATTTCTGTTGCGTTTTGAGACACAAA
>Ga0163180_10002294_pt1 | contig 10694 bp, 8 predicted proteins | sample AtlANTMetagenome_2_FD_109647 | JGI IMG/M metagenome (GOLD analysis project Ga0163180, IMG submission 109647) | Marine eukaryotic phytoplankton communities from the Atlantic Ocean - Atlantic ANT 4 Metagenome | ecosystem: Environmental > Aquatic > Marine > Oceanic | place: North Atlantic Ocean...
ACGTCTTCAACTGCTTACCCTTCGCCGCCATCGTGGATGAAAAGATATTTTGCATTCACGGCGGTCCGAGCCCAGAGTTGAAGGATCTTCAACAGATAGTGCAAATCAAGCGTCCGACGGATATTCCCGACATGGGCATGTTGTGCGACTTTTTGTGGAGCGACCCGGACGCGGACATTCAGGGCTGGGGAGAGAACGATCGCGGCGTTTCGTACACGTACGGCACGGACGTCGTCGGCGATTTTCTCGCCAAGTTTGATTTCGACTTAGTTGTTAGAGCGCATCAGGTGGTGGAGAATGGGTACGAGTTTTTCGGAAAGCGTCAACTCGTCACCGTCTTCTCCGCCCCCAATTATTGCGGAGAGTTTGACAACGCGGGGGCGATGATGACGGTGGATGAAAACTTGATGTGCAGTTTCCAGATATTAAAGCCCGCGGAGCGCAAATTAATGGGTGGTTTTGGGTCCATGATGGGCGCGCGGCCGAGCACGCCCCCTCGCAACGCCGGCGCGTCCAAGTGAACGCGAGACGAACGAGACGAACGGAACCGTCGAGCGGGAGACGGAGACGAAGACGGAGAGGACGCCGGCGAGCGCCAACGCGAACCACCGATCGCATCGCATCACCGGCGGCGTATTTGAAACTTTTAGCTCAACCTTGTGTAAACGAACAACCGACGAGTAATCGCCTCTTCCCGTCCCGTCCCGTCGACGCCGACGCCGACGAGACTGACGCCGCGACGAGACGACGCCGACGCGCGCCGCACACGCCGACGCGCACCGCGCCCGCGCTCGCACACCGCACCTCATGTCCACTCCACCGAACCCTTTCGCGAACGCACCACCGAAACCACCGAAACCACCGACCGCGACCGCGTCGTCGTCGTCGTCGTCGTCGTCGTCGTCGCTCGCGCGCCGCGTCGCCGCCGTGCGCCGACGAGACGTCTTCGGAGGGTACGTGGTAGCCGCCGCCGCGATGCGGTGTTTCGGAAGTCGAAGAGCGGTGAAATTTCCCGGTCGATGGCGATTGAGACGCGAGATCGAACGTCAGGTACGAGCGCGAACGAACGACCGATAAAACCGATAAAACCGTCTCGCGTCCCCGTCTCGCGAGACGCGTCCCGTCGACGGGACGCGCGAGACCCGCCGACTGACTCTCCTCTCGGGTCACTCAATCAGGGCATCTCGCACGTCGTCACCCCGAAACGCGCGCAGAGCGCGGTTGAGGCGCTCGTGGACGCGCGCGTCGTGAACGTCGTGCGAAGTTCGGGGTGTTTTTTACGCGTCGGGTCGGTGGGCGAACTCGTCGACGCGTTGCGGGATCGATGCGTCGCGGAGGGGCGCGAGTTCGTCGCGACGTTCGTGACGAGACATTGGGACGAGGTCTCGCGAGAGGTGAGGGCGAGAGAGGGGGAGCGGACGGTGACGTCGGGGAGACGAGCGCGGGAGGAGGGGAGTGAGAGGGAGGAAGAGGAGGAGGAGGGACGCGGGACGGGGAAACGCGCGCGCGGCGACGGCGAAATGGAAATGGAAATGGAAATGGAAATGGAAATGGAAATGGAAATCGAAGAAACGGGCAAGGACGAGGGAAACGAAGGGGTGGTGGTGGAAAACAGGCGATCGGTCGATGTCGGGACGACGGTGGCGACGACGCCGACGACCGCGACGACGACGACGTCGACGAAAACGCCGCCGCCGCCGCCGCCGCCGCCGCCGAGTCCGACGGAGCGTTTATTGACGCAGACGAGAGTCGCCGCGACGCCGCCGAAACAGAAACAGAAACCGAAACAGAAGACACCGATCGCGACCGGCGATCCACCGTCGTTCCGCGTCCTCGGCGCCACCATCCTTCGAGGAATTCACGCCGTGATTCACGAGAGAGACGACGCGCTTCGACGAGACATGCGCGCGCTCGTCGACGCCATCAACGCGTCGCATCGAGAGATCGCGGCGTTGCGCGCGGACATCACTCCCCTCGTCAACGCGCGCGTCGAACACCGCCGCGACGACGACGTCGACGTCGACGAGGACGACGCGCGTCGCGCCGTCGCGCGCGTCTCCTCGCCCATGGACGACAAGTCCCCAAACGGTTTGAGACGCGCGACGGAACGCGACACTCTCGACAACGCGCCGAACCCGATTCGCGCGCCTTCATCCGCGTGTTTCGACGAACTCGTCGCCGCCGCGCACGTCGCGCGAACGCGAACGCTCGGCGAGACGACGACGACGACGGCGCCGCCGACGACGACGACCGTCGGCGAGACGCGCGAGACGACGACGCGCCGCCCCGAGCGATCGACCGCGAACGGATTCAAACCCTCGTACCGATGAAATACGAACCAAAAGGACGCGCGCGCGCCTCGCCTCGCCTCGTCGACGTCGACGCCGCGCGCGGTCGTCGTTCGCGTCCCGTCCCGGACGCGTCCCGGACGCGTCCCGGCGCCGGAACTCGAATCGACGCATTCGACACACATCGACGCGCGCGCGTCGACGTCGACGTCGCGTCGTCGAGACGCGCGACGAGAACGACGCGAGACGATCGATCGGTGGATCGTCGACCGCGAGAGACGCGACGACGAGCGGAGACGGTCGCGAACGACGACGACGCGACGACCACGCGCGGGGGAACGACACGCGACGACCGAACGAACGCGACGACGACGACGCGACGACGACGAGTCGAGACGCGAGAGAGGACGCGGGCGATGGAAACGATGCGTGTCGGTCGGTGTAACGTCGTGAGGGTGCGCGAGACGACGCGATGGCGACGCGATGGGACGATTCGCGCGCGACCGGTCGATGCGATGCGATTGCGACGACGCGACGACTCGGACGACGCGACTGACGAGGGACGCGCGCGATGGACGGGCGCGGGTTTTTTCTCGACGCGCGCAGAGCGGTGAGAGACGCTCTCTCGCCGATGCGGAGGCTTTGGGAGTGCGCGTGCGGGATTGGGAGGAACAGGAGGTGCGGGACGCGAGTCGCGCGTCCTCCGTCGAGGGACCGTATCGAAGGCGAGCGAGCGCGAGCGGGGCGTTCGGAAGTCTGACGGCGAATGCGAATGGGAGGGTTGGGGGATCGCCGGTTCGCGCGGACGTGCGTCAGAGCGTGCACAAGGTGGCTCGACAGAAGGGAGTGTCGAGCGGGCGGACGTACACGAGTAAATATCGAGGCGTGCATCAAACCTTCCCCACGGGACGGTGGGAGGCGCAGTTTCGTCGGAACGGTAAGCCCACGTCGCTCGGGTGTTTTGATCGCGAGGAAGAGGCGGCCAAGGCGTACGATCGCATGATGCTGTGGTGCGAATTACACGCCAGTCTGCTCGCGACGACGGCGTCGCCGCAAAAGCAAGGCGCCGCCGCGCTCAATTTCGACGTCTCCACGTACGCGAGCGAGTTACACACCCTCGAGCGCTTGTCTCAGGACGATTTGATGCAGGAGCTTCGTCGTCTCGGTCGCTCGCAGGCGAGCGGACAGCGAAACGTCGCGTCCATTTTCACCTAGTCGATAGAGTTGTCGCCCGCGCGCGCGTCGCGCCTTCACAAACGCTCGCCCTCGCGGCGCGATACATGGCCTCGAGCGCCGTCAGTGCGCGCACGAACGTCTCGGAACCTTGCGCGAACGATCCATCGCGCGCGCGACGTCTCTCTCACGCGCGAACGACCGCGAACGCGACGCGCGCGCGACGAGTCATCATGAGCTCGCAGGCATCCACGAGCGACGCGAAACCGCACGCGCCGTCGCTGTACGGCAAGTGCATGCAGAGCATGAACGCGGCGGGTATCGCGTTGTTTTTCAAGTCCTCCGTCACGGATCGCGCGCTGGCGATGCCGCAGGTGGCGTGCGAGAGCATCGCCTCGGTGGATTGGGCGCACTTGAAACGTTTGGGATTCGCCGGGGTCATCTTCGATAAGGATAACACGCTCACGACGCCGTACGCGTTGGAGGTGCACGAAAAGGTTCGTGACTCTCTCGAGGCGTGTAAAGAGGCGTTCGGGAGCGAGAACGTGGCGGTGTACAGTAACTCTGCCGGGTTGTTTCAATACGACCCGGACGGCGCCGAGGCGGACGCCATGGAGCGCGCGTTGGGGGTGAAATTCATTCGACACGCGACGAAAAAACCCGCTGGTGATGCGGATGACGTCGTCAAACACTTTGTCGGGTGCGATTCAGCGAAAAAGCTCATCTTCGTCGGCGACAGATATCTCACCGACGTCGTCTACGGCAACAGACACGGCATGTTCACCGTCAGAGTCGAGCCCTTCACCACCAAGGGCGAATCGTTCGCCATAAAGAGCGCGCGAAAAGTCGAAGAATCCGTCGTCGGACTCTGGCGCTCGCTCGGCGTCGCGCCGAGACCGCACGAGCGTTTATTCCCCGGCGGCGTCTCGCCCGACGCCTCGAGCCGCGCGCGCTGGACCCTCATCGAGGGCGAACCCGCGCGCGAAAACCTCGACGCGTGCGTAAAAAAATGACGAATCACGCGTCTTCTTTTCTAATCTTCGCCCGTCGCTCCTCGCATCGTCTCCCTCGACGCACGATTCGCCTCGCTTTCGCGTCGGCGCCGCCGCGCGAGACAACCTGACACTTTTCGGTGACGTCTCTCGCTCGCGCCTCACTCGCCGCCTCACCGCGCGACGAACGCGCATCGGGCGACGCACACCGCCGCCATGATCGCTCACACGACGTTTCAGACCACCGTCGCCGCGGCGCCGCGCGCGCGCGCCTCGCGCGCCTCGCGCGGCGCCGCCGTCGCGCGCCGTCCGACCGCTCGGACCGCCGCCGTCGCCGAACGTGCGTCCCGACGCTCTCGCGCGCGAACGCGCCCTCGACCGCGCGCGCGACTCGGTGAGGGTGACAGAGGGGAATATTCTCTCGCGAACGACGCGCAAACGGGGGCGAGGGCGCGCGCGGGCGAGCGCGTGGACCCCTCGAGTCGGCCGCCGCCGGGGACGCCCTTATCCGCTCGAATCATCGACTGACGAAGGGTGACTCGCGTTTTCTCGACGAAGCAGCGGCGGAAGGGACCGGAAACGCGGTCGCGCGCGATGAGATTCGTAACATCGCCATCATCGCGCACGTCGATCACGGGAAGACGACGCTCGTCGACTCCATGTTGGCGCAATCCAAGGTTTTCCGGGAGAATGAAAAAGTCGAGGAACGCATCATGGACTCGAACGATCTCGAACGCGAGCGTGGCATCACGATTCTGTCCAAGAACACGGCGGTGACGTACAAGGATAAGAAGATCAACATTATCGATACCCCGGGACACGCTGATTTCGGTGGTGAGGTTGAACGCGTGTTGAATATGGTTGACGGCGTGCTTTTGCTCGTCGATAGCGTCGAAGGTCCGATGCCGCAGACGCGTTTCGTGTTGAAGAAGGCTTTGGAGATCGGTCTCAAGGTTGTCGTCGTTGTGAACAAGATCGATCGGGATGGTGCGCGTCCGGATTACGTCGTCGATAACACGTTTGATTTGTTTTGCAACCTCGGCGCGACGGATGAGCAGTGCGAATTCCCCGTCGTGTACGCCTCTGGTTTCCAGGGCATCGCCGGCATGGAACCGGATGAATTGGCCGACAACCTCGAGCCGCTCTTCGAGATGATCTGCAACGACGTTCCGGCGCCGGTCGCCGACGTCAACGCGCCGCTTCAAATGTTGGTGACAAACTTGGACTACGACGAATTCAAGGGTCGCATTGCCCTCGGTCGTGTGCGCGCCGGCACGATGACAAAGGCGAGCAACGTGAAGGTTGGCGTCCCAGGTAAAGACGCTCGCAACGGTAAGGTGTCTGAGGTGTTCATCTACAACAACTTCATCCGTTCGCCGGTCGACTCTGTCGGCGCGGGTGACATTTGCGCCATCGCTGGTCTCGACGACGTCATGATCGGCGAAACCATCATGGTGGACGGCGCCGAGCCGTTGCCGACGATCACCGTCGAAGAACCGACCGTGCGCATGTCCATGTCCGTGAATACGTCTCCGTTCGCGGGTCAAGAGGGTAAGTATGTCACCTCCCGTAACTTGAAGGCGCGCCTCGATCAAGAACTCGAGCGTAACTTGGCGCTCAAGGTTGAACCGGGCGACACTGCGGATACCTTCATCTTGTGCGGTCGCGGTGCGCTTCACATCACGATTCTCATCGAAACGATGCGTCGTGAAGGTTACGAATTCACCATCGGTCCGCCGGAAGTCATCACCAAGCAAGACGAGGAGGGACGCAAGGTTGAACCGTACGAGGAGGCGTACATCGAAGTGCCGGAGGAATACACCGGCTCGTGCGTCGACCTGTTCGCCAACCGTAAGGGCGCCATGCTCGACCTCATGACCGACGACAAAGGCAACACGAAGATGAAGTACAAGGTTCCGACCCGCGGTTTGCTCGGTTTGCGTAACGCCATCCTCACCGCCACTCGCGGTACCGCCGTGTTGAACACCAACTTTGACGAATACGGCGCGTGGGCGGGTGATATTTCTATGCGCGACAACGGTTCCCTCGTCGCGCACGAGACCGGTCAAGTCACCTCTTACGCGCTTCAAAGCGCGCAAGACCGCGGTATCTTGATCGTGAAGCCGGGTGATGAAGTCTATGCAGGTCAAGTCGTGGGTGTCCATCAACGCTCGGGCGACTTGAAGGTGAACGTGTGCAAGAAGAAGGCGGCGACGAACGTCCGATCCAACAAGGACGCGACCGTCGTCCTCAACGAATCCAAGGATATGAGCTTGGACGACTGCGTCGAATACATCAGCCAGGATGAACTCGTTGAGGTTACCCCGCTTAACATTCGCATCACGAAGAACCCGAAAATGAAAACGCGCAACAAAAAAAATTAATTTTTTCCCCATTGGCATGTGTATTCCTTCAATTTTTTAGAGTTGTACATAGAGAGGCAAACTAATTCATTCGCTAAAAAGCATCTAATTTTGTTCGAGCATCGCGTCTATCTCTTCATCGCCGTCGTCCCTGGGCCTTTCCTCTTCGGCGGGGAAGAGCTCGTCGGCGTCGCCGAAGAGTTTCGCGTACGCACGTCTCGCGGCTCGGATCGCGCCTTGGTACGTCGCGAGATCGTCCGCCCCGGGACAGAGCGCGACGTTCGAGCTCGTGCACGTCGCGTCTTCTGACGTACTCGCGTTCTGCACGTACATCGTGCCCCAGAGAATTTCGGGCTTGGCGTACTCTTCGCCGAAAATGCTCGACGCGTCCTCCGCGACGCGACGAGTCATCGCATCCAAAGCCGCTTTCACGTCGGCGTAGGGGTCCGTCGAATCGCGTGCGACGATGTTTGAAAGGTACAGGAGATACTTCCCGTCCGGACAACAACCCGTGTGCGAACCGATTTGGAGCGCGCGAATGACGCCGGTTTGCGTCGCCGAGACGCTTCCGGGCGGGAAAACGACGAGCATCTGACCGTACTCTGGCACGAGCGGACCATCGAGCACGCACGCCGCGTGGACTAAAACGTGCGAACTTTGCTCGTTCGTCGGTTCGTGCATGACGACGTGACGGACGCGAATCTCTTGTCCACCCTTTGAGGTGACCGACATCACCTCGTCGGCGTTAATATCGACGTCGCGCACCGCTTGGCGCAACACGTACGTCGCGCCCTTCACAGCGCCCACGCGACAAAACGCCTGCGGAATGTCTCCCGAACCGTACACCGGGATCAAACACGCGCCCGTCTGTGGGCCGTACTTGGCCACGCTCAAAATATACACCTTTAAATCTTCGAGTGCGTCAACGGCGGAACAATCGGCGCGCGTCTGCAACGCGAGCGCGTACGTGACGGCCGCACGAAGTTTCGGAGTCAGCCCTTGCCTCGTCAAGAACGCATCCATCGTCTCACTGTCTCGCACTTCTAAATCATCGCCTCCCGAACCGTCTTCGGCGGCGGCTTCGCCTCCCCACTCACTCCCCGGCGCGCCGACCGCGACGTTCGTCTCCTCCCCGCTCTTCCCACTCCTACGTCGCGACGTCTCGTCGCGCATCGCCACGTTGTGCACAATCTTTAAAAATCGCATCAACGCCCGCTTCTCCGCCCCCGTCAACGTTTTATCCTTGAAGACGTCGTTTCGATTACTCGCCACCGCGCGCGCGACGCCGTCGTCGTACACGAACGTGCGCTCGACCGGTTTAAACTCCAAATACTTGTGCGCCCCAGAGCGTACGAGCGCTTCGCAGAACGCATCCGCCCCGAGTACGAGTTTCGGGGCGCCGAGATCGATCGAGTATCCTCTCGTCGGCGACGGCGTCGCGCGGGACGTCTCCGTTTGTAACCGTCGACACGCCTCCTCGTCCACCTCTCCCGTCTCCTCGCGCACGCTCGCGCCGAACGGCGCGTGAAATGATCGCACGTCGCCCGCGTCGCTCACGAACAGCCCCTCGCGCGCCGTCGTCGCTCTGAACGCGCCGAACGCACCGCCATAAGATGCGCGCGAATCCAGATGCACCACACGCGCGCCGCGTCGCGCGCAGGCCGCGGAGAGGATGGACTCGACGAGACTGGTGCCGAGAACCAACACGTCGCACTCGCTCGGGAGGTCGAACTCGTCGTCTTCGTCCGGCGACGTCATGGGTGAGGGGCGGGACGCGGTGTGGCGTTGCTACGGGGAAAATCGCCGCGTTTTACAACTCGCACGCTCTCTATGACTAATCAGCGCTTGGCGGACGGTTTGCCCTTGTCGGCGAATTTACCCTTGCCTTTCTCGAGGAGCGGATCGAAGACGACGTAATCGTCGACGTCGGCGACGTACGCGCCCTGGTCGTTTCTCTTCGATTCCGGGACGAAGTCCAATTTGTGCGCCTTCCAATCGCTCGCGTCGTCCTCGTCCTCGTCGTCCTCCATGTAGTATAAACCCTGAGGGACGAATCTCGAGACGCCAGCGCGACCGGTTTCCTCGTTGTTGTTCTCGTCGTCGTCTCGATCGGGTTTGGGGTCGGATTTCGGCGCCGTGGGTTGTTTGGACGAAAAGGCTGCCAAACGCGCGAGCGTGTCCTTTTCGCGATCGTGCACACGAGAGCGTCTCGCTTTGGCCTCCACGCGCTTCACCTCTTCGTTCGTCATGAGGGCGGCGTCCGCGTCTTGAACAGCGCACTTGCCGAGGCCAAGTTTTTTCAATTTCGTCGCACGGCGGTGCGCGCGCTCGGCTTCTCGCGCTTCTTTTTCAGCCTTACGTTTCGCCTTCATCTCGCGCTTGTCGAGTTTAGACGCCCACGCGTCGGATTGCTTGCGAATATCTTCTTCGATCTCTTTCAACCCACCGTCGACGTCGCCCAACTCGCGTCGCTTGCGAAGCATTTTGTCGCGCATCTGATCCTGGAACGCGGCAGCATCGTCCGCGCCCGCGTCGTCGTCCCATCCACTCTTCCCGCGACCCTTCCCTTCGTCCGCGTCGTCATCGCTAACGTCCGCGCCCATGTCTTGCATGCGCTCCTTCACGCGCGCCTTCTTCTCCTTCGCCATGGCCTTTTCGCGAGCCGTCTGTTCGAGCGCCGCGCGCGTCTCCTCCGCGTCGGCGCTCACGAGCGTCGCGTCTCCACCGACATCGTGCGACGATTTAATCCCCTTGATTCCCACTTCATCCAACGTCGCATCTTCCTCCGCCGCTTCCTCGCCGAACGATAACAGATTGAGCTTCTTTTTCGCCTTTTTCTTCTTTCTAAAATCCTCCACCACTTCCTCCTCCTCGACGTTGGTCGGCTTTCTTGGCTCGATATCCGGAAACGGGTTCGCTAACACCTCCGTCTTCACGATCTTCGGCGCCGGCGCCACCGGTCGATCTTTTTCCGTCTCCACGTTTCCGATCTGTATCGCGTTATACATCGTCGCCCCGACGATTTTACCGAAAATCGTGTGCTTTCGATTGAGCCACTCGCATTCGCCGAGCGTCACGAACCATTGACTCCCGTTGCTATCCTTACGACCCTCGTTCGCCATCGCCACTCGCCCGCGCGTGTTAAACCTCAAACGAGAGTGAAATTCATCCTTGAACGGTCGCCCGCCGTCGAACACGCTCGAACCACCGCGTCCCGTGTTCGTCGGGTCGCCCGTCTGCGCCATGAAGTTGCTCACACACCGTGTAAACTCATTCTCATCGAAATACCTACGACGAAGACGCGATCGGTCAGTCTCAGAGCGTACAACGCGTTTGCGTTCGTCATCACGCACCCTTCGAGACACAATTGCACGAAATTTCGACACGCCAACGGCGCCTCTCTGGAGAAGAGCTCAATCTCCAGTTCACCCAGCGTCGTGTACACGACCACTTTACCCTCCGTCGGGGGTTCGAGCGTGTACACGGACGACATGACGACGTCGTTAAAGTCCTCGACTTTTACTCCTCCCCGTCGCTCGACCGATTCGAGCGCGCGCGTCGCCGAAAAGTGCGGGGCCCGTTTCTTCGACTGGGACCACCCGCCGGAGCGCCGCCGCAGACCTCGCCGCGAAGGTTCTCGTCCACCGTCGACATGGTGACCCGAGACCGCGCGGTGGACGTCGCCGGACGAAGCGAGGCCGAGCGAAGGGTGAGCGCGATCGCCGAGATCGTCGCCGCGCTCGTCTCGCGCGGGGACGAGGAAGGATACGGTCTGAACCTCAATGCGCTGAAAAACGCCACGGCGAGAAAATACAAGCTGAGCAAGGCGCCGAAACTCACCGAGCTGATCGCGGCGGTGCCGGTGGAGCATCGCGATC
>Ga0163180_10002295_pt1 | contig 10694 bp, 7 predicted proteins | sample AtlANTMetagenome_2_FD_109647 | JGI IMG/M metagenome (GOLD analysis project Ga0163180, IMG submission 109647) | Marine eukaryotic phytoplankton communities from the Atlantic Ocean - Atlantic ANT 4 Metagenome | ecosystem: Environmental > Aquatic > Marine > Oceanic | place: North Atlantic Ocean...
CTTTTGAAAATTCATCTTTAAATGCTTCAAAAGAACCAAAACAATCGTTAATCCTTTCTGCCAATTCGCCACCTGGAAAACCTCCTCCATTTGCCGAAAGAATTTCCCAAAACAATGAGTGATTATAGTATCCTCCTCCATTGTTCCTAATGGCCATTGGTAAATTTGCAGTTTTTATTATTTCTTCTATTGATTTTTTTTCTAATTCCGTTCCGCTCACTGCATTATTTAAATTACTAGTGTATGCTGCATGGTGCTTTGAATGATGGATTTCCATTGTTCTTGCGTCAAAATGGGGCTCAAGTGCATTATAAGAATAAGATAAAGTTGGTAGTTCAAATGCCATTTTAATTATATTTAATTATACTTTGAGCAAATATAATTAGTTTTTATTAATCTGTTTTAATGCTTCTATTAGATAGGGGTCTTTTCTGTGAATTATTGGATAAAAAGATTCTCTTCCATTTATGTTTCTTGCAACAGATGCTTCAACATAAGCTTTTAAATAAAGTTTTTCTTTCTCATTAAAAAAAACAACCTCTTCTCTTTTATCAATAAGCAGAAAGTTTAAAAATTCTGAAAAGCAAGTGTTTGGTATATTGTTGCTCCTTATATCCGCCCTGTTTTTATCCGCATAATAAAAACTAAAATCAGATATCAGACCAGTGTTAATCAGGTGATAAAACTGGGAAGTAAAAATAGTTGTATCGTATGGCACATATAAGTCTGGTATTATACCTCCACCTCCATAAACTATTTTTCCTTTTGGTGTTTTAAACTGAATTGTGTCTACAATATTAATGCTATCCTTAAAATAAACTTCTCCTGTTTTAAATCTATCTATATGTTCATTATAATAAGTTTCAGAGTCTTTATAAGGTCGCTGAATACTCCTTCCTGTTGGGGTGTAGTATTTTGCTGTTGTTAATCTAAGTGCCGACCCGTCGTCAAAAAACCACTGCTCTTGCACCAGCCCTTTTCCAAATGAACGCCTTCCAATGATTGTCCCCCTATCATTATCTTGTATTGCTCCCGCAATTATTTCACTTGCTGAAGCCGAGCCCTCATCAATTAAAACTATAATATTAGATTCTTGAAAGACCCCTTTTTTTGTGGAAAAATATTCTTTTTTGTCTCTGTTTTTTCCTTTTGTATAAACAATTGGCGTTCCTTTTTTTAAGAATTCATCCATCACTTGCACACAAGAGTGCAAGTAGCCTCCCGGGTTTCCTCTTAAATCTAAGATAACATTCTTAATCGACTGGCTATTTAGATTATCTGTTTTGTTTTTAAATTCACTAAAAGTAGTTTCAGAAAACCTGTTAATTTTTATATAAAAAGTAGAGGGTGTAATATGATAGGCTGCATCAACGCTATAAAGAGGAATTTTATCCCTTATTATACTAAAAGGAATCCATTTAGACACACCCCTCCTTTTAATAAAAACATTAACCTTTGTTCCTTTTTTTCCGCGCAACAAGCGAATAACCTTATTGTTGTTAATTCTTTTATTTGCTATTGTGTCTTCTTCTACAACTACTATTCTGTCGCCTGACTTTATTCCGATTTTTTCTGATGGGCCACCAATAATAGGCGCCACTACTACTATTGTATCTTTTTGAATTTCAAACTCAACCCCAATCCCTTCAAAACTCCCTTGCATATTTTCACTAACAGCATTAATTTCCTTTAAAGGAATATACGTAGAATGGGGGTCAAGGCTTTTCAGCATCTTTTCTATAGTTAATTCTGTAATACTATCAATGTTTATGCTATCAACATATTCATTAAAAATAAAATTCTGTAGTTCTTGTATTTTGTTTTGTGGTAAAAAAAAAGGAGTCTTTTTTGAAAAAAAATTGCTTCCAATGTAAGTCCCTAATAACAAGTAGATAATTGGAATAAACGCTTTAATTATGCTCGCTTTCATTTTATAAACAAATCTTTTCTACTTCTACTTTTGCTTTTTTAAGAAAAGTTAATCCTTCGGGGTCTTTATAGTCATTAAGATATACTAACCTTTTTATTCCTGCTTGATGAATTAATTTGCTGCAATCCTTACAGGGAGAGACGGTTAAATATAGCGTGCCCCCTTTACAGCTTATGCCGTGTTTTGCGCACTTCAAAATGGCATTGGCTTCAGCATGCAACACATACCACTTTGTGTTTCCTTTTTTTGTTTCACAAACATTTTCAAAACCAGATGGCGTTCCATTATACCCATCTGAAATAATCATTTTATCCTTTACTATGAGTGCGCCTACTTGCTTTCTTGTACAATAGGAAAGTTTTGCCCATTCTGTAGCCATTTTTATATAAGCCAAATCATATTGATGTTGTTTGTTCTTCACAATAAATACATTTATTTAAATTGCGCTACAAATGTAAGGTATTCAATGCAAAAAATTAGAGATATTACAATTACCATTGTTCAGCCAAATTTGATATGGGAAGAAGTAAATACGAACTTACGAAACCTTGAAAAACTAATAAATTCTATTACAGAAACTGATTTAATTATTTTGCCGGAGATGTTTAATACTTCTTTTTCCCTAAAAACCACCTTGGCTGAAGAAATGGAGGGGCAAAGTGTTAATTGGTTGAAAAAAATTGCTCTTAAAAAAAACACTGCTATTTGTGGAAGTTTATCTATAAAAGATGGGGTTGATTACTATAATCGTCTAATTTGGATAACCCAAACTGGAAAGTTGTTTTACTATGATAAAAAACATTTGTTTTCTTTATCTAAGGAAGATAAATGTTTTTCTCCTGGGAAGAAAAGGTTAGTTGTTGAGTTAAATGGTTGGAAAATATGTCCCTTTATCTGCTATGACTTAAGATTTCCAGCTTGGTGTAGATATAAGGGTGACTATGATTGCTTAATTTTTATTGCCTCTTGGCCAGCGAAAAGGATTAATGCTTGGCAAAACTTGATTAAAGCAAGAGCTATTGAAAATATGAGCTATGTAATTGGAGTAAATAGAGTTGGGTTAGATGGCAATATGGTCTCTTTTAATGGGAGGTCCTGTTTAATTGACCCTTTAGGAAAAGACTGTTTTACGGCTAACGAACAAGTGTTGGTAAAAAACATTTCACTTTCACGCTATAATCTTCAAAAATCAAGAAAACTATATGGGTTTTTGAATGATAGAGATAACTTTCAATTTATTTCATAATAAAAGCACCATTTCTGTATGAGGAATATCATCCTCTAGGTATTCTTTTCCTTGTTTCACAAAACCAAAACTCTTGTAAAAAGGTAGTAAATAACTTTGTGCAGAAATTTTAATTTTAGAAATTTTAAACTTTTTTCTTGCCAAACTTATTCCTTCTTTCATTAACAATTTGCCTAAGCCCTTTCCTCTATATTTGCTAGTTGTTAATATTCTCCCCATAGAAGCATCCTTGTAGCTTATCCCCGGTGGTATAATTCTCATATATGATGCAATATTTTTTTTATCCATCCCTAATAAATGATAGGATTGTTCATCTTTGTTGTCACAATCTAGATAATTGCAATTTTGCTCTATAATAAACACTTTTTGCCTTGCAACTAATATGTTATAAAATTCTTGTTTTGTAAATTCAGAAAACTTTTTACAACTCCATTCCAATTTCATCGTTAATGAAGTATATTAATTTTAAACACTTGCTGCTGCTGATTTAAATTTACCTCTAGCAGATAAGCGCCTGTTTTTAAAGAAGAAACATCTATTTCTATAGTTTTTGAACTACCTTCAAAGTATCCCGTACTTAAAACCTCTTGCCCTTGAATGTTAAAGATCTTTAAAAATGCTTTTAATGGTAGATGCATATTTGTTTCAAGCGATAAAACATTATTAGCTGGGTTAGGATATATATTTAAATGGATTTTTTCCATTGGATTTTCAGTTGTTAAGTCAGAGCAATACTCGCATTGTATGTTTGGCATAGTTCCTGGGGTTCCATATACACAGTTTGAAACCCAGTTGGCTCCACTGTTAACATCAATAGTAACATCTTCTATTTCAAGGGTTTCTCCATCTCCGTCTGCTTGTATTGGCCAAGGTGCTTGATCGTCATAAACAACACTATACACTAATTTTCCTGAAGAATTATATAAACGAATTGCCTCCCCTGAGTTTGCTAGCCCAAAATTAAATGGTCCAACTTTGTTCTCAACACAATCAAAATAGTTTAAAAAAACATCGTCTCTATATGCAACAATGTGATCATTATATTCTAAAATAGTGTTTGATGGAATTGTGTAATAATTATTTTGACTACCGTCTCTTAAAACATAATTGGACAAATCTATAGTTACAAAGGTGTTGTTTGAAATCTCTAACCAATCTCCACAGGGGAAAAGGCCTGAAGAATTATAATTAATTTCTCTAAAAGATAATTGCGGATTACAATTTGTGTAAGCAACCCCAGGAGAACCAAGCATACAGCCAACAAACCAATTATCAGGGTTGTTGTTTAATGCTGTATTCATGTCAAATTCCAGCGTTCTTCCATATCCGTCTGCTCCGGATGGCCAAGGAAAAGAATCTGTATAAGAAACCGACAAAACATATCCTCCGTTGTTGTCATAAAGATTTATTTGATCCCCTGCATTTCCTAATCCAAAATCAAAATTTCCAATTACATTAGAAACATTAGGGTAAATGTTGTTAAAATTAACCATGTCTTGACATAAGACTAAAAACTCATTTGATTGAACAATCGTGTTATTTGGAATATAATATTGATTTTGATTTTCATCTTCAATTAACCAATTAGATAAGTTTATCTCTGTTGAACTATTGTTTCTTAATTCAAACCAATCATCTGAATTTAATGTTGAGTCTTGGTTATAACAAATTTCAGTAATAACTAAATCATAACTTAAAGAAGAAAACATCGCCGTAAAAACATCACTATTAGAGATATTTAATGTTATTTGCTGGGAGCTATCAGGAAGCGACAAGTTTCCATTGGGTAACCAATAATCAAAGCTATAGCCCACATTTGGAATAGCCTCAATGGTAACAGGGTTCCCATTAAAATAGACCCCTGTCCATGGTAAGTTTTCGGGGATGATTGTGCTTATTTTTATTATTCCCGCTCCAGGAGGGGAAACATCTATTGTAACCGAAACTTGTCCATTTAATGAAAAACTTGAATTAATATTTTGTCTTGAGCCCTCTATTCTTGTAGTCATATGATTAAGAAGGGACTGCAATGAATTTAACCAATGATTTTGTGTTATTGGGGCATTCCAAAAATTAATATGGCGTGGCATATCATTTGCAATTGAATCTTTCATTGCAATTCCTACGTCTTGCATATTGTTCCCTTGAAAAATAGTGTTTATTAAATCTGCAAATCGATTAATAAAAAATGATTTGATTTGTGGGTTATATAATAACTTGTCAAAAATATCAGAATGAGGCGTTTGGTTAAAAAGTGGGTTTCTGACTAAATCTATATAATTTTCATAGGGAGATTGCCCCCAATAACCACCTCCTGCATCTGTATCATATAACATATAGCGCCATTTACTACCTAGGGACTGTTCTCTCCAAATTTTAAGATTGTTTGTCCACCAATCATTTATAAAGTCTACATTTTGAACATGGATTTCTGTTATAAAATAATCTATGTAGTTTTCAATATCTAACATTGATGTTACATTGTTGTAAAAATCTACATCTGTTGCGCTTGTATTTATTATATAATTATACATGTTCAAAAACTCAACATCACTTCCTGATAAAACTGAAACAGGGTTTAAAAGGTCTATGCTGTTACTATTAACCCCATAATTGCTTTCAACATAATGTTCATCTAGTTTTTCTCTTATTCCATAAACTCCCCAATAGGCTCCATTCAGAAAAACAACACAGGGCTCATACTCCATCCTGTCTATGTGTGTGTTTTTAACAGTGCGTTGAAATATCGCATCTTGTATTTTTGTGTCATTAACGTGTTGGCCTCCATTCCGTAAATTAAAATTATTATACTTCGTTACATTTGGTTTTGCTGTAATAATGGGATATTCTAAAGCCCCATCATATTCTGACTTAAAGTCTACGCGAAAGCTTTTTTGAGGCTCTGCTCGAGACCAACCACCATGAATTTCTAAATCAAAATCTTTTTCAAACTGCTGTGTACGTTGTTTGTTAAAAAACTCAATATGAGAATGTTTTGACCATGGCTCCCAGAAATTTGACCCAAAATACGGGTAGTTAGCATCATAACTATCTCCCAACACATAAATACCTGAATCATTATCCCATAAATTATATGGAGCCGTTGAAATTGATATCACAGGAAGCTCTATATCATATTCATCTATTAAATAAACATTAATTACCTTTTGGCTTGGCAACAAATTAGATGTGCTATAACAAGTTGCAGAAATAACTGTAGTTGTGTCTATAATAATTGGAGATGAATAGGTTGAAGATGTAGCTGTTGGAAAGCTACCATCTATTGTAACTTTTATTACTGCACTATTTGATGCTGTATTAATTGATACAGTTTGTTGCCCTGAATAAAAACCTGCATCAATTGAAAATTTCGGTGGGTCTTCATAGCCAGAATAACAAAGTGAATTGCTATTAGAAAAGCCTGGGCTAGGAGAAGCAAAAACACAGAAAGAAAAAGCTCCATCTGGGTTTCTCCCATACGAATGATCTTGTTGTATATATCCAAATGTTAATTGGTCTTCTATGTTACCTAAATCATTAGTTAATATTACCTCTTCTCCCTCTGAGTTTAACTGAAAGTTTGTATGCATTATTTGTGTTGAAGTATTTGCAACATATGGAGACAGGGTATTAGGAAAATAATTTCCAGAATTATTTATGCCAAATGATAATGTAGCCATTGCTGTTAAGTCGGATGAAGTTATTCCTGCATTGTGAACCTGAATAGCCAATATGTTCTGGCCTTGTATTAAAACAGAATCTAACAGTTCTGAATTAATTAAATACTCTTCTGGCAACCCCCCTTGATAAATAAGCGCTTCATGGCTTTGTGCTGAATATGTGTTTGATGGGTTTACAACAGCCCCCATGCTTGCGGATCTTGCTATTTCAACACCATTGATGTAAGCAATAAACCCATCATCATAATCCATATGAAGCACACCAAGCTCTATTCCTCCTAAGTCTGTTATGGTAAACTCTTTTCTTAGATATACACTATTTGTTGATGCTATAACAGTGTTGTCATCTCCATCTCCATATCCAATGCCACCTTGCCCAACTTGCCATGAAGCATCACTAAATCCATTAGTGTTCCAATTGTTTGGGGGGCTAGATGTTCCAAGAAAATAGGCCCATAAACTAGTGTGTTCAATTGCTGTTTCCCAGTGATCTACAATTGAAACCCTATTTTCTCCTGAAGCAAAAATCATTAAAAACTGTTGTGGCATTATTGTAATATCTGGCAATGCCCATTTATAAAGATTGTTAATATTATCTGTAAGATGATAGTTGTTTAAACTTATCTGCTGCGCTGCTGTATTGTATAACTCAATCCAATCTGTTTTTGACTGGTTCTCATCTAAAAAAACTCCTCTGCTAGCAACCTCGTTTATTACAACCTGAGACAAAACAGAGCTACTAAAAAAAACAATAATGAATATACTTGTGAAAAACCTTTTCATGTCTCAGCAAAATTAATAAAATTTATATCACACTACAATGCACGCATTGTTTTTTTTGTTACTTTTGTTTAGAACTAATTTACTGTGAACAAATATCGTAATTTAAACAACCTTGTTGGAGGAGAGTTTTTGATAAAAAATACTCGTCCAAGTGATGTGTTTTCTGCCGAAGACTGGTCAGAAGAAGACATTATGATAAAGGATGCTTTAATAGAATTTATTGAAAAAGAAGTTCTCCCCCATATTGATGAATTTGATGAAGGTTCAAAAAAGAAAGATGTTCCGTTGTTATTAAAAAAAGCTGGGGAACTTGGTTTTTTTGGAACTGTTATACCAGAAAAATATGGAGGAATGGAGGCTGGCTTTAACACAAATATTCTTTTTGGAGAAGCCGCAGCCTATGGCTTCTTTTTTGGAACAACAATTGGTGTTCAAACATCAATAGGCACTCTTCCCATTGTTTATTATGGAACAAATGAGCAAAAAGAAAAATATTTGCCAAGAATAATGACCGGGGAAATCAAAACCTGTTATTGCTTAACCGAACCAGAGTCTGGTTCTGATGCTAACTCAGGAAAAACTCGTGCTTTTCTTAATGATGACAAATCTCATTATGTTTTAAGTGGACAAAAAATATGGATTTCTAATGGTGGGTTTGCTGATCTTTTTATTGTTTTTGCAAAAATAGAAGATGACAAAAATTTATCTGCTTTTATTGTAGAAAAAGGCTTTGGAGGAATCACTATTGGGCGAGAAGAAAAAAAAATGGGAATTAAAGGTTGTTCTACTGTTCAATTGTTTTTTGAAAATTGTACCGTACCTGTGACAAATCTTCTTGGGAAAAGAAATCAAGGTTTTAAAATTGCACTAAACATATTAAATGCTGGAAGGCTAAAAATAGCTGGTAGCGGTATTGGCGGGAGCAAACTTGCCCTAAAAAAATCTGCTGAATATGCTTCTCAAAGAAAACAATTTAGAAAGACTATTGGGGAATATGGTGCCATTAAAAAAAAATTAGCTGAAATGGCTATCAAAACATTCGCTTTAGAGTCTGCCACATATAGGGTTGGACACGATATTGATAAAAAGTTTTCTCAAATTATAGAAAACGGAACTTCTAAGGAAAATTCAAAACTTGAAGCAATTAAAGAATTTGTGGTAGAGTGTTCTATTTTAAAGGTTGTAGGTTCAGAGGTTCTTGATTATGTGGCAGATGAATCAATTCAAATTCATGGAGGAATGGGCTATGCTACAGAAACAGGGGTGGAAAGAGGATATAGAGATGCCAGAATAACTAGAATATATGAAGGAACAAATGAAATTAACCGGTTGTTAGCATTTGGAGAGCTGATGAAAAAAGCTTTTAAAACAGACTCTCTTCCTTTACTTCCTCATATGAAGGCTGTTCCCAAAAGATATTTATTGCAAAAAATTTCTTTTAGTTCAAACTCTCCAGAAAAAACTATTAAAAACCTTAAGCAAGCATTTTTGCTTATCGCAGGAAAAGCCGGGAGCTCTTTAAAGAAAAAATTAATTGATGAACAAGAAATTATTTTAAACATTTCAAACATTATGATAGAAATTTTAATTGCAGAGTCTTGTTTTTTAAGAGTTGAAAAACTAAAAAAAATTAAAGGCTATAACAAACAAAAATTAAAGCTGCAAGAAAAGGCTGCTTTAGTTAGAATTTATGACGCTGTTGATTGTGTGAAAAAAGAGGGGCAAGATGCAATTAACAGTTTTACACTAGGTTTTGAAAACAAAATATTACATAAAATGTTATCCTCTTTCACAAAAAACATAAATATAAATCCAAAAGAATATAGAAGAGATATAGCCAACAATATTCTTGAAGAAAAGAAATTTACCCTTTAATGTTTTTATGAGAAATTTGATTTTAATTCAGCTATTGTTTTTGAAAGTGATTGTGGGACTTTTTCAATCACATCGTAAAAAGCCTTTATCTTTTTCTTGTCAACCTCTTTTAGTAGGTCATTATTTACCTTAAAAACAGCTTGATATGCAATGTTTTGAAATTGTTTTCCTTTTTTTGTTAACTTGACATAAACTTTTCGTTTATCTTTTTTATCACGAATACGAGATATGAGGTTTTCTTCTTCCATTTTTTTTAAAAGTCTTGAAAGGCTATTCGGCTCCATTCCCATTCTTGGTGCAATTTTAGTAACTGGAGTGCCCTCTTCTTTTATCGTTAAGAGAGTAAACCCTTGTGATAGTGTTATGCCAAACTTTAATGCCAGCTCATTATACAATCGTGCTATTTCAAACCAACTATATCTTATTTTATGCACTATGATTTGCTCGGCTATTTTTTCAAATTTTCCCATGGCACAAATATATAATTACAATGCGCCGTGAACTAATTTTTTAAATGTTTTTTAAATGAATAAATCTAATATTGTTTTTATAGATGGTTGTCGAACCCCTTTTTTGCGTTCCGGCACAAACTACTTAAACCTAATGGCCTATGAATTAGGTAGGCATGCGATAAAGGGGCTTTTGTTAAAAACAGGCCTAAGAGCAAAGGATGTTGAGCAAGTAATAATGGGGATTGTTATTGCAAATGCTAAAACTTCAAATGTTGCTCGAGAAGCAGCTTTAACGGCCGGTATCCACACAAAAGCTCATTGCCAAACAGTTACACAAGCCTGTATTTCTGCCAACAGAGCTATTTGTAACGCAATAAATGAAATTCTTGTAGGTAATGCTGAGGTTATTATTGCTGGGGGGGTTGAAAACATTTCAGACACTCCAATAACCTTTCCAAAAAAAATGAGAAATAAATTATTCGCAGCTCAAAAAATTAAGTCTCCTATTGATGGACTTAAATTTTTGTTTTCATTAAAACCAAGTGATTTCTTTCCAGATAGGCCTGCTGTTGCAGAATTCACTACCAATAGAACTATGGGCGAAGATTGTGATATAATGGTTGCTAAATATGGTGTTACCAGAAAAGAACAAGATGATTTTGCTGCAAGATCACACCAACTAGCTAGTAAAGCTCAAGAAAGTGGCTTTTTTGATAATGAGATTTACA
>Ga0163180_10002300_pt1 | contig 10685 bp, 8 predicted proteins | sample AtlANTMetagenome_2_FD_109647 | JGI IMG/M metagenome (GOLD analysis project Ga0163180, IMG submission 109647) | Marine eukaryotic phytoplankton communities from the Atlantic Ocean - Atlantic ANT 4 Metagenome | ecosystem: Environmental > Aquatic > Marine > Oceanic | place: North Atlantic Ocean...
GGCCACTGCTCCATCTTTCCGCAGCCGCCACCAACCAGGAAGGGCACTTCGACCTTATCGCTCAATCCATCGATTTCACCCAAGGTCTCAAACACTGTTCCCGTCAGCACCGCAATGCGCACAGGCTCAGCAATCTTTCCGGACCGAATGCGCCAACATAGACCCGGCGCAATGGTGAAGGTGCTCATCCCGCTACCATGCTTGACCGTCTCGATAAAGTATCCATCCTCCACACCGGCGAAAAGTTCTTCACGGCTCAACTCACCGGGCGCAATCGTTGTCGTCGTCATGCGAACAATGGGCTCAAAACGAAAAGAAATGGCCCGCGCATTCGCGGTCGGAGCCTCGTCGAGAACCGCGGACGTCAACCCACTATGCAGTCGTCCTGTCAGTACACCATTCTGGATTAAATGGGTCTCGCCCGCTGGCTGCCCTTCGTCATCGTAGGGCATATAGCCAGACCCCAAGGGGCGGCCGGAATCGACGATCGAGAGGATGGGCGAACCCACTCGGGTTCCGATTTTCCACGCTTCCAACATCGCAGGATCGCCAAGCATAAAGTCGGCTTCCGATTTGTGACCAAATGACTCATGGGCAAAAATCCCGGCCGCATCCGGAGACAAAATGACCGTGGCTTCGCCGGGTTCCACCGCCTCAGCAGCCGCCATGAACCGTTCACACTTGTCGAGGGTCTCCTCAATTTGTGCGCCATGGATGGCCACAGCCTGCTGAAGCTCAGAGAAACGATGTCCGGCTTCGGTGAAGCGCTCTTGTACCGTGCTCTCCCCTTCAGCCATCGAGAAGCTCAGGATAAACCCGCACTCCTGGTAATCGTGTTGAACATCCGCACCGCGAGAGGACACGAAGCGACGGTCCCGGTGTTGGTCGATCCAGCGAGCCGACCACGTCGCGATACTCGGCCGTTCCAGCCGCGCAGCATGCGATCTTAACAACGCCAATTTGTCTGCCAGAGGAACCTGATCCACCCGCTCGTTATCAAACAGCCACACCGTGTCTTGGTGAATGGCCAACCGATCGACCCCTGCGGGAACCGCCGACTCAGGCAAGGTGTCCGACGCCGCCAATTCAGCCAGCGTTTCTTCAATTCGATCGAGGTCGGTAGTGGAAGCAAAGCTCCAACGGCCGCCCTTTAAAACCCGAATCAGCGCACCGGTCTCAACCTGTGTCTGCACGTCGTCCAGCACCCCATCGCGCACGGTGATCTTGTGATCTGTTGTGCGCTCCAGGCGGACATCCGCATACACCCCATCGGGAAAGTGAAACGATACCTCGGTAAGCGGGTGGGATGCGGACATGCAGCCCTGCTAACCCGCGCAAACCTCAGCGATCAAAGCGACCATCGCGGATCATCCGATCAAGCTCATCTGAGACCGTGAGCTGAGGGTGCAGCCGCGCATCAAAATTACGCCGCACCTGACGCCAGCGATCTGCGGGGGGCTCAATGGGCGGCGTAATGCGACGCACCGAAAGCGCTTCCCGCAGTGAGTCTTCAATCATCGTGCTGAACTCTGACTCGGAAGCCACACTCAATGGATGATCGAGGTGTCCAGTACGGCCCTGGCTTCGCAACCGAATGTACAGAAACAATTCAACGGGGAGATCTTCTGAACGACCAATTCGAGCGAGCGCCCCACGGCGGACCATGACGCCGCTTTGCCACAGGGGCGTCGGCGCTTCTTCCGCTTTCTGTGGATTGGCCTCTGCCACCAAGCAACCATCTTCATCGATCAACACCAAGTTCGATGTCAGCATGTCGATGTGCCGGTTCAGGGCGAGGTCACGGCGCTGCCGAGCCAGACGGTCTGGCAGGCTCCGCACCCCAGGTATGCTCAGCGCGATCAAATCGGCCACCGTGTGCTTCAACCCTTCTCGATAGGCTTCACCAAGCGAGACATCTGGCCCCAGACGAATGCACGTCACGTCCTCCAAGCGTCCAATACCGCTGTCGGTTCTGTCCAGCACGACGACGTGCGGGTTCACATCTCTCTGCGCCTTGATGTCGGCCAGATTCAATGGAAGTTCGCGCCAATTCCCCTCATCGATGGGAATGAACACGGCGACAGCGTTGGGACTTGATGGTTCAGTCATGCCCCCGAATCGGTCGGACCTTCAGAAACTGTAGAAAAAAGTTTAGGCCCGCACCTGTTCTCGCACCCAAGAGAGGTAGTCGGCATGGCCATCCGACACATCGACACCGATCACTTCGGGACAGTCATAGGGGTGCAGTTCGACGATCCGACTCTTGAGCGCCGAGAAGCACGCTTGTGTGGTCTTGAACAACACCAAGACCTCGGGGTCATCACAGATCTCGCCTTCCCAACGATAGATGCTGCGCAGACCCGGCACGATGTTCCCACAAGCCACCAGATTCTCCTCCAACAGCGCGCGGGTCAGCGCCACAGCGGCCTCATCATCAGGCAGGGTCACAAACACCACACGAACATTCGACATACACACCTCTGTCGGCAGAGCGCCTCCTATGAGGCATAATCTCTCCAGGAGTATTCGTGATCCGCTCGCTCAGCCTCATCCTCGTCGTTTGCGCCTGTTCTCCGGTGAAGAAAGAACCAGCGACCGATTGGTCTCGCCAATACTGCGACAGCACGATCCAAATGATCTTCCCCGTCGAACCCGATGCCAAATATGCCGAGTACGATGGCTGCAAAGAACTCACCGTCGACTCAAACTTCGAATTTGATCCCGATGACCCGCCAGAAGTTTTGGACTACAAGCTTCAGTTTACGGGCTTGGAGGACCCAGACATGGAGTGCTGGATGGTGCTGACCAGTCAGGGGGTTTGTGGCCCGGGTGCCTACGGCATCGGCGACGGACAGAGCACTTCTCTTGTCTTCTCCACCTTCGACTGTCCCTTTGTGCCCGATGAATATGAGCAGGAATTTGAGGCTGTTAGCGGCACCCTCATGCTGGAGAATGCATCGGCAGGAACCAAAACTGGAGACTTCACAGACGAGCGGCTGTTCACCGAAATCCAGGGCGAACTCAATGCTTCAACGGAGGAAGGTGTGGAGATCTCTGTGACCTGGAGTATTGGCGCATTCATCCGTGGGGAAGATGGCGAAGAGGCGGATTGCGCCCTGATCGAGTGATCAGCGATCAGCGATCAGCGATCAGCGATCAGCGATCAGCGATCAGCCTTCGACCCACCCAAACATTGGGGAGACGTGGCTGCACCACCACCTTGTTGTTCCCACTCAGCAGGAGAGAGGGTCTTGAGCGCCAAAGCGTGAACACTGCCCGCCATTTGCTGCTTAAGGGCCTTGTACACCGACTGATGGCGCGCCACCGCCCGCTGGCCATCGAAGGTCTCCGCCACAACAAACACATTGAAGTGAGACTCTGCCCCTTTTGGCACATTGTGCATATGGCTCTCGTCCGCCACTTCAAGATGCGCGGGAGACAAGGCCGCCTCAAGGGCTTCGCGGATCTGATCAACCATGGTCATGACTGGGTAGTACCCCGCCACACCGGGGGCGCAAAAAAAATCGGGGGCGTCAGTGGACGCCCCCGAAAACCCAACCCAAATGAATGGGAAAAAAGCCCATCTCCCTTTGCGAGGAGGTCGGGGACTTGGAATCGCCCGACTCGAACCGAAAGATAGGCACGATTTTGAAACGGAAACCCCTTTTTTTACACTGTCACCTGAGCGTCACCGACAGGCTGGTCGTCACCCAGTCGTCACCGCTGTCACCATGAAAAATAGAGTAGTTTCTCAGCACTTCGCGCGTATTATATTTGATCATGTACTTTCGGACGCTGCGAACCCGAGGACAATATGCACTATTTTATCGCTTTTCTGGCCCTGACCACTGGCTGCACCATGGAGACACCGGTCGATCCAACCACCGGCGCCTACCATGAAGGTACAGACCAGGAGGAAGCAGGTCCTGGCGATGAAGCATGGGCAAATGAGGATGTCACCTGCTCGGGCCACGCCGATTGTCTGACTGGCGAGAGTTGCTTGAACAACGTGTGTCAGCCGTCACAGTGCGAGGGCGGACTCGCAGAATCCGCAGCCCCCCTTGGGTCGACCTACTCGTTTTTTGCAGACAACGAGATCGGCATTGCCGACAAGAACCCCGATGGCGATGGGAGCTACTGGGTAGACACCTACAGCCCGTATGCGACCTCCACCAGCTACGAAAGCTCCACCGAAATGTCCAACAACCGGATGGTGGACATCAGCGGCGGGCGCTTCGAGAAGGTTCAAAAGGCACGCTACGTGGCCGCCGTCGAAGGTCGGAATGCCATCGGATTCTCCGACACGGGTGGAACCGACTGGGTGACCCTGGGCTACCAACCTGCCGCCATTGATGCGGGGGACACCGATGTGGATGGGCTGGATGAAGTCGTGGCCATCGATGCAGATGGAACCGTCTCAGCGTGCAGCATGGACAGCAACACCTGCACCTCCTGGACCTTCGAGGACATGGAGGGCCTGGAGATTATCGATGTTGGTGTTGGCGATGTAGACGGTGATGCCGTGTCCGAGATCGCCCTGCTCATCGCATTGGGTGACGACCAACTCATCTATGTTCTCAACCACGACTACGAAGAGAAGGATCAGCCTGCGAGCTATCAGCAGTACATCCAATCTGCGAGTCGGATCGACGTGGGCGATCTCGACGGTGATCGGATGGCTGAGGTGATCGTCCTCCGGGACATCAACGACTGGCCTATCATGGGTGAAGACGATGCCCTCGATGTCTACACCATCGCCGATTCGGCCACAGACGAGGAGGTTGGCGAACTCTCCATGCTCGCCTGGATCGATACCAAAGATTTGCAGAATCTGGTCGACATCGAAGTCGCCGATACCGATGCGGACACCCTTTCTGAAATCTTCGTCATCGATGAAGATGAAATCATCGCAGCCTACGATTTCATGGCTGGCGAGTTGGGTATTCGCTACAAAGAAGAACTCGACATGGGCACCACACCCCATCGTCTTGCGCTGGCCGATACCGATGGAGACTCACCCCAAGCAACGCTGATGGATGGCCCCACCTTGGCCAAGGGTGCACCCATCCCGGGTGCCCTGGTGTTGATGCCACCCTATGATGCCGATCACTCCGCTGGTCCTGCCGGCTCTTTCTACGGCTCTGGTGAATCCACCTCAGAGGAATACTCTGATTCCATCTACCTCGGCATGAGCGTAGATATGGGGATCAAGCTCGAGTTTGTACCGGCCTTTGGTGCGAGCTTCAATTCATCGGTGAGTTGGCGTGTGAGCCAGACTCACGGTGAGCGGACCCGCCGCTATGTCGGTGGCCGTTTCGGTATGGAATCCGACCCCGAAATGTACGGCCCATACCATGGTGCTGTCGTGCTCCATTGGGGCTGCTTCGACACATACACCTATGAAATCTACGACCCATCTGGGTTCGCCACCGATCTCGATGGCGAGAACTTTGTGCTCACGGTCCCCGTTGGTGGTTCCGTCAGCGTGTGGTCGGTGTCTCGCTACAATGCCATGGCAGAAGCCATCGGCAATCTGCCCATCATCGAGGTTCCCTACGCTGTGGGCGATGTCGATGACTACCCGTCCGAGCCAGAGCGGTTGGATGGAACCGCGATTCCCGATGAGGACATGGTCTTCTCGGAAGAGCTCTGGTACACCGCTCCCGATGTGGGCCGGGTCAGCTTCTGGCGTTCTTTGGGTCAAGAGTCGACCCAGCGGGTCAGCTGGGACACGCGCATGGGCACGAGCATGGATGTCACTGCAGCCGGTGTAAAGGTTGGCGTTGGCGCCGAATTCGGGTGGGGTAAGGGCTACTCTCTGACACTCGGAACGGGGGCCCTGTTCGCAGGCTCCGTGGATGCCATTCCGGACGACCCCGAAACTCCCGAAGATGAGTACAACCTGTTCACCTATCGCTTCGCACCCATCGTGTACCGAGAGTGGTACACCAACCAAAATGGTGACGACGCGGCCTTTTACGTCATGAGCTACGTGGCTGAACGGTAAAACGATGCGACACCTGCTTATGTTGGCTGCGCTCACCACCACGGTGGGATGCAAATCCGGACTCCTCAAGGCCGCAGAGTGGGGAACCTTTCGCTATTTCGGTGAGCTCACAGGCGTCCCTGAAGTCGAATGGGACGAGGAGAACAACAACGAAGTCCTGTTGGAGTTGGTACCACCCATCTCGGATCGACAGGGCAACATCTATGTGCTGTACGAAGACCCCAATGGTGACAGTGTCGCCTACGTTGGGACCGCCCGCGGCGGATGGACCCAAGGCTGCCAAGCCGAGGAAAAAGAACTTCCCCACACCCCGGCGGAAGCCACCCGGATTCATGGCTTCCTCGGCACCGCGGATAACCGCGCATGGCTATGGGTTGGTGACGCCCTGGTAGAAGTGAGCGGCGAAACTGGACAGTGCAACCAAGTGCTGGACGCCGACCCCCTGACCGTGACCGACTTGAAGTTCATCGCCGCGGTCCCCTACGTGCATGAGACGCCCGCACGGCGCACCTTGGTGGGATGGATTCAAGGTGTGAATGATGCCTACAACCGGAACCCTCCCTTTCAAGTCGTCGTTGACTTGGACCTGGGTCGCTATGTGGCCTACAACGAATTTCAACCCTCCGACGCGAGCTGCATAGACGTGCTCGGTGTCGGAGCCAACCCCGCCGATGAAGAAGGCGTCATCGTCGTCGCATACAACCTCGACGGTGAACGAAAGGTGGAAGCCCGAATCATCGATTCTGCGGGCAACAACAGAGTCGTGGCCGACATCGCGTTGGAAGAATCTGAAGTCTACCCATGTGAGGCGGATGATAGCGTCGCCCCGGAGCCCCGCGTAATTGGGCAAATCCAATCCAATGATCAGGGAATCTACGCCGGTATTTTAAGCAATGGTGAACTGCTGGCCTTCAACGAAAAAGGTGGCGACTCACGGGAGCTTCCGGACTTCAATGCGCAAGGACTGGTCCGGCTCGATGGCGAACTGTGGGTCAGCGGCACCCATGAGGACCGGCCTGTGTTGGGCAAAGTACAGGCGGATGGACAAGTCAACGAAGTGGTGCAATGGACCACAAGCGAGAATGCTGCCCGAGCACTTCAAGGCAAAATCTCGGTACTGGACCAACGCTACCAACCGGCAGAACCCATCGCATGGCGCAGCCCAGTGACAGCCATGGGCTCGTGGCCCTTTATTTCTCCGTACCCGCTCGATGAATACGCCTTAGACACCACCGGCTGGCTGATCGCGGGTCCAAGTTTCGATTCCACAATGGTCCAAACCGCAGTGGCCTTTGGGCCTGTAGGCATATCAATCCCATGATGCGTTCCATGCTCATACTGTTGGCTTGCCTGTTCACAGGTGAGGCACACGCGCAATCTACGGCCGCCCTAATCCGGACCAACGGCTACCTTGCACCCCAATTTCAGGCCGTGTACCGCCCTGATGCACGGCCGGTAGACCAACAACGCATCGGTATGAGTGGCTCCAAGGCCGGACTCATCTTTAATGGCACAGTCACGCCACAGTGGCGCTTCCGGGTGCACTCTGTCGTGGGTGGTGACACCATCAATGCGCTCACCGTCGCCGAGCCGGTCGATGTCGACAACAATGGCACCACAGATGCCATCTACACCAAGACCAAACCAGCCCTGTCCAATATGGTGGTGGAGTCGAGCATCACCTATGCGCCCCACGAAGTGATTCAGTTCAATCTCGGGCGCATGCGGATTCCGTTCACCAGCCAAGCCCAGAGTCCCGACACCGATCTGATGTTCCCTGAGCGGGCAGGCCCCAATGCGACCTTCATCCGTGGGTCAGACATGGGCGCACTGGTCAAGAGCAACTTCCTGGAAGATCGAATCCTGGCGAGCGCCGGAGTCTTCAATGGAATCAGCACCAATCTGTTTGATTCCCAACGACGCGGTGTCCTGTACACCGGCCGACTGGATATCAACCCATTGGGCTCGTTCGGCTTCTCGGAAACCTCCGAGTGGAAAGGTCCTTTCCGGCTCGGATTGGGCAGCGGCATCATTCACAACCCGTATACAGCCTTTGACAACGCCGGCTATCCGACGGTCAGTGTGACCGATACCCGGTGGACGGCTTCAAGCCGAATCGCGTACTACGGCCTCTATGTGGTCGGTGAGTTCTTGATGCGCCAGCAGCTCGACAGCATGTCCAGTCGCCCTGAGTGGGCCACAGGCTGGTACGGACAGGCTGGCTGGCACCTTCCGCGGGGATTGGAGCCCATGTTCCGTATGGGTGAAGCCACCGTCGACGAAAGCTTCGATCCGCGCAGAACCCGGTGGATCGATGCGGGAATGAACTTCTATCCAGCACCCAAAGCCAAGCGCACCGATCAGGTCAAGTTGACCCTCCACTACCTGGTTGAGGAGCGCATCGACGAGAACGAGACCGCCCAAGGCATGAGCGCTCGGGCACAAGTGATGTGGTAGCCCACCTACTCGTTTGAGGTCGCGGTTTGGCTTGACTGGGTACCGATGGTCCGCGCGGGCCGATCCCAACCCCGCATCTTGACGCCTTCAAAAGATACCTTCGACTGACTGCGGCACTCAGAGTCCGCGTCACCGGTGATCTCCTTCAGGTCAGAATCTCCCGACAGGTCCTTGCCCGACAGGTCCGCGGCGATCGTCAGTTCCCATTCGTAGTAACTGGAACCAAGCATTTGCCCGTAGGTGCCAGAGACCTCAAAACTCTGTCCGGAGGCGGCGCCAACCAGGTCATATTCGCCATCGGTGAAAACCAGTGCGCCACCGGTGGTCTTGTAGATGTCCACCCACTGATAATCATCTCCGATGTAGGTCACCGTCGACTCATCCGCGGAGCAACTCGAATCATACGCGAGACTACCTACATCATATTGCAGCAACCATGTCCCCTCGAAAGGGCTGGTGCAAGCTGACAAAGTTGTAATCAAAAACGCTAGAGATACCGTATATTTGGCCGCCATCGTAGTCCTCCGGGAAGCCCAGCGTATACCAGGCCCTGCACTATCGTCGATGTATCGTTGGTCAAGAAGTGGTAGCGTTTCGTCCCGGCAGTACCTCGGAGCAGCCGAACAATAGGAATGGAACATGAAGCTTTACACTAAAATTCTGATTGGTATGTTGGTCGGCGTCGTGCTCGGACTGCTCGTCGGACCCAACTCTTCCATCCTCCCAGCCGACGGTGTTCGTCTCTCCCCTCAAGCCGAGATTCGTACCAGCCCCGACGGCCCCATTGCACCACTCGGTAAGGGCTTGCGCCAAGCCACGATTGTCGATTCTCAAGGAGATTGGCTCAAAATCGAGTATGCGCTCACACCCAGCGACCTGTTGCGCCTGAAGTCGAATGGAGTCAAAGCCGCCGAAAGTGCAGAACCCAATGTGACGAACACAGGCTGGGTCAAAGAAGCCTTGCCGCAAGTTCTTCGCTACGCCCCTATTGGACAAACCCTGGTCAATGCCACCGAATGGGTTGGCCAACTCTTTTTGGCGATGATCAAGATGGTGGTTGTGCCGTTGGTCTTCTTTTCTCTGGTTGGCGGTATTGCCTCACTTGGCGATGTGCGGAAGCTTGGGCGTATGGGTGGCCGAACATTGGGGTTCTTCATGGGAACCACCGTGATGGCACTCACCATTGGCGTTGGGCTCGCCAACCTGATCAAACCGGGCGCCCTGCTCTCAGACGAAGACCGGGACATTTTATTGAGTTCGTATTCGAGCAATGCGAGCAACACCGTTGCAAACGCCGCCGAAGCGCCATCCTTTGCTGATCAGATCATTTCCATCGTTCCGACAAACCCTGTCACCGCATTGGCGAGTGGCGACATGCTTCAAGTCATCTTCTTCGCCACAATGCTGGGCATTGCCCTGACCTTTCTGGAAGGGGATCGGGCTGAACCGGTTGTTACGCTCTTCGACCGACTGAATGACGCGATGGTCATGCTGGTCCACATCGCCATGAAAATCGCGCCATATGGTGTGGGTGCCCTGCTCTTCAAAGTGGTCGGAAACACGGGTTTCTCCGTCCTCATCGCCCTGAGCGTCTACGCACTCGTGGTCCTGGCAGGACTGTTGTTGCACGCCACGATCACCTACGGATCGGTCGTCCGCTTCTGGGCCAAACTGCCTTTTTTGGCATTCTTGGGTGCCATCAAGGAAGCCCTGGTCGTTGCCTTTTCAACCTCGAGCTCCTCCGCAACACTGCCCGTCACCAAAGAATGCTGTGAGGACAACCTCAATGTAAACGCAGAGACCACTTCCTTTGTGCTTCCATTGGGGGCCACGGTCAACATGGACGGTACAGCCCTATACCAAGGGGTTGCAGCCATTTTCATCGCTCAGATTTATGGCATGGATCTCAGCTTTGCGGACCAGGTCACAATCGTGGTTTCGGCCACACTGGCCAGCGTGGGTGCAGCAGGGGTACCCGGGGCGGGCATGATCACCTTGGCAATGGTGCTCACCGCCATCGGTGTGCCCACAGAAGGGCTGGCCCTGATTCTCGGTGTGGACCGCATTCTCGACATGTTCCGTACGGCCACCAATGTGGTGGGAGACTCCACAGCGACCGCGCTGATGGCACGGCTGGAGGGCGAGAATCTCCGAATCATGACCGACGAGGAAGACTCATCAGATCCCAGCAAGGGATTTGAAGGTCGGCTCGACCACGGGA
>Ga0163180_10002301_pt1 | contig 10684 bp, 7 predicted proteins | sample AtlANTMetagenome_2_FD_109647 | JGI IMG/M metagenome (GOLD analysis project Ga0163180, IMG submission 109647) | Marine eukaryotic phytoplankton communities from the Atlantic Ocean - Atlantic ANT 4 Metagenome | ecosystem: Environmental > Aquatic > Marine > Oceanic | place: North Atlantic Ocean...
AAGCAATCAGGTCGGCTCCGCTGGCAATCAGCTTCTTCAGGTTTGACGGTGGCGGTAGTTCTCCGGCGGCATCGACCAAAACAGGAATACTATGTTGATGTCCCACAGCGACCACTTCCTCAAGAGTCGGGGCTGACTCACTACTGTATACGTAAAGGATTCCGGCTGTGTTGCCATGAATGGCCGCCTCGTATTCCCATGCCTCCGTTCGTCTTACGCCAGCTCCACTGACGACTTCGTTGAGTCCCACTTCGATTAATCGAGCTCCACTTGCGCGACAAGCATGGTCATAACCACTGCGGTGGTCGCGGGAAATAATAAATTCATGAGCAATGTTCTCCGTGTGAGGGAGGCAGTCCATTTTGGCAGGATCATTGCCAGCCAGAATGGCTGCAGCGCCCAGCGTTAGTGCGGCGGCAGCTCCGGAAGTGATGATGCCGGCCTCTGCTCCGGTCCAGTTTGCCAACTGGTTGGAAACGGCGGTTTGGAGTTCTTCCAACGCAACGGCCTGCAGGCTTGCTTGCTGGTAAGCTTGGAGAGCTTCCGGCCTTAACGGAGAACCACCAAGACGGGTTACAGTTCCGCAAGCATTAATGATTTGTTCAACACCGAGGTCTTTAAATGTAAGCACGAATTGGGCTTCCTACTGAGGTTGGCTGGTGAGATGGACGAGTGTATCCCGGACTCTCTGAGTATTCTCTGGTTTAAGAATGAGGAATTTGCGGGTTCCCTTCTCCTGAGGCAGGAATTCAGTATATCCATCGTTATGGACTTTGATTTCTCCCGGAGCGGAAAGGTCAAAGTATCCACGGTCGGGACGAACGCCTTGGAGTACGCTGGTGAGATCCCAGGTGGGGCGTTCATGCGGAGTTGGATTGTACAGCTGGTACGCAGTGGGGATGGGGTGTTTTTCAACATAGCTGAAGTCTTCAAGGATTGAGCGAGCGGGATAACGAAGCGAAATTCCAATTTCAAATCCACTAACGACCACTTCGGATGGCCACTGTTCCAGAATTCGTTTGGCATTAGGGATATCTATCTTAACGTTGTATTCCAGAAAGCGATCGTTATCGCCAATTTTAGTGAAGGAACCAGCCATGATTTCGAGATGATGTACTTTGGATTGGATGAGTTCCATTCCGCTAAGAGGGCTAATGTCGTCCGGTTTTGTGTTCATCAGACGAGATAAATTAGTAGAAAAACCGACTTGCGCGATGACGATGCTTTTGTCCTTCGCTCCAGCGAGGGTTTTACGCAGTACCTGAAGCGCGTCCGGAGCATTGTTTCCATTGGTTAGATCATGGGGGTAACGCTGTCGATTCCCTTGTTGATGATCAGCCAGCACCGTGTACTTACTTTGTTCTTTTGCCATGCCTCCTTTGACAACTCCGATTGGAATGTCAGGCCGACCGTAAAAGGTATTGATTAGATCAACAAAGGCTGCTGCTTGAGGATGGTCTTTCGTAACGGTCACGGCAAGTAACTCACACTCACCTCGAGAGATGAGTGAATGAATCATGGCCAGAGCCATTGCGTCGTCGATATCGTTACCCATGTCGGTATCAAAAATTAATTTGACGGGTTCTTTGGCCGTGAGGGACAATGGAATCGCAAGTAGTAATAAGAGAATGTAGATAGGTTTCATGACTTGATCCGTAATCCGTGGAAATAGTTGTCTCTTCTCTTCAAGTTTATTTACTGAACGATTGAATTGAAACAGGGGCTTTAGCAATGATGAACCAGCGGCGTCGAAAGTTTATGCAGTCTTCCTTGGCGATTGCTACTCTTTCAGCAACTTCGGATTCTAAAGCAGACACTAGTGCACTCGAAGGAATTCGAATTGGCCTGATTGGTAATGGAGGCAGGGCTGCGACTCTCAAGGTAGAGTTGGGGAAGTATCCAAACGCAGGAATTACGACGATTGCTGAAGTAGATAAAGCCCGTAAACAGGATCAGGATGTCAACCACGTCGATGATCTGCGTGAGATTTTGGATGATCCAGATATCGATGCGGTGATGATTGCGACACCGGACCATTGGCACGCGCCAGCAGCGATCATGGCCTGTCAGGCTGGTAAGCATGTGTATGTAGAAAAACCCTGCTCACATACGGTTCGAGAGGGGCGGTTGTTGGTCGAGGCCGCCACCCGAAATAAGGTGATTGTTCAACATGGGACTCAGGTACGCAGTACCGACATGATGATTGAGGCTGTCGAACTGTTACGTGAGGGAATCATTGGCGATGTTAAAGTTGCGAAGTGCTGGAATGTACAGCGGCGAGCTAATATTGGCAAGCAGCAACCAAGTGATCCTCCTCCGCAGTTGGACTATGAAAACTGGGTAGGCCCTGCGGAGTGGTTGCCTTACCAGCAGAACCGTGTGAACAGCGGCTGGCACTGGTGCTACAATTTTGGGACGGGCGATATGGGCAATGATGGAGTTCATGATATCGATTACACTCGTTGGGGTTTGGGAGTGAAAACACATCCCAACCGAGTTGCGGCAGTGGGCGGTAAGTACTTCTTCGATGATGACCAACAGTTCCCTGATACTCAGCATGTACTGTTTGAATATGAAGGTGACGGTAAACCCGAGAATCATAAGACGCTAATTTATGAGCAACGGCTTTGGTCCACAAACTATCCCCATCACACCGACAGTGGTGCGGAGTTCTATGGAACCGAGGGACAGATGTATCTCAGTCGACGAGGCAAAATTGAAGTGCTTGGTCCTCGAAATGTAAAGCGTGACATCAAATTGGGAGCTGAGGCTCAAAATACTGGGAAACACATTGGGAACTGGCTTGATTGTATTCGTTCCGGGAAGCAACCCAATGCAGATATAGAGACCGGCCACTTAACGTCGTCACTATGTCATCTAGGCAATATTGCCGTGCGTGTCGGGCGGGGCTTTGAGTTCGATCCTGAAATGGAGACGGTGATCAATGATCGAGAAGCTAACGAACTGCTGAACAAAAAGTATCGAGAACACTGGGCCTGTCCGCAGTAGTCTTTGCAAAATCACAGGCGCTTCCCGGCTTGTCGGAGAAATTCTAACGTACGCCCCTTATTGGGGGTGAATTACATCGTTAGCCTGTTGAAATAGGTAACCTATGCCGGAAAATCCTTTTTTTACGGCATAATCGTAACGCGAGTATGGGGATTATTCCGAAGAAAACGATAAGCCATAGCGCTATAGGCTGCGCTTTGTAGTCTATTGGCTGTGCTGAAATCGTTCGAAATTGGGAATAATCACCTTGTTAGCTCGAATAAAAAAATATGTTTTGCTGGTTGGAGCTCTGGCAATTGGACTCGTCTGTGCCATTGGCGTTAGTAAAGAAAAGCCAGAGCCTCAAGCTAAAGAAATTGTTAACACTCACAGAGTCTATGCAGCAGCCATTGATATGGATGCCGGGGAGCAATTTGATTTAACAAAACTCCGGATTATGGAAGTGGCAGAAACTCAGCTCGCCGATGAAAAACCCGTGATGGACCTGCAGGTAATCAAAGGCCAATTTGCAGCCAAACGATTGATGGTGGGTGATCCGATTACTACGCAAGTATTGCAGGAAACAAATCAGGTGGCCGTGGAGACCCTGATGCCTGGATACAGTACAGTGACGGTTGAGAGCCATATCGATCCACTCTTAGTGGGCTTAATGGAGTCAGGTTGTAATGTCGATGTGTCCGGAATTGTATCCTCCGAGGGAAGCGATACGTTGGGAATTACCCGTTTGGCAAGCAATTGTCAGGTGATGGGGATCCAGGAATCTCCTGTGCCCGAGACGTTAGAAGCCAATCTAACTTTGCTTGTTAAATCAGAACTTGTCGAGCCAATTCTGGTAGCTATGAATAATGGCAATTTGCATTTAAGTCTAACAGGTGCGGCCAAGGAAGGTGATTTTCCTTCCGGCATGATCCATACGTTAGATTCGATCAAAGAATCACTGGTGGTGGAAGTTGAGATTCAACAAGAGCCAACTACAGAAAATCCACCCATGACGGAGCAGGCTGTCGTTCAGAATGAATTCCCGAGCCAGGTTTCTGAAACAAAGTTAGGAACGACGAATCGCGACGAACAATTGGAAGCGTTAGCAAATCAGGTAGCTCAGCAAGTGACTGAACAGGTTGCCGAGCAGGTTGCGAAAAAGATCACCGATCGTATGGATGAAGTCGAGCAAAACAACCCCAATGTAACACCGGCTAACGCGATAACTCAGCCCGAAGTCGAAAAGAACTATCGAGAGATGGAAGTGATAACACCGGATGGAGTGGTTCGTTATGTTTGGAAGACTAGGGATAGCGAGCCAGTCATCATCGCGGATGAAAATCAGGAGACTAAAACGAGTCAAAACTCAGACGGTGAACCCGCGAAGATCGCATTGCAGAAATGATATCCCAAGGAATAGACATTCAATGAAAAACAGATTTCATAACTCACTGCCTTTAGCCTCGCTGTTAGCCCTTTGGTTAGCAACGTTTGCGCAGGCGCAGCAAAAAGAAGAGCCACAGGGATTTGCTCTTCCGGAAGCCGGTGTGAAGTCGGTGATGCCAGCGGTGCAGGTTGAGATGGAAATGAATGAACAACGAGTTTTGAGTTGGCCATTCGACGTGACGCGTGTGTTTTTGGCAGACGATTCTCTTTTGAAGCTCGAGCCAGTCACTCCCAGTAAGCTTCGCTTACGTGCACTGAAGTCTGGTAAAACACGTGTTAACGTCTGGGGACAGGGCGGTAACACTCAGACATATGAAGTCCTGATCCACGCTCCGATTGCTGAATTGAAAAAAGTGTTCAAAGAGGAGTTCGCCGATCAGGAGGTCACGGTACGACAGCTTGCCGGAAGTGTCTTGCTTTCCGGAAACGTCAAGACAGCGGAACTGAGGGAGAATTTGGAGTCCGTCGCCAAACAATTCTTTCCGCGTGTGATCAACAATCTGAAGCTGATTCGCAACCCGGACGTAGAGCCTGAACCGGTGAAGCTTCGGGCATCGATCTTCGAGATTTCTCATTATGATCTGGCAAAGCATTCGTTGAAGTGGCCCCTGGGAAAAAGTAAAACAGGCCAAATGCAGCATCAGGTTTTATCCACTCACGGAGAGGTTGCCGATTTTCTTCAAGCGGCTTATGACAAGAAGGTTCTTCGTAAAATTGCAACACCTCTTATCTCCACTGTGGAAGGGCGTCGAGCGTCCTTTGAGACAGGTGGGCAATTGCCATTGATTGTGGCGGCAGGACGCACCGAAGGAAAAGTTCGATTGCAACAATGGGGTGTACGGATGCAGGTATTACCGACGCGTCTGATAAACGGTAAGTTGAGATTAGGGGTTCAGCCACGCATTAACCAGATTGACGTTACCAAGGCTGTGAGGCTGGATTCAGTAACCCTGCCTGGTATTCGAACGCATCAGCACGATTTGTTGATTGACCTGGCCGAAGGCGAATCTTTGATGTTATATGGTATGCCGATGGATCGAGTGATTCGTGAGAAAGAAAACCTGCCCTTGCTGTCAGATTTGCCTTTGCTCGGGGAATCTTTTTACAAAACGAATCGGATCGACGATCAAGTAGAGCTGTTTATTATTATTGCTCCGGAACAAACTCCAGGTGAGAAGGTCGCAAGTTCTCCTTAATGCGATCAATAAATTAGCAATAGCAAAAAGAGCCATGGTCTCAAGACCATGGCTCCCCGTATTCGCTTTTAGCCTTGAGACCTCAAGGCGTAGTACTTAGTCTCAACTGCTGCCCGTATCACAGTCACCATCGGTACTGCACGCCTCACCTTCTGCAGCGACCGTTTCAAGTGCTGCTGAGGCAGTTTGGTAAGGGTCTGCGTCAGAATCGTCAACGTCTGTACTGGAGGCGTATTCGGATTCATTGGCAGGATCGTCCTTGAATGCGACGAGGAAAAAGGCGAGAACTGCGCCCGCAAAGACAGCTGGAATTGTCCATAGTTTTTCCCAGTCAATTTGTCTTAGCTCATGTAGTTTCGTAGCAGCTTCATACTCTTCATCCGACATTTCGACGGTTCTTTCCAGAGCGGCAAAGGTTTCCGGAGTACAGTAACTTTCGACATAACCGGCTACTTTAGCACCAACAAACATACCTACACCGAGTGTGAGCATGACGAGTAAGCCTTGAGCCTGAGCTCGAATTGGCTCAGGAGCTTTCTTGTCAGTGTAAATTTGGCCGGTGACAAAGAAGAAGTCGTAACAAATGCCGTGAACAATAACACCAAGTACGATTAAGACACTTGTTTGATTAGGAGCGCCGATAGCAAACAGGGCATAACGCAATGCCCAGACTCCCATGCCGACCGCTAACATTTTCTTCACACCCAAACGAGCGAAAAAGAATGGGATGCAGAGCATGAAAATAACTTCTGACCATTGTCCATAGGACATCGTCACGGCGATTGGCAACTCTGCCATTTCCACGACACGACTGGCAATTTGGTAATAGAAGGCAAGCGGGATACAAATCAGAATGGAAGAGACCATAAATATCAGGTAGGCTTTGTCCTTCAGCAACGCCAGTGCATCTAGGCCAAGTAATTGGTTAAGTGTCGCTTCCGAATCGGAGTTGGCAGGGGTATTTGGCAGAACAAAGCTAATTACTCCCAACGAGAGTGCTGCCACACATGTCATATAAAACATGTTGATATTTGTTTCATAATCTAAGAGGGTTAGGGCGAAAGCTGCTGCGATCCAGCCAAGCGTTCCGAAGACTCGGATTTTCGGGAAATCCTTTTCTGAATCGCTCATGTTCTTCATCGCCACAGTATTGGATAACGCCAGTGTGGGAAAGTAGGTCACCATATAAACAAAGAAGATGATATTAATTGCATCCGGGCTAGCACCATTTTCCATTTGCATCGTCGCGTAGTACATTAATCCACCCCCGAGCAGATGCATGAAACCTAGTACTTTTTGAGCGGCCATAAATCGATCGGCAACCATGCCGACAAAAAGTGGAGCGATAATCCCAGCGACGGGTCCCGCCGCGTAGGTCCAGCCAATATCGTTTGCGTCAAATCCAATCGTCGTCAGGAAATTAGGCGCTGTGACATACCAGGCTCCCCAGATAAAGAACTGTAAAAACATCATGATGCAGAGCAGGGCAAAATTACGCATCGTTTAACTCCGGAGTTTTTTGAACGGTATTTTTTATAAGTCGTGATTGTAGCCTGATTTTGAATCGTAATTCAATCTAAATGTCGCTGAGCGATAGTAAAGGGTTTAATTTCGACTCAGACAAAAAAACGCCCGAGTCGCTATTTAAGCCTTACTCGGGCGTTTTTTCTTCCAGTGGAGGATAGGGGACTCGAACCCCTGACCTTTTGGCTGCCAGCCAAACGCTCTCCCAACTGAGCTAATCCCCCGTTTGAATAAACTACACATAGGTAGAATGCCGAAACATCCAAACAGGTATGTGAATATTTGAAACTAACTATGGTGGTCCCCTCTGTCAACCACCTCTCATCGATCCAGCTTTCCCAACAAAACGGATAATCCTGTGAACAAGAAAACACTGGTTGCGTTAGCCAAATACACGATTGCTTTGGGGATCGTCGCCTTTCTTATTTATCAGGTTTTAACCGGTAAAGATTCCGATAGTTTTAAGTCTGTTTGGGAGAATCGCAAAAATTGGAATGCCGCTTATTTACTGCTCGGTCTGATGGTGGCACTCGCTGGCTTATCTCTTACCTTTATTCGCTGGTTCTTTCTCGTTCGTGCACTGGATATTCAATTCAAATTGAAAGATGCCTTTCGACTGGGATTTATCGGATACTTTTCGAACTTCCTGTCATTAGGTGTTGTCGGTGGAGACGCGATTAAAGCGATTTTTATTTCCCGTGAACGACCGGATAAAAAGCCCGAAGTCGTTTCATCGGTTTTGCTTGATCGCGTGATGGGACTTTATGCGTTGACCGTGGTTTGTGCGATAGCTTCTTTTGCTGGAAGTCGGGCTGTAGACGGAGCTGTGGAAACAGCGGCAGCCCTGCAAAAGATTGCTGAAGTTTCACTGGCAATTTCTATTGCCGGAGCTATTGTCGGACTATTACTGATATTCTTACCCGCGCTTACCGGGGCTGCCGTGCAAAACAAGTTGGAGCAGATTCCTCGAGTTGGTGGTACGCTCAAGAAACTAACCTTTGCTATCTACACATACCGTAGCCAACCGATGTTATTAATCGGTCTTACATTGCTAACGACGATTGTCCATTGTTTGTTCGCTTTGAGTGTGTTTGTGATCGCGATGGGCCTTAGTGTGGCTCATCCCAATTTCGTACAACATCTGGTTATTTCACCGATGTCGAATCTTGCGGCTTCTGTTCCCTTGCCGGGGGGGATCGGTGCCTTTGAAGTGATGTTTTCGAAGATGTATGTGGAAGGCGGATATGATGCCGGTTCTGGATTAGCTGTGGCTTTAGGCTTTCGGTTAGTCACCATCATCAATGCATTGATCGGTGTCGTTTACTATTTCAATAGTAAGAAAGAGCTCGAAGCACTGTCGCCTGCCGTAGAATAAGGGTGACCTTTGCTACCGTTTAGGCTTAGCGAGAGTAACTAAGTTGCACGATTGCTCTTCTCTTATCCACCTTTTTTTCTCACAATTCTGTATTGAACTTCTTTGTCAGCTCCGGAAATCCGGGTGAATGATGGATAGCAGAACCATGTGGCTACAAAAATCACGATGTCTTGTCAGTTGCCTTTGCCTGACTTTGTTCTTTGTTTCGATAGCCGAAGCCAAGGATTTGTATGTCAATAATGTTGGTGGTAGTGACAGTCAGAATGGCCGTTCGCCCAATGGAAACGATAGCAAGAGCGGGCCGGTTCGTACGATTTCGCGAGCGATTCAACTCGCCGCGAAAGGGGATACTATCCACGTTGCGAAGACCACGGATCCCTATCGGGAAAGTATTTCTTTGCAGGGCGGTAGTAACAGCGGGCTAGTGGGAAAACACTTCAAGATTATCGGCGAGGGTGTGGTACTTGATGGCAGAACAGAAGTCCCCAAAGATGACTGGGAATTAATTTCAGACAATACTTATAGCACGCCAGCCCCTTCCCCTTACACGATTCTCTATCTCGGCAATAAGCCCGCTGAACGTGTTGTGCTAGAGGCTGATGCAAGTGATGTACCGGCGTTGGCAGAGGAGCAATGGTGTCTATTAAACCGACGTATTTATTTTCGAGCAAACCAAAAGAAATTACCGCGCGAGTATGATCTAACCTATAACACTCGTCGTGTTGGAATAACACTTGTGAATTGTCGTCATGTCATTGTTCAGGGGTTCGTTGTTCAGGGATTTCAATTGGATGGTATCAACGCTCACGACAATGTATTCGGAGCAACGTTGTTGGGTATCACGGCACGGGGGAATGGACGTAGCGGGATTAGTGTTGGTGGAGCGTCACGCGTGACGATTGAAGCGTGTCTTGTTGGAAATAACGGCAAAGCTCAGCTTCGAACGGAAGGCTTCAGTGAAACAAAGCTAAAGAATAGCGACCTTATCGATGAGGATCCTCAAGCCCCGGCGATCGTGAGCGAAGGCGGTCGGATTCAACAAATGGAAGACCAACGCTGATCAGGCTTATTCGTTGGCAGCTTCCTGCCCGCTATTTAAATCGGCACCGCCGGGTAATACGGGCACCTGGAGGTTATTCAAATCCAGTGGGTTTTCTTGAACTGGTGCCTGACGTGGAAGTGCAAAGGTGTTGTTGAAGTACAACTTTCCTTGGGCGTAAAAGCCTAAACGAAGTGTTAGGTCTGTCAGGAATTCTTCGTAACCCCGGCCTGCTTCGGCAGGACTGATGCCCTGTAGCAATGCAACTTCTTTGATGAAGTTATCAATCATATTGGTCGAACTGTTAATGAGTTGCTGAGCAGTATTGAAATCGCCGAGCATCGCCTGGGCCGCAGCCTGAGTAGAAATTAACTGGGCCTTTTGAATGGCGGACACTTCGACGGCCTGAATGCCAGCTTCGACCAGTTGGAGGGCTTTTTCAGGATTTTGCAATTCGGCATCCGGTGACATTGCGTAGATGGTTGAAAGGAAAATTAATGATTCAAGGTTGTCCGGGTGCGAGTTGAGGATATCTTCTCCCACAGGAGCCCCCATGGTTACGCGTACACACTGTTCGAGATGATAGACGCAGGCCAGAATGTTGCCTTCTTCAAGCGTTACATCAGCCATCGCCGAGTGTGCTTTCCAGTGATCATTGTCGATTTCGGTTGTGCGAAACATAAATGCCCGAGCGTCGTTTAGATATTTGTCCATCCCGCTCTGATCTTTTATTTCACCAGAGTCGACTTTGATTGCAAAAATACGTTGCAGCATTAATGCTAGGTCGTAGTTAGCTTCGGCATAGTTGGGGTTCAATGTCAAAGCATGTTTTAAATATGCCAGAGCGTCATCGTATTGTTTGAAAGTAAATTTGGCTTTGGAAGCATCGCTGTATGCTTTCGCTTCAACATGAGCCAGGTTGAGTTGGCGAGTGACCTGACATCTACCGGTTAAGGCATTAGAGAGATCCGGAATGATGTCGGTGATGGGGGTGAGGTTGTTTCGAATCGTTTTCAGTACCGGACGATGGAAGTCGAGTGACGCATTGGTTCGATATTCAAGGCGTGGCTTATCGTCATATAAAATACTCGCAGGCTCTCCCCCGGGATTGCTTAT
>Ga0163180_10002302_pt1 | contig 10681 bp, 2 predicted proteins | sample AtlANTMetagenome_2_FD_109647 | JGI IMG/M metagenome (GOLD analysis project Ga0163180, IMG submission 109647) | Marine eukaryotic phytoplankton communities from the Atlantic Ocean - Atlantic ANT 4 Metagenome | ecosystem: Environmental > Aquatic > Marine > Oceanic | place: North Atlantic Ocean...
TCGGTGGTGGCGACGTCGACGTCGACAGCGGCATTTGCACCAGCTTGCGCTTGCCCAAGACCTTGGCCGATGGCGCAACCGTCAACGCAACCGGCGGCGTGACCGATGGCGTGACCGATGGCGCAACCGGCGGCGCATCCTCGCTCTCGCCCTCGCTCTCCGACGATTCGAGTCCCATGCCCCTCCACTTGCGCCGATCGGCCTTGTGCCACTTAGAGATTTCGTCCCTTTCGTCCCTTTCGTCCACCTCGCTACTGTCATTCATCTCGCTCCTCTCGCTACTGTCACTCATCTCGTCCACTTGGCGCATCGCGGCGGCAAACGACCACCGATTTTTGGGTGGTGAAGGTCTCACAAACTCGGCTCCCTCTTTTCTTTTTATTTTTTCAACCGCACATTCGCACTCCGCGCTTAGCGCACAAAAAATACTCATTGACGGAAGTATATTTCCCGGCCTCGTTGCACATCGGCGAAATTCGGCGGATTTGGTTGCCTTTTTCGATATTCTTGTGCCGCTGTTAGCAGACGATGAAGACTTACTTTCAAAGATAGCATATTCATCTTCGCTGGCCAGAGCGATAGAAATCCTGCACTAGACGAGGAAAAGATGCGGCTATGGACCAGGGTATACCCACAGAACTCGGCAAAGGCGTTGCTCAGCGCTGCATCTCTGCCCTCCATCAACTCGAACGCGGTTGGCTGGCACCTATAGCCACAGCTTTGTTTCCATTCCGCCGAGAACTTGTAAAAGGCCGTGTTCACCGCCGCCAAAGCCTCGGTCTTCCATCGCAGCATCAGCGAGTTGCGTGGGGCTGACAAAAAATCTAGCGAGATCGGCACTTCGGCTTCGAGTGGTGCCGCGAGCGCAGCCCGTTGCATTTCCTGCCCAGCTTGCTGCAGCCTGGCGAAGAGCTGCGTCAGCGTCATTTCGCCTTGGCCCGTCGCTAGCAGATTTTGCATTTTCAAGCTGTTGGCGAAGAATCCTTCGGATCCCGTCGATTTGCTCGCTTCCAGGAGCTGTCGACGCAACGTTCCAGAGACGACTTTGAATTCGCCTCCGTCGATGCCGTTGCCGTCTTCTCCGATGGCCAGTGTGAGCGCGGATTCGCGTAACACCGCCGAGAATACGTCCTTTACCAGCGAAAGGTGCTCAGCGGCTGCCGAATTCGTAAGTCGCGCGCGACGCTCGCGTTCGAGACGTTGGTGACGCTGGAGCACACCCTCGTCGATCATGCTTACGGCATCGACGCCTTCGTGCATCGTACCGCTCATCTGGCGCGCAAATGCGTACAAACGGTCGCCGCTGAGCAACGCCTCGCGCAGCGCGTCGTCATAGACCGCCCTTCGACGTTTTCTGGCCGAATAGTCGCCGCCATCATTGAAGTCTTTATCTTCGCTCAAGTCCGGCTCTGGTGCCTCACCTCGGGCACTAAGCGTTCGGTTTTCGTGTTTTTTGATGTGCTCATCCATTTTTGCCTGTGCATCGCTCAAGGCCTTCGTCACCACGTGGTGCTCGGCGGTGTTGACCAGAAAGGATCGGACGATGGCCTCCAAGACGTGCGGTGCGAGCTCGGCCGCATTGGGCATCGTCGGTAGCGTCGGTAGCGTCGGTAGCGTCGATGACGGCGACGGTAGGGAGGGTATGGAGGGGTAGGGTGTACGAAACTCGAGGGGCTCAGTTTTCACATACGTCTTGGCGTCGCCGTCGCCGTCGCCGTCGCCGCCGCCGTCGTCGTCGCCGTCGCCACCACCGCCACCACCGCCACCACCGCCACCCTCACCCTCCGCCGACCTCGCCGCCGACATCGCCGCCGACATCGCCGCGCCGCCTATCATATCGCCGTGTTGCGACACATCGACGGCGGACGGATCGAGTCGCATCGGCTGACCCGGGCTGACAGCCGATGGATGCTGATGCATGAATGCGTTGTGCGAGGGAGTGGTCACGATCTTCCACGCAAAATTTATGGCTGCTTCAACCATCGAGGAGTTACTTGTATTCCCGGCATCCGTCAAATTCTCTTGAAAGGTGTCGATGAGCACCTGCAGATTGTACTTCCCTAGCATCGCCGCCACCATCATTCCCACGGCGATAACCAAGATCATCTTTCTCAGATCGAATGATTTCGACGATAACGATTGGATTGTTGTCTCGAGATCGTTGGCATCGAGATTGTCAAATTCGTCCGTTTCCGGACCACGCAAGAATCTCGTCGTGTCATTCTGGGGCTCAATTGTTATTAATTTGCGTAAGACTTGCGTGCATAATCCCAAGAGCTTCTGACCAAATTCCGGATATTCGAAACCCCTGCTGAAGTCTGCGACCCACTTCTTAAGCAGCTTCATCGGATCATTCTGGAACTGCGCCATCACGTTGGAGTTTCTGAATACGATTTTGAGATAGGCAGCAATTTGATTCGCGACAATGACGAGCTGATCTCTATTGGGGGGCTGAATTGCCTGCGACGGCTGTAGTGGTAGCTGCGGATCCGCCTCCTCCGCCTCCTCCGCCTCCGCCTCCCCCTCCTCCCCGCCAGTAACCTTGATCCCAACGAGTCCCGCATCGCACGGAAGTCGGAGGTCGTCTTCCCCATCTCGAACGCTTTGCACGACGCGAAATGGTTGCGTGAAAAACGTGATGGTGTTTCCGGTGTTTCCGTCCATTTCACGTGTCGTTGGAAGTGGATCTTTCTTGGCAGCCACGGTGCGTCTTGCGATCCGGAACGTCCTTGCCAGATGTTCGAGTTGCTTGATTTTTGTGGCCGCGATGCATGCGGATGCAAATGTGGACGAGGATGGAGTATTGTCATTGGTGGAGCCCCCCGATTGGAGACGGCAGCGTTCATAACGTTTATAACGTTCAATCAGCGCTTGTAGCACGACGCTCTCCGCGGTCGACAACGAGAGGGGGTCCCGGGCCGTCTCGGGAACCCATTGTGCAACTTTGCGTTTGAATATAATGTCGTCATTCAACGAATTAAGGCGATTGGCCGCGTGAAAGTCCATGGCGTGCTTGATGGGGTCGACGGAGTCGTCCCCCCATTGGGCATTTGATTGGATGCGAATTTGACGGTCTATTTCGACTTGACGAGGCGACGAGATTGGCAAGGAGGGAATGTCCTCCGCCGCCTTGATGAATGCCGTGAGCACGTTCTCGTTGGGCTCGTTGGGCTCGTTGGGGGCGGCGGTGGCGGCGGTGGCGGCGACCTTGTTGGTCAGCTTGAGATAGGTATCCGGCTTCTGATAAGGCGCTTTCTCGGCGCACAAGTCCGTCAACATCGCGTACGCGATGCACGAAGAAGTGCTGACCTCTCGTGACTCTTCAAAGTCGCCCGTCGCCGGCTTGAGTCTTGTGTAATACTCATAATAACCATTCGGCGGTGTTGGCGATGATGATGATGATCCCAATTGCTGGCACTGCACATGCATACTAATGAGTTCGTACGTCGTGAACTCTTCGGAATTCGATGGGGCCCAATAGCCGGTCGAGATTTTCTCTGCCGCTTCGAGCGCGCGCCAAGCACTCTTCTTTTTGTCGGCGAACTCCTTCCTTACATTTTTGGCAACGACCTTAGCCTTCTCCAGCCTCCTCCACTGCGCCTCCTCTTCCGGGGTTAGAGGGGCCTCGTCGTCATCGTCGTCGTCGTCATCGTCGACGAGCACGCCGAGATCGAATTTACCTGCTGCCGCCGATGGCGCGGCTGGTGCCGTCGCCGCCGCCGCCGCCGTCGCCGCCGCCGTCTGTGCAGTTAGCATCGCCGCAACCTTCGCCACCACCACATCGTCGTCCGCCGTCTTCACCTTCGATTCTTCCTCTGCCATGATATCATCATACGCCATTTCGCACCTTGCGGTCTTGATCCTGTATTCGGCTCCCAAATACCGCCGAACTAGATCTTTGCTGTCTTTTGGATTGGCGGTAGACGTTCCCACAGTCGTTTTCATGGCCTGCTCAACGTGTTGCATTGGTCTATCAAAGAGCATTAAGAGAGCCAATGCCACCTTCTCCTCCTCCTTGGTGGCCTCGGTGGCTTTCATCGCCTCCATCGCCTCCATCGTCTCCATCACCTTCACCTCCGCATCGACGAATGCCTTCACCTCCTCAATGCTGTAGAGGTATTCAACGACCCGTTTCGCATTATCCAGTTTCTTTTTGATTGCACCCTCTCGGACTTTGTACTCCTTCTCCGAGGCCTCGAGCACACCCATCGTGCTAACTGCACTGAGTTGATCCATCAGATGGCCAGCTAGATGCACCTCATCCCCAGTATCCATGGCAGCTTGCAACGGCATGACGCTTGACCTCAAGTAGCGTTCGTCGTGCTCACCCATGGCGAAACGCGAGCGGATGGCCACTTCCTTCTGGAGTGAGCCTATTGAGCCGATGCCTTGAAACACACTGGTTTTCAGTGCTTCCGTTCGTTGCTCTGGATCAACGTCAACGACTGACGCGTTCAACATCACCGTAAGCAGATTATTCAGAAAACTCTTCGCGTCTCCCTTGGGGCCAGCAGCACACTTGTCGAGTTCTCGTTCCTCTATTGGTTTAACAGCTGTAGCATCTGTAGCAGCTGTATCAGCTGACAGCGACGCTGACGTCTCCGGGCTCCATGGAATCATTTGATCCATTTGAAGAATTTCTTTTTTATTTCAAATGTAACGCACCGATCAAAATCGGTGGTGTGTTTTCCATCTTGGAAAAAGAAGAAGAAGAGTTTGTCAGAAAAGAAGATCCCAATCCGCCGCTGGCTCTTTGTCGACTGGCTCTTTGTCGATTCTTTGGCTCTTTGTCGACTCTTTGGCTCATTTTGAAAAAAAATGACTCAGCGTGCGAAATCAACGAATTTGCCTCACCCGTTGGATCGTCCACGCGTCTTCGAGGACCCAGCGTTCAGTGTTTGGTTCAATTGTGGGGATGGCGAAAAAGTCAACGAAGTTGTCAAAGAATTCGTAGCGTCGGCGGAGAGCATCGAGTCCAGTGGTGTTCGCCTCGACGAGCCACTGACCCCTGCGCGAGACGAAGATTTGAGCGAGGTGGCTCGCAACAAATTGGAGCATCAGACGAACCAAAACGCCAGTCATTACGTGAACCAAAATGCCAACAACCTCGACGGCGAGAACACCCTTTGCAACCGGCCCATCGCCGTTGAGATTGTGCGCGGTGCACTCGGTGAATCCACCACCGCGCGAGACGCCAACGAGTGGTCCGTCGTCGTCGATGGCATGCGGGTCCATTCGGACGCTCAAGACGGCGACATTCGCACGATACGCATGCCACCACCGATAAGCGTGTCGGAATCGATCTCGGCGAGCACGACGGTGCGCCCCGTCGTCTTGAGCGTCCGACTCGAAGGAGAGACCCTCGCTCCCGCCAAGGTGGAGGTCGTCCTCAAGCAGACGGTCACGTCGCGTGATGGGGAGATCGCAACACAAACCGTTGAACTCGCGCGCGAACCGCTCTCTCCGTACAGAGTGGAAGACGCCGTCGCAAACACCGTCACGATGCCGTACCCATTCGTCGCGCCGGCTCAATCGACCCTCGGCGTCGTTTCGTACAAGGAGCTCATAAAACGAAAGGCGGTCATAGAGAAAGCGATATCCTACAATCTTGCTGTGGAAAAACAGGAGAAGGACCGCATCTACGGAAAAGCGTGGAGGTGGTCGAAACTCAGGAGGGGTCTCAATCAAATCGGTGTGCTTAAGAATGCGAGGGGAGCGATACGAAAAGTGCCTTCACACTGGACCGACGCTCAGAAAGACTTCGATCAAACGTCGGAGTCGAAGGCCTTTGTCGTCGGCGGCGGCGAAACATCGGCGATGGCCGACTTCACGTCCCTATTGACGCATATGACGGACGTGTGCAACCAAATGCCGGCGGACGACGGGGGCCAGAAGGACAATGTTTGGTTGCGGTTGGAGAAACTCGTCAGTGAATTAACGTTTGGTGTCAACGATGCGCAGAATACCAACGAGCGCGCCCTTATTGTTTTGCAAGCGTTGCTTACAAATACTCCAAGCGACCCTCTGATAGCATGGTTTCCGGGGTCGGGACGTTGGAAGGCGCCAATGGAGGCGCCAATGGAGGCGCCAATGGAGGAAGTGAAGGATGGAGTGGACACGAGAACTGTCGCATTGGATATGCTGAACATCTGCTTGAGAATGAATGAGCAGCAAGACATAGTCGATAGATTCACGAAAGTGAAGGAAAGCGGTGGGGATGGTGGGGATGGTGGGGATGGTGGGGATGTGACGCTGGAGGAAAAGGCAAAGATTGACTCTTTAATATCTGATGCTCAGACGGCGATTGCCCAACTTGAGTCGCAAGCCACCAACATGGGTTTTCCCATCAAAGACGTCGTCAACGTGAAGGATTCTATGACCGAGCTCAAAACCAGCGAAACCCTTCCAGCGGAATTCATCTTCGATCAACTTCACATTAATCAGCGTCTATCCACAACCACACAACTTGAATTTTTCATCGAGATTACCGATATCGGTTCCGACACACCGAAATCCTTCAAGATTCAAGCGAGTGAACACAATGGACTCGTCGCTCACGCTGTTTATGCGGGCAGCCAGAAGGAACTCGACGAATTGAGCAATGCCGTCGACGTGTTTCTTTCGGCACTTCTCCTCGAGGACGAAACGATGGAAGAGAAGGAGGCTGTTGACGTTGACCTACTATTCGTCAATAATATAGTATGGCGAGGGGGGTGGAAAACGCTCAAGAATATGAGGGCGTCATTGCGCAACGTGGGTGTAGCCCGGTCGGCATTGGTGGGGGTGGCGACGGGGATGCAGGCGTTGACGGGCAGTGATTTTATGGAGACGCTGTTGCGGTCCGCGGGTTGGTCATCACGACGGGAAGGATCATTTGGTGTCGACGGGCCGACAGTACCCGTCGACATTACCCTTTTAAATTACAACTTGAACAACATCCTTTTACATATGGCATCCTCGATACCTTCGTGGCCTCCGCCGATGGAGGCGTCCGTCAAGGATCGCATCCTGATGTCGCAAATGGCTCATACGAACGACTTCCAATCGAAGGGAGATTCCGCCGGTCAACTCAGAATGACAAAGTCGAGAGAGTGTTCCGCAATGCCTCGGCACACGAAATCGAACGATTTCGATTTCTTCGAATGCGTATGGCGCATAATGGGTGAACGAGTTCGGCAGCGCGGTGAGAGCGAGATTCATGTACTGTGGCAATTATTGCGTCAACAGACCGTTGAATATCTTCGGAGTGATGCCGTGAACGACACAGAGGCCGGTAGGGGTGCTCTTGAAGAGCTTGCTTCTTCTCTTTGGTTGGATGTACAGAGGGGATCGCCCGAGGTGCAGGAGAAGTTTGCAAATATTCACGAGTTCGAGCCACTGATCCGGGAGTCTAACAAATGGAAGGGGCTGCTCTCACTATTCGTGGACGCCGCGCCCGCTGACGCATTAACGGCGCTGACAGATGAGATTTTTAACTTCGCGATTAAGATCTACATTGAGGCCCTTGCGTGGTGTCAGCGCATTCCCATTTGCGTTTTCCAGACTCCAAATGGTACGGGGGACCGGTACGGCCACCAAATTGTCGGGGTTGGAGCGATCAAATTGCAACAAACGCATCGGTGGTTTGCGCATCTCGTCGCTCCGTATACGCTGTGCCGACGGCTACCGCAAATGGTTCGTAATTCGTTAACAGTGAGGGTGCCCCCCCTATCGACGACCGCGTTTGATGCGACGGTTGTGCGGACTGAGCAAAGTTGGAAAATCGTACCCAAAAAGGATGGGGAGGATGGGGAGGAAACGTGGTTCACGCCTTCAAATGGTCTCCGGGTGCTTACCGCTGCAACATTTGGAATACTTTGGGTTTATGGTATTCCGCAAGCGATTTCGAGTGTGGTGGCGAACAAGGTGATAGATGCGTTGGCGCTGATAGTGTTGGAGCCATTGGGAATTGTCGATATCGCCCCCTACCTCCCGATGTTGAGGCACTTGGGGGTGATGATTTCGGCCCTCTTCCAAGCAAGCCCAACGAGTTCTCTGGAAGCCATTGAGATACTGGCGGGTAATTTTCTGACGAGCAAGGCTGTCAAGGATACCCAGGTAAACGATGCAAATCTTTGGTGGCTGATAGCGAATGGTCACAGATTTGCTCCATTCACGAGTGCCGCCGGACCGATGGTCACCCTTGCAACCGCCTATCAGTTTGTACGCATCATTGGCAACTCGCATTGGAGAGCGACCGATCCGACGTTACAGGCATGGAACACCAGTTACACGATGACGAATGAGCTCATTCAAGGAGCATATCGATGGTGGGTCGCGACCGAATCAATAGAAGGCATAAAAAATGAGGGGTACAGGAAGACGGTCGTGGAGTGTCGCGGCAATCCCATCGAGAGCTCACTTCGTTCATTTCAAGCGGCCTCGAAACGACTCAACGGCGTTATCAATAGCGTAACCAAGAAATCTGCCAATTGGTCTTCGCATCCGCGGTTCCAATTCACCGAGTTTTACTTCAATTCGCCCGCGTTGACGCAATGCAACGATTCTTTCTCCGTCGCACTCGACGGCCGCTGGGCAAACGTTCCCAATACGCTGGCCATGCGACTTCTGCCACCACTCGATGTCGCGTTATCGTTGCACGAATCGGAGCATTTTCGTCGAATGAAGGGGCGATTCGATTCGGCAATTCGTCGCGTAATGGGGGGGTCGCGGGTTTCCGCAACGTCCACACCCGTCCAAATCGCAGCCACCGCCGCTCATACCGAGTTGGTCGAATTCATTACGAGAGCGCGATTTCCTATTACGGGAGCATGTCTTCTGCATTCTGTGAGGCAACAGGTTTCTCAGATCACTGGCAGCGCGGCGTCGTTGCTCTCCGCGATATCTTACGATCAACCTCGCAATGAGTTGGGAACTTCGCAACGAGTTGCCGGCGGCAACAAGTTGGTGACGCTCTTTGCGAGCGAGATGTGGAAGCAGGACGACCTCTGGAGTTGCATGCCCGGTGGCGCCGCCGCTCGACTCGCCGTACGGCACCTATTAGATCTAAATTCGTCAACCAATCCGGCCAACACCGTGTTTGCCGGATTGGTTGACGAGTTCATCGACGCATGGCGAAAGCAAGGAACCTCGTATGCTGAATCCACCACGAAGGCGGTCAATGCCGACGTTCGACGACTCCTCGATGCGACGGTGCAATCGCACGCACGTGTGCATACCCTCTCGAAGGTATGTAAGACGGTCGTCGGCGAACTTGTTACCGTCTCGCCGACGGCGACGTTCTTGTTGAGCGATGAGGGCAGGGCTTTGTTAACACAGAGGCCAGCGAATTCATTAACGATGATGACGGCACCGTATCCTTCAATCAAGGGTCCAACTATCGAGTTTCGTTTGATGAGACTCACACTTGACGGTCGAGAGCGGGCGGATATGGCACGATACATTGCCGCGGATATGGCACGAGCCGCTTGGGCTGCGCGGCGCATCGATTTGATGCCACAGATCACGTGGAGCATTGATGCCGTCGGCGATCAGAACGACACGATCGACGCCCTGCTTGCTACCCACACCGGGCACGATGCACACTTCTTTTCCCCAGTGGGCGTGAGCCTCAGCGCCTTGCCAGGATCCGAGCCATTTGTCGTGGAATCGTTTACCAATTCGATGATTCTAACGTCCGAATTGGATGCGGCCGCCTTGGTGTTGCTCAAATCACGCATTATGCTGAGCGACGACGAGGGCGCGCAGACGATCGACAACCACATCGTTATTCGAGCGGAGACCGTGAATGCCCTTGGTGTCGGCTCCGGTACGGTGAACGGACTGGCGCGACATCCACTCGTTTGTGTCGTTCGAAACCAAGTCGGCCATTCGGTCGGCAAATCGATTGCCGTGTGGCTCTCGGAGGTTCTTGAGGTTGTTGAGGTTGAACAAGGTTCTTTCGGAGGTTCCTTGGCAACTACACCGTCATATGCATCGGCATCCGAACGCGTCATCGAGTTGGCCGAAGAAATGACTACAAACGCCGATTTGGGTGAGTGTCTACAAGCTCACATCACGCGCATGCGAAGTGTCGCATTCAATGCAGATCGTCTAAAAAATGCGCTTGCTCTCGCGGACATCTACCAAGACGCTTTTAGCCATCAACGAGTCATCTGGCTACCACCCAGCAGCAACGGCGCCAATGGTCTGGCGCTAATAATCGCATGGGCGCTCTATTCGCAGGATACCGGTGCAGTGACCCGCGTGGCGCCGACAGTCGTCGTAGCGAGCGAGCAAGAGCGGCAGGCACTCCGAAGAGCGTGCAATTACGTCCATGAGATATGCCACGTGGCGGAGGCAACGACCTGCCAAGCGGCGACGCTAGCGGAGATTGTGGCGGTCTTGGCGGCACCGCTGCCCTAGATTTTGAGTGAAATTGAATTCAAAAATGGGGTGTCAGCCCCCCACTTTTTTTAAAAAAACTACGAACATCAAACAAAATGGCAGCCGCAGATGAAGCCACCGCTGCTCTCGAAGAGGCCAATCGACAATTTCAAGAGGATTACTATCACACCAATGGAAAGCCCAAGAAACTAACGGAAATACAAACAAGGCTAACACGCCAGTTCAATGCGGATCGCGTCGCGCAATACAAGGCTTTCGTGGAGCAAAAAAAATATAAATCTTGGCAGACGGATCA
>Ga0163180_10002307_pt1 | contig 10676 bp, 6 predicted proteins | sample AtlANTMetagenome_2_FD_109647 | JGI IMG/M metagenome (GOLD analysis project Ga0163180, IMG submission 109647) | Marine eukaryotic phytoplankton communities from the Atlantic Ocean - Atlantic ANT 4 Metagenome | ecosystem: Environmental > Aquatic > Marine > Oceanic | place: North Atlantic Ocean...
GCGACTCGGCGAACAGACCCCACTGGCCACCGTAAAGCGCTGAAAGTCCGTGCCCTCCCTCGCAAGGCGGTCAATATTCGGGGTCTTGACGTACGGGTGACCGTGACACCCGAGATCCCCCCAGCCCCAGTCATCGGCGAAGATGAACAGGATGTTGGGTTTCTCTGCCGCGGCCGCAGATAATGACAGGCCGAGAGCTACCGCCAACTGGACAAATTTCATGATAAGGACGATCTGCATGGCAGGGGCAACTGCCAGCGAAGTGTCAGCCGTATGACCCACCCGCGGGGGACCTCATCATCACTCCTCTCCAAGCGGACTGACTCCGACGTTGTCAATGGATAAGCCGCTGAAGGCATCGACACTGCTGTCGCTGACAAAGTTCCATTCCACCAGGATCGATTCCCCGAGCGCCTGGGGGGTCACGGGAATGACTATGGTGACGTATTCGGCATCGAAGATACTCATATCCAGGGGCGTGTCTGCTCCAAGTTGGACCAGGTCAATCGCCCTCAGGAAACGCACCGTGGCCGTATCCCCGACTCCATCCGCATCCCGGAAAGCCGCGAAGGAAAGTTCCGCCCCGGTAAGACCGCTGAGGTCAATCGCCGGAGAACGAAGGGAAATATCAGCATCGGAAAAATAATCACCGAGGCCCGTAGTCCAGGCATTGGATGATCCCTCCGCACCTTCAACCGGCCCCGTCGAGCCATTCGGCGTCCCGAATTCCCACTGGGTGTTTCCAGTCGCGTCGTTCACCACGGTGGTCCAGTCACCAGCACCCGATTCAAGGTCATCAAAAAAGAGCGGGGGTGCCTCCTCTTCCCGGATGGCAACAAATCCCAGCCCCGCGAAGGGCTGCACGATATCCAGCGTGTTGACCCCGGAGGGATCTGCAGGGATGTCCTCCGCCCCATCCAGCGTGGACCAGTCCGCCCTGGGCCGGGACAGGTCAGGGCTGACCAGGACGTCATAGACCTTCCCCGGGGTGCTGTTCCAGGTGAGTCGTAACTGGGCAGGATTACCCGGAGAAAGGTCCACATCCAACTCAAGGGGGTCTGTGCCGCTTCCAGGAGAGATATCAATCGAGAACCCATAGGTTCGGGTCAGCCCGAAGTGACTGAAGTTATCGAGGATATTTCCAATTCCTCCAGCCTCATCAAAGTTGGTATTATTGGAATGGTCCGTATTCCCGAATCCGGTGTTGGTGATGATACTGTTGGTGACTCCGGGGGCATTGGTATTCTGGATCCCGGCCGCAACCGTGGCTCCGCCCTCGGGAATGGTGAACACCGCGCTCTCCCCGCCAAAGGGGACCGCCCACTGGATTCCCGGCTCGGTATCAACGGTCTCGCCCACCGCAATGACAGTGTGATTTCCCGGACCATTCATGATCGTCAGGAATGGGAACACCGGCTGGGTGACCCCGGGCACACCTGAATCCGCGGCTGCATTATAGTTCCAGACCTTGGCATGGTAGGTCCCGGCCTCCAGGAATACCGTATCGGTGATATTGATATTCTGGCGCATCTGGTTCTGACTACTGTCCCCGGCCGGTGTATCAACCACCCCGGTCAGGTTGGGGCCATAACCGATCGTGATGAAACCCGGACTCGCCGGATCGTTGGGATCACTGCCGAGCGCGACCTCCTCGCTGTCGGAACGACCGTCTCCGTCGCTGTCCACTGCAAGGGGATTGGTCCCCCGCGCAGCCTCGACCCCATCGGACAACCCATCTCCATCGGTGTCCGGATTCGTCGGATCGGTTTCATTGGCGATCTCACTCGCATCGCCCACCCCGTCTTCATCGGTATCCGCGCTGGTCGGGTCCGTGCCACCCTCGTATTCCTCCGCGTCTGTCAGGCCGTCTTCGTCAAAATCTCCTTCGCCCAGCTGGGTCAGGTCGCCTGGGAAGAACTGCTCCTCGAAACCATCGGGAATGCTGTCCCCATCCGTGTCGAGATCGGGATCGAAACTCTCCACGTAGACCCCCCAGCTGGCGCCAAACCCGTCGCGATCGAACTCCGCCCGTGATCCGCTGCTGATCCCGAAGGTGCTCACATAGCCTATTCCCCCGAAATCAGCGGTATTCAGCGAGAAGTCCCGATAGTAGCCAAATCCAATATCGGCAGCGGACTGGGCCCCACCACCATCCTCGCTCATCCAGATATCGACATTGAACCAGCCACCCACTCCGAAGTCGAAATTAGCAAAGGAACGCTGGTTCCAGCCCGTGTTGGTATGCTGGGCAGGATCACCTGTGGCTGCAAGGTTCGTCGCCCCGGTGATGGGTGTGGCCACCACCTTGACCCGGTCATCATAATTCTCGGTAAAGGAAAAGACCCCATCCGCATCATAGAACTGGAAGATGAAGGCAAGATCATGATTGTCCCCGGTCAGGTCCACTCCAAGACTTCCAGGCTCCTGGTCAACGTTGATGGCTTCAAGAAGGAAGGTGGCTGGGTCATCCGGGTCCCCAAAGGGAGCCTCGACATCGATATTCTCAGGCAGGGCCCCGGTGAAATCCGCCCCGGGCAGGTTGTCGGTCCTGCGGTAAAGCACCCGTTCGGCCTGATGATTTGCCAGGTTCACTTCCGGCCTGGAAGCCGGATCGTTGGGGTCAGCCCCGGCTTCAATCTCAATCCCGTCGGGGATCAGGTCGCCATCACTGTCGGCCTCGGCCGGATCCGTTCCGGTGTCGCTCTCATCAACAAATACCCCGGTCCCGGTTTCCACCCCATCCAGAAGTCCGTCATTATCCGTATCGGGATCACGGGGGTCAGCTCCCCTGCTGACTTCCGCTCCATCCGCCAGATTATCGCCATCACTGTCAGGGTTCTGTGGATCTGTTCCCTGTTCCAGTTCCTCCGCGTTACCCAACCCATCGCCGTCAGGGTCACCGAGGGCGCCATTGGGCCCGTCCCGCAATCCGGCCACGCTCTCCCCGGAAGTCCCGTCATCAGTGTCATCAAGTCCGTTGGCCTCTTCCCAGTTCCCGGGCAGGCCGTCACCATCAACATCAGCCAGGTCATGCTCCTCCACCTCGATCACAAACCCGTAGGTCCTCGTTAGATTGGGATTGCTGAATCTGTTCAGAACATTTCCGACCCCGGCTGCATCGTTGAAATTTGCACTGATGGTATGGTCCGTGGTTCCAAAGCCCAGATTGGTGAGAATACTATTCTGCACACCCGGTTCACTCGGGTTCTGGATACCTGCCGCAACAGTCGTGGGCTCGGTCAGGGTGAAAATCGCGTTTTCTCCCCCGAAGGCGACCCCCTGCTGGATACCGGGTTCGGTATCTATCAGGGCACCATGAGCCAGGACCCGGTGATTCCCTGATCCGGCAAAGGCAGTCAGGAACGGAAAGACCCCCTGGGTTACCCCCGGGACGTTGGAATCCGGGGCGGCAATGTAGTCCCATGTTGTTGCCCGGTAGGTGCCGGGTTGGAGCACTACCGTATTGGTGATGTTGATGTTCATCCTCATCTGGTTCACCCCGCTGTTGTTCGCCGGAGTATCCTGCGCAGAGAACCCAAAGGTGGGATCGATCCCGATCCGGACCGCCTCCACATCAGTGAGCAGCACCATTCCCAGTCCTGCCATCAGCAGGCAACGGAGACAACTGGCACGGCGCATCAGGGTCGCCCGGAATCGACAACTCCTCTCCCCCCGCACGAATTTACTGATCTCGCTTTTGCCTCGCACTTCCTGCGCGGTCTCTCTGTGGCCTGTGTTTTCTAGGGTTGATACCATCATGGGCTTGTGGGTCTGGATCCCGGATTCCTAACAACCCCCGGGCACATGGTGCAAAGATAAACTACCCCACACCCTGATTCCTGCACCTTTGCAGGCTAACCCGTGCACCGCACCCTGGTTCCGGCACGGGGATGCGGGGCTGCATGCCCGATCGGCTTAGTCAATGCCTGGAGGGGCACTTTCCGCAGAATCAGCATTGCCTATTCCTCCTGCCGCTCCCAACGCTTTTCGATGAGGGGCACTCACACGTTCAATCTGCTCACGCGACTCGAAGGGCACATACATCGCGCGCATGACGATTTGACAACGTTGACCGTGTTTTAAGTTGGGAAAGAAAGATTGGAAATCCCACGCAGGGTTGCCGTCGCCGCCGCCAGATGGCGATTGAGTCAGGCGAATCCTGTCCTGAGGTCGAAACATCAGCACTAGCGCCATACCGTGACTGACCCCGTAGTACCACGGCTCAGTATAGCGGAAATTCGAGCGGTTGAACACAAGTGTCAACGGAAAGCCATCCTCGTATGAAAAGGTGCGATCGTCGTCTGCTGCGAGGTGTGTCGATAACACGCCGTGTCGGGGCGTGACACCGCGGATCCAGCGCGTACCGGAATCCCCCTGGGAATCACGTCCCTTGAAATGAATATCTAGCGACTGGGGTTGATGAATGTAGCTCGCCCAGAATAGACCGACGTAGTCGTTGATAAACGTCTTAGCGTGAGGGATGCACTCGACCGTCAACTCGATCGTGCCATCCTCCAGCATCCTGTAGCGCTGGCAACTCTCTAGCTTGTAGTGCGGCGTCGGCGCTTGGTACAATTCGGCCGTATATTGATCGACCACACGCAATTGCATGGAGACGTTGCGCGGCTCGAACAGCACTTTGCGGTCTTGCACGGTGCCATCGTGGATGTGCTCGAAATTCAAGCCCGCGTAGCTTGGAACGAACAGGTTCGCGCGACGGTCGGTGTGCGTCAGCGACGCCACGCCGCTGTATCCAGCCCGATGGTTGGGCAGCACTTCGTCGTCCACGGCGCGATTATCCACGATCACAGCTGCCACGTTCCCGCGCTTGATAACTACATATGGCTTCTCGGAACTCTGGTAGGAAACAGACTTATCGCTCAAAGAAGTCAAGCGAGGCAACTCGTTCGCAACGACAACCGGAACGAGCGGCACAGCGAGGAGAGCAACGATTCTCTTCACTCATAATACCTAACACCCATCATGCTCAGGGGGCAAAGCCAAAGCAGCCTTAACCCCTGCACCGTACCCTGGTTCCTGCACGGGGATGGGGGCTTTACTTTCTCTCAGGCCCTTTAAACACCTTACCCACTACCCAGCTTGCTGCCTTGTTCGCAGCAACCGCTACGACGACGCAAAGTACGACGAACGGCCAAACTGACGGTGCCCCCTCTATAAGGCGCCAAAGAACCACTAGTGCGCCTGTGGTGAGGACAAACGAGAGCGCAATGGCTGCAAAGGTCTTCAAACGGGGCAACTTTGCCAGAAATCGGGTCCAAGGTCGATTTTTTGCCCCACTCTTTTTCCCTGCACCGCACCCTGCTTCCTGCACCTTTGCAGGCTAACCCGTAGACCGCACCCTTAATCCGCGCAACGCTCGGTCCCTGCGCCGTGATGAGGGACTTGTATTATCGCTTTGTGAATGACTCGTCCGCAATGATCCCAAGCACCAGATCACGCAACTTATAATCATTCTTCTTTGAACCTGCTAAAAGTCGATCCATCGTCTCTGAATCAGCATAATTCATCTCTCTTCCCAACGCATATTCAGAAAGCTTGGCAAGGAGATTCCTCGCGATCTTATCTTTGTCTTCCAGCATCAGGCTTTTAAGACCTTCAATGCCATCAATTGCGCGCCCATCACGGTGAACCGCGTCAGACTCGACCTTGGTCGTGTCAACAAACTTGCGAGTGGTGCGTTCTTTCTTCACCACTTTACCGTCTTTCTTCTCCTCGGGTATCTTGGTCACGACAAACTTCTGGTAAGTCTCGCGATACCGACCCAAAACATCAAAATTTTCCATGGCCAGGCCAAAGGGGTCCATCTTGCTGTGACAGGAAGCGCATTGCGGGTTGTTGCGATGCTCATTGATCGTGTCCTTGATCGTAAATGTTTCCGTAGGCGCAGTCAGGGATCCTACTTCAAGATTGGCAGGAAGTTTCAATTCCAGCCCATAGATACTTTTAGCCACCCAGGCGCCCCGATAGAAAGGATTCGTGAATTCGCCATTGGTGGTCATCATCAAAACACCCGCCTGTGTTAGCAGACCGCCACGCAGCGACTCTTTATCGAGCATGACTTTTCGAAAGGCCCTTTGGCGCTGCAACTTTTTGTCGTTCACTATCAACTTAGAGCCTTTTTGATCGGCTTCGTCTGGCAATTCCTCTTCCTCAGGGAGTTCCAACTGGTAAATCTCATTCAGCGGTCTGTTGATCACCACGAAATCAGAATCAATAAAACTCAGGAGACTCAGGTTCTCATTCAAGATCACCTTGAAGAACTCAATGCTTTCCTGCACCAGGAAGGGTTTCAGTTTTGCTGTTTTTTCACCAAGTCTATCCCCAAACGTATGCGCGAGGATGTCCGCCTGAAGATTCACGATGTCTATTTTGTGAAGCTCAAGCCACTGCTCTGTAAAATTACTAATAAAGCGCAGAGATTTAGGGTCTCGCAGCATCCTCAAGGCCTCCGCGGAACGCACGCTTGAATCCTTTAACTTTCCCTCAGAAGCCAGCTTGACCAAACGGTCGTCGGGAAGTGAATTCCATAAAAAGTAAGACAACCTCGACGCAATTGCGTAGTCGTCGAGATTCAGGGAATCGCCTTCATTCTTATACAGAAAATTTGGTGAGCAGAGCATCATCGTCAAGGCTGCTTGCACGGCATCGAAGATATTTTCGTCCCTTTCATATCTCTTTTTCGCAACATCGAAATACCGATTCAATTCCTCGTCACTCACAGGTCGGCGGAAGAGTTTAATGGCCAGCTTCCTGATGAATTGCTGGTATGTTTCGTGTGGATCGTTGCCCTTCAGGCCTTCATAGTATGTGTTGTGAAAATTATTTTTCGGGGGCCAGCTATCATAGAAGGGGCCGGTAACTTCAGCCGAGATGAAGTGAAGGCTCGTCCTTGGCATTTCGCTTAGCTTCTTATCTTTTGGCAGCGGGGGGATCCGCGTGAGCTTGCTGAGGTCCTTGGGCAAAGGATAAGAATAGTTGTCACTATAAAGAACAAGATTCTGCCCAGGCTCCAGATAGACTCGCACTGTATTCTTTAATAAAAACTCATGGGTCGCAAGTGGTTCTCTACTGATCTTGGGGTCTACATTGGTTGTGATTCTCAACCGTTCATTTTCTTTGCCCAGGTCGACCTTGAAACTTAGATCACGTTCCTGGTGCTTAATGGAACGATCATAGAACGTGAAATGCCCATTGATCTTCACGTCGTAGTAGCCCGGTAATCTCACGTCATACGCAAAGCCAACTCCACGGGAATAATCTCTGTAATAAAACCCCTCTGTAGTCAGACCGTTATTGGTATCCTCATAGTAGGCAAATCCTTTGCTGCCTAATCTGCGCACTTTGGAATTCTTGTAAGTATAAACGGTTGTAGAGGGCCCGGGCATGCCTCCTACGACCTTTTCGGCTATTCCTGAGGCTACTCGAAAATAGCTATCCATGGCATAGGGTGACATCACGAGTTTATCGCCTTCGTTGTCAAAGCCCTCTCCGGTGTTGTCTACTGGCAAGTAATTTTTGACTTCCAACTTGGAGAAAAAAACATCGTTGATCGTGTTTTCATATTCCGCGCGGTTCAAACGCGTAATTACCCCGGGCAACTTTGCTTTGATTGAGAGATACTGTTCGGCCAAAAGTTTTTCAAAGGCTGCCAACTCCTTCGCCGAGGGTTTGTTCGTGGCTTTCTTAGGCGGCATTTCCTTTTCTTTTAAAACCGCCAAGAGCTCATTGAGTAGTTCGTGATTGGCCCAATCTTTGCCATTGAATGCTTCAAAATTATGATCGCCCTTGCTCTTTTCATTGCCGTGACAGCTCACGCAATGGGCGGTTAAGAAGGCTTTGCTTTGGCCGAGCTCTGCCAGATGTTTTTCAGCACCAACCGCGGCGGCACTCCCTAGAGCCACGACCATCAAAAACGTAAGGGAGAAAACGGATCTCATGGCACCTATCCTATTTTCACCACGAAGTGACTTTGACCGCATCTTTAGAGCTTGGCACTCCTGCTACTGGTGCCAAAACGTTCGATTTCGACACCCAGATGCTGCAAGGCTGCGAGGTAGACGTCGTTACGGTTATCCGTCCCATTAAACTTAATATGTTTGCCATGCTCAAAGCCACCCCCAGCGACAATCACGGGGTTATTCTTCATGCCGTGAGGGCCCTCTTCTTTACTAATACTCAGGGAACTGGTGATCAAACAAACCGTTTGATCCAGCAAGGTGCCACCCGCTTTTGCCTTGGTCGATTTGAGTTTATCCAGGAAACGAGCCGTCTGCATCATATAGGCTTGGTCCGCCTCGATGTTCTTAACATATCCCTCTTCGCTTTTAACCGCGTGGGAATCCGTATGGTGGCCAAGCCAATTCCACTCACCATACACATTGGCTACTCGAGTGACGTCGAATTTGAATGCCAGAAAGAGTAAATCCAAATAAGTGGAACGTTCATTGAAGTAGGCACACTTTAGAATCTTTTGTAGATACTCGGTAAGACCATCCGTTTTAAACGGGACATTTTCGGGGAATGGCACGTCTATGTGTTTTTCGCTCAACCAGCGCTGAGATCTCTGGAGCGACTTCTCGGATTCACGCAAACTGGAAAAGTACTCATCCAATTTGACCCGGTCCGCCTCGGAAACTGTCCGCATTATGCTTTTGGCTTCATCTCTGGTCGCATCAAGCATCGATTTTTTAAGGGCCAGTAATTCTTCCCGCTTTTTCCTGTCTACCTTGCCGAAGATAGCTTCGAACAAAATCTGCCCATTCGTGATTGGAGAAACCGGCAGTCCACCCTTCCAGGAGATTCCATAGGAGTGCCTCTGCTCAACGACCAAATTTCGAACGCGCGTATCATTGCCAAGGTGAGACGCCGCAATTTCATCAACTGAATCTTGAATCAACTGAGGATTGGTGTGGTCAGAGTATTCAGCAAAAGCATACATCGTGCTTTCATGATTTCCGTAGTTCCTCAAATTCGTGCAGAGAGTGAAATCATCTTTCAATTTTTCCAGCGGCTGGAAAGTCGAAGAACTCTGATAAGCCTTGCCCGTCGACGTCGGGAAGTTGTCAGAGCACATGCCATTACCGATATTCATACAAAACAACCGATTCGCCTTCACCGCATCGTCGCCCCTGGCCTCTTGGCCAAAGCTTTCCAAAGCAGGCAACATTAAAAAGCAACCTGCTGACCTCAAAACATCTCTCCGGTTCACAGAGGCACCCTGTCCTTTTTGAATCGATCTCATATTCTGTTACTCCCAAGGTGGGGTAATTTGGACAATTTGGACATTCAATTTGTAGAAAAAACAGACTACCCCATGCCACTAAACTCGATGAGATCTATTTCACGAGAAAGGCGGCGGTAACGGGTGCCATACTTGGCGCCATCGTTGGTATTCTGGCGCTGCTTGGCATCGCCCCTATTATCCATGCCCTGGGATCGTACAGTTCCGGCCATTAGGTAAATACTTGGTTTTCACGGTGGGCGTCCCCTCATACCTGCGCTGTCAAACCGCGGCACCGCACCCTGGTTCCTGCACGGGGATGGGGTGGGTTGCAGTCTGGGGCCTTATGGTTTCCGCGTTTGGCTGCCACCTGTCTTCATCATGAGCTTTCCGCTCCCATCCCGTATGGTCAACGCCCAGTCCATTTTGTCCTTGCCGGAAAACTGGAAGAACATCTTTCCGCGAAGATCGCCTCCGAAATCCAATGTCCAGTCCATTCGGTCAGTCCTCGAATCCCAGCGGCCGATCGATTCTCCGCGAGGGAATTCGTTCTGGTTACCAAAAAACCATGAGCGATAGACCTTGGCCTCCGCATCATAAGTAATAAGCGAGCGGCCTTTCGTGCCGTCCGCGTTAATTACGTCGATCTGGATAAACTTTTTATCCAGAATCCATTTAATCGTCTCCTCGCCAGTAGTTGTCCGCTCCTCCGGCGTCCATGCGGCCTGTTTTTGATACGTTGTATTCGCCCAAGTTCCAATCCGGCGATTCAGAGGCTCCAGCGGGTCGTCATCGGCCTGAGCGGAGGTGAGGATGGCTAGGGCGGCAAGTGCCACGAAGACGTTCTTCATATCTCGCCATCCTTACCACCCATCGCACACAGGTGGCAAAGCCAAACCTCACCGCACCCTGCTCCCTCAACCCGCGCACCGCACCCTGGTTCATGCACGGGGATGGGTGGCTATTTGCTGGATTCGTCGAACGCCTCAACCTCTTCGCCTTCGCTGTTCCAGTATTTTGCGGAAATCAGCTCGTCGTTTTTGTAGGTCTCCTCTGCCATCTTCTGGCCGTTCTCGTGCCAGAAAGTGAAGGGGCCGTCCAGTTTGCCGTCTTTCCAGATTCCTTCTTCCTTCTTCTGGCCGTTCTCGTGCCACTCCGTTATTGGACCATCCGGTTTTCCGTCTTTCCAGATTTCTTCTTCCTTCTTCTGGCCGTTCTCGTGCCATAATGTGAAGGGGCCATCCAACTGACCGTCCTTGTAGGTTGCTTCTAACCCCTTCTGGCCGTCCACCCAATAGCCGTAAACTTTTCCAGTTCCATTCTCGAATTTCGTGTTGGGGCACTTCGCACCGTTGGGTAGCCACACGGTGGTGACCGACAATTTACCGTCTTTCCAGATTCCCTCTTCCTTCTTCTGACCGTTCTCGTACCACCC
>Ga0163180_10002310_pt1 | contig 10673 bp, 8 predicted proteins | sample AtlANTMetagenome_2_FD_109647 | JGI IMG/M metagenome (GOLD analysis project Ga0163180, IMG submission 109647) | Marine eukaryotic phytoplankton communities from the Atlantic Ocean - Atlantic ANT 4 Metagenome | ecosystem: Environmental > Aquatic > Marine > Oceanic | place: North Atlantic Ocean...
CAAAAGAGCCGGCCGGGGGAAAAATTCGATTCCACAGACATCCGAGAATTGGAAAACAAAACGAAAGAGAAAGAAACTTCTTTCGTTTTCGATGCAGTCGTCGTCAACGAGAAAGAGTCGTCGTCGTCTTCAAAGCGAGAAGAGAGAGAGAGAGAGAAAAGAAGAGCATCATCGTCATCGGATGCGTACCTCCAAAAAAAGACCCCGACCACCCCGTCCTCCTCGCGCGAGGACGCGTGGGAAAAGCATGTCTGTCTGTCCGTCTGTTCTTTGAGTATATGTCGGCGTCAAAAGTCTGTTGCAAATTTCGATGACGTTTTCTCCTCCCTTTGTGCAAAAAAAAAGACGCTCCAAAATCAACTCCACTCAACCCTACTCCTCTTATGTTTAGGGTTTTAGTAGTACAAAAAAAGGTCCTTTGATTATGGAGAGCGTGGAAAGCTTTTTTTGCTCTTATTATTTATAGAAGTATTGAGTCGACGCCAATAAATACGACCAAAAAACGAGATGGGCGACCGACATGGCGTCATGGCACGAAGAGAAAGGGCGGCGGCTTTGACCGACGAGGCGGCGGCGACGGCCAAAAAAAGCGGTGGTGGTGGTGGCATCATCAAAACGACGTCGGTACCGGCGCACGTCTTGCAGCGGTTTTGGGACCTCGCGTCGACGGACCCGGAGACGAGATGCGCGACCGCCGCCGCCCTCTCGGAAGAACTGCGAGCGATACAGAACGAGGAGGAGGACGAGGAGGAGCACGGCGGCGGTGGTGGTGGTGGTGGTGGCGCGATGACATCGAGAGGGCCGGACCCGGTGGTGGAATATTCCATGAAACGACTGACGCGAGGTCTCGGGTCCGGAAGAGCAGGCGCGAGACAAGGATTCGCGGTCGCGTTTACGTCCGCGTTGACGCAGCTCGATGCCATCGCGGTGGAAGATGGATTTCGATACCTGAAGGAAGGATTAGAACCGATCACGAAAAGCACGAAAGGAACGGAAGCGAGAGATATTTTGATCGGCCAACTATTCGGGAACGCGGCGTTGGCGAGAGCGTTGATTGCGAAAGATGTGTCGCTAGAAGCGAAGAAAAAGAAGAAAAACGCGATGAAGAACTTTAAAGGAGGAAAGAAAAAATGGACGACGCCGGAGGAAGAGCGAGAACGAATCATCGATTTGAGCGCAAAACTTTTCGCGGAAATATGTAGAATTAGCAACACGAAAGCGTATTTGAGCGAAAGCGCGGCGAAAGTTACGATCGAACTGGCATTAAGTCTGAGTAAACAAGAGGAAGGTATGCACGAAAAGGATCCGTTTCGATTGGCGAGAGAGGCGATGGAGAAATGTCCGCAAGCGCAGGCGTGGGTGAGTCGAGACGTGCTAGATGTCGGAGAACAAAATAGCAAGACGACAATTGAAACCGTGTGGCTGGCGTATAGTTTGTACGAGTGTTTGCCGGCGAGGTGTAAGGAAGCACAGAGCGTCGTGCCTAAATTTTCTTCGTCTTCTTCGAATAAAGAGGATGCGTTTTTCGGGTACGAGAATTTGAAAAAAGTGAGTCAGGCTTTGGCGGAGTGTCCGCACACGCACCCAAGGATGCACCCAATTTGGGAGATTTTGTGCGAAGCGTGTAGAAGTAGCGGCGCGGATGATAAAAAAGGAGGGGAAACGGCGATGAAAATGTCCGAAGGAAGCAACTTAACTCGATTGGAGGCGTTGTGGGAGACGTGTTGCGAAAATATGTTGTTTATAGCGCCGTCGCATCAGAGAAAGTACCTCGGGTTTCGCATATTTTCGAAACTTTTGCGGAACGCAACGGCATCGGAGACGGCAAAATTGTTCACGTCACCAAACTTTATTAAATGTTTAATCTCAAACTGCGCGAAACCAGAGAATTATTTACACGCGTGTAGCGCGGATTGTTTGAAAGCCATTGCAAGATGCGCAAAACATCCCGAAACGAGCGCGAAAAAACGCGTGGCGATTGTGGCGGCGCTGAGACAGGTTGGTCTTCACAGATTTGAGAAGAAATTGGCTAAATCGAGTGGGATTTCAACGTTGATGGCTGCGTTGACAAGAGAGGAAGCAAAGGCGTATTGCGAAGAGTTGAGAGAAACAATCTTGAAGAAATCGGATGTGGCGACGACGACGAAAGATGATGACGACGACGACGACGATACCGACAATAACGACGATGGAAAGAGGAAGAAGAACAGTCGCGACTTCAAACGTTTGTGGGCTCTCGAACAAACGTGTTCGATTATGTCGACGTTATCGCCAAGCGATCGCTCGGACGTATTGAGATTCTGCTTGTTCCACGCGTTCTATTCCACGTCCAAGAAACAAGTGCCGAAATCAATTATAGGTAAAAACATCGAAGACTGTCCAGATACGCTCCGAAGAGCGTTTTCGACACGTTTACTTGGAATGTTATTGACGAACATTCGTTCGCGCGGACGCACGCAGCAGCAGAAACAACACACTGAAAATATTAAGAACGGAGAGAAACAGAAAGGTGACGACGACGATGCGGAAAAAGAAGAGGAGCAAAAGTTTGACGCGCTTTCAGAAGCGTGCGATGCGGTGTTAACGTTTGACGCCGACGCTTCGTTGACGGACGTTATTCCGAACAGTGCTCGAGCGAAAGACGCGCGCAAAAATCTTGCGAATGCTTTAAAACTCTGCGAAAAAAAGCAAAATGCCGATAAAAATGATATAGCGTCGTCGATCACTCCTTTGATAAAAACGCTCATCGTTTTACACGCGTCAGATCCGAAGCAGTTCACGTCGATTGTCGAGGACATTCCTAGATGCGTCCAAGAGCTTCTGCAACCGCCGAAGAAGAAAAAGACAACCAAGAAAGCGTCCAAGAAACAAGAGGATGAGGAGGAACAAGATTTGGAACCGATGGACGTTCTCAATGATTTGCTGATCGCTTTTCTCGCGCAGCCGTCCGCGTTATTACGTGATGTCACCGAACGTACTTTTAAAGGCGTCTCTGGAAAGATCACCGATCGAGGTATTGAAGATATTCTCAACGTTGTCGAAAATATGGGCGCCGAGAAGCGCGGCGACGATGACGATGAAGAAGATGACGATGACTCGGATGATGAAGATATGCTTGAAGAAGAGGACGATTCAGACGACGATTCTTCTAGTAGCGATGACTCGGACGACGAGGATGACGAAGACTCTGACGATGGCATGGACGCGGAAGCCAACGAAGATGCAATTGAAGCCATTCGTAAAGCTGCGATGAAAATGCAACAAGACATCGACGACGATAACTCCGGCGATTCCGACTCCGATGATTTTACAGACGAACAAATGTTTGCCACCGATAAACTTCTCGCCGAAGCATTTAGAGCGAAGAGACAGGAGCTTTCGCGCAAAAAGGCTTTGAAAGTCGCCGCGGCTGATTTCAAGTTCCGTGCTCTGTCACTTCTCGAACTCTTTGCAAAGTCACAACCAAGCTCAAAATTTCTTCCCGAAATCATCGTCCCACGGTTGCTCAATGCCTCTCGAAATGCTCGAATACGGTTTAAGAGTAATCCAATGGAAAAATCATTCTTAGAGCTTGCGCAAAGAATCGATAGCGTTTTGACGAAACACGCGTGCAAGCACGCCGCGATGGTTACAGGTGCGGGAAAAGACGTGCACGAGATCTTGATACAGTTAATCGATCTCGCCGATAATGGCGTAGGCGCTGGACGCGATAGTGACGCTGCGAAAGGTTTCGCTAAGACTGCTGCCGTCGCGTGCGCGTATATCGCCAAAGTTCTGGAGAGTAATGGCAAAGCACGCGTTGCCGCGGAGATATATAAAACGGCGATCACGGAAAAGTTTGAAAAGAAAACCAGCCGTTTACGCGCGCCATTTTTTGCCGAGTTGATCAAGCTTTCTCCGAACGTGTTAGCTCTTTCTTCCAAAGAGCTCGCTTCTTTGTGCGATTTAGGTGACAGCGCTCGCGCGCAGTTCTTGCGTCAAGAATCTTTACAGTTGCTCTTTCAAATATTCTCGTGCAAGCAAAGAGACCCGTCGATACCTTCCGCGGATGAAATCAATTCGATGTGCGAGAAGCCGCTCGCGAATGCGGTTAAAGCAGAAGTTGAAAATCAAAGTCGACGTGCGGATATTTGTAAAATGTGTGCGAACGTTCTTGAAGCGATCGGGCGACGCGCCGAAGGCTTTTCGTTTTCGCAAAAAGCCAAAACTGCGATTGAAAACGCAAACGAAACGCAAAAAAAACGAAAGCCACACCCAAGTCAGAAAACTGTTCTCGCGTTAGAGCGCATCGCCAAAGCACTCGATATACATGAGTTATCGAAGAAGAAAAACAACGGAGAAGATGGTGAGAAGATGAAGACGAAGAAACGAAAAAGTTTGCTCGACGATGAAAAGAAAATGAAGAAAAAGAAGGTGACCTCGTCGTTCAAGTGAAGAAGAACATCGTGGTGATATATAGCTCTAGATCATGTTAAAAGTGCACCAGGCATCATTATATTCGATTACATTTCATTACAGCACAAGCGCACATCAACTACATGTAATCGACAGCCGGGGCATCGACCGGAGCATCCCCGGCAAACGCTTAACTTATTTTCGCCAATTTATTCTTCAGCAGCCGGGGCATCAGCCGGGGCATCGCCGCCTAAGCTCGGCAAAGACGGCAAAGACACCGACGGAATTTCGATGCTCGGCAAAGAAAACGGGAGCCCGCCGCCCTCTTTCTTCGCCGGCTTCGGCGCTTCCGCTCTTTCCGGTCTCACGAATTTCTTCATCGGCGAAGAAGCCTTTCTCGCGTTCGCATCGTCAATCGCACTATGTTCCGGCGAGACGACGCCGAAGGATCGGTTTTGGGCGTACGCGGCGGCGTAGACGTCTTCGATGTCGTCCGCCAACGCGGCGCCCGACGTGGAGATGGTCGCGATGGTCGCCGCTAACAAAGCCGCGTTCTTCGCGGTGTTGTTTTTGGAAACAACTTTGGTAGATCGTTTCGTGGTCTGTTGGTGTGTTCGTTTTCAAACCCAAAAACGCGAGAAAAGAAAGGTGTTTTTTCGTTGGTCAGCTTTGTCGAACTGCGATTTTCATCTCCGTTATTCTCATCAGGTATAATAATAAAAAATAAAAAATATCTCTCTTTTTGTCCAGGTGGCAAAAGCATCCCCAATCCAATCGATCACCGCGCTCAAAAAGAGCCCTTCCACCTTTCGACGACGCGAGAGACGAAAAGAGACCCGCCCCGTGTCGCCCGCGACGACATCATAAAAAAGCGGTGGGCAAAACCATCGGGCGTCTCTCTCGCTCTCTCTCTTTTTCCGCTCGCGCGCGTTTGGGGGATCGGTGACGCCGGAGTGTTCATCATCATCATCATCATCATCATCGGGGCACACGATTCTGATCGAATTGGATCACAGAATTTGATGACATCGCGAAGATGCATCTTCCCGCGTAATAAAACCGCGACGATTTGCGTGGCGCGCTACTAAAGAAAGCAGCATCTCGAGGAAAAAAAAAAGAACAACAACAACGCGTCGATGATGTCGATCGAGGGCGCACCTTATTCGCGGAGCACACGACCGCGTTGGCAGAGGCAGAGATGGAAAACATGTTTTGGTGGGGGTTTGTTAAATCACGCGAGAAAATTATGACGAAAAATCCACAAAAAACAAAGAGAAAGATTTGTTGTATAGGGTTTAGGGTATCATCTCTAATAGGTGTGTGTTTTGTTACCTTTAGTTGAGTTTATCCCCGTCGCCGCCGCCGGATCCTCTCGGCGTCGCGCCACCCCCGTACCCGCTACCGCCCACAGTCGAGCCGCCACCGTGACCGGCACTCGTGACCGGTAAAACGCTGTTTTTCTCTTTGGGCAAATCTGGAGGCATGAAATACAAAACTAAGGAGCAACACGCGATGGTGATTCCCAGGAATAACTGTAAGCTCGGCTCTAAACCGAAGAAGGAAACGCTCAACAGGGCAGTCAACAACATCGCCGAAGACGTGGCGTAGACTTTAACGATCGTATCCGCAAACTTCTGTAACCACGAAACAAATAGTCCACTAAACGAAAAGTTAATCACGATTAACCACGTGATCGCGGTAAAACCGTTGGTACAATCGAGGAACCAGTTCCCTCCGCTGTTTTCGCCGAAGAAATCGTCCCAGGTTAACCTCAAAGCGTTAAACACTACCCCAAACGCGTATAACTGCACGTTTTGCCAATACAAGTTGTCATTATTCTTCTTCAATAAAAACTCGGTATATACCCCCGCTGTCGCGCTCAAACACGCGCTCAAAATCCCCAACATGTACCCCACTACGGGCGCGGACAACGTCTCGTCGCCGCACCCGGATATCTGCGACACGGTCGCTCCAACCGTTAACAATAACAACGCAATCCATTGCGTCCGCGTCATCATCCTTCCAAGCGCAAATCGAAACAAAATTCCAGTCGTCACAATCTTCAAGTTGCCTAAAATTTGGTACGTCGCGGCGTCCACGTACGCCATCGTGTAAAATTGGACGTTGTTATGCATCACGTATATGATCGATGGAATCGGAAAAAGCATCACCGACTTCAAGTCCATCGTCATGATCGTTCCTTTCGGATCTCGTGTCTTCGCGCGCCTCAGGAGCATCACCGACAGTATCAGTTTCACCAGTTCCGAGAGTAACGGCACGACCGCGCTATTGTATGGATACTTCCCGTCCACTTTCGACGCTTCCATCAACAAGCCTTGGGAACACGTGAAAATGGTCAACGTCGCGGCGACGGCGAGTTTCCGCATGCCGGAAATCCTCGCGACCACCGCCATTTTATTGTGGTTTTCGCCCCGCTGCTGCTGCTGTCGAAAAGTCGACGGGATCGCTTTCGTTTTTCTCTCTCTCTCTCACCTCTCTTTTGGTCGTCGACGCAGGGAAGAAGAAGACCCCTTGTTTTTGTGACGACATTTTTGATTCGATTTTGATTTTTTCTCCTCAGAGATAAAATTCAAATGCATCGCATCTCTCTCGGACACGACCAAGGGGGGAAACCGCGGCGGCACCACCACCATCAACGCTGCACTCGTAGGTAGGTCGTCGATACGATGAGCGGCGACGCGACGGACTCCAACAAAAGACTCAAAAGCATGCTCCTCCTCTCTCTGTGGTGTCTCGTCCTTTCCGTGTGGACGACACGGCAGATGTCGAATTGGAAAAACGCGCTACTCTCGCTGTTCCCGTATTATTCTTCGTCTTCCTCTGACGGGGGTGATGAGGACAAAAACGATGATTTTCGTCTCGAAGAAGGAATCGTGATTAGTCACGAGCGATGCGCGATGGAGAGGAACCTCGGGTGGTCGTTTTTTACGGCGACGAAGCAGAGACGCAAAATGGATGCAGAAGAGCAGTGCACGTGCGAACGAGGCTATGGAGGCACGAAATGTCGAGATGCCGTGTGCGCGGACAAAAACTGTTCGCCGCACGGCGTGTGTCAATACGGGTACTGCTTATGCGACGAAGGGTGGAAAGGAACGGAGTGCGATATTCCTATGTGTAACGAAGACTATGTGAAGTGTAATGCACAGCACGGTAGGTGCACTAATCCGGATTTCTGTTCGTGCGACGACGGATATTACGGGCAAACGTGCGATAAACGGTGCGAGCGAGGCAAGTTCAAATTTCTAGAGCAAAGATGCGAATGCGAGAGCGAGAAGTGGGTTGGCGAGGCGTGCGAGTGGCCGACGTGTGAAAATGAGTGCTCGTTTCACGGAGAGTGCGTGAAACCGGACGTGTGTGAGTGCAAGTTTGGGTTCAGTGGGGAGGAATGCGAGACGGATGATTTAACGGCAGACGTCGGGGCGTTTGATAGTAAAGATAGATATGGTTTGATGAATGCGGGGGAAACTATTCAGGCATTGACGTTATCAAAAGACGTCGTGGAAGACGAGAAAGGTTGGAGAAACGTACAAAAGTGGACCTCGCACGTGAAGGACGAAAAAAGCGAGCAGCCTTTGGTTAAGCGCTCGTTCATCTCTAAACTACCGTTGCCGGAGGTGGACGAACTTGGGATGGATCGGAACCCGAACGGAGAGATGATGTTTAAAACGTGCGCTATAGTTGGTCCTTCGGGAAGTATGCAAAGGACCAAACCAGGTGAGGTTCTCGACGCGCACATCGATCAAATATTCCGCATAGACTTGGCGCCAACTGGCGTAAAGTATAAAGACGTCGCAGGTTTGCGCACGACCTTTCGCGTGCTCGACCGCGATGCTGTGGAGACTTTAATCGAGAGGAAAGATTTAGTCGACCCTAAAAACCCACGTTTGAGGAAGTTTAAAGATACAAAACTATTGTTGTGGCGCGCGGAAAGTTACGAACTGTTTCCGTTGTTGAAAACCAAGTTTCCCGAGGACGATTGGGACATCATGAGTCCCGATATTATCGCGCCGTTTATCGAAAAGTACAACGAAGTAAAGAAAAAGTTGTTATCCGCTTCGTATTCTTCTACCTTGGAACAACATCACTTGCAACGTCACCAAGCGCCTCCGTCTGCGTTGCTCACGTTAGCTTTCGCAAAACGAACGTGTAAATATATCCAAGTCTGGGGATTCGACCTTACGAGTTTTAGTTACAGAGCGCAAACCGGGGAAAGTTTTAGTTACTTTTCCTCGCCAACGTTCGAGCCCGATGCATACGAAAATGGAAAGAGAGACTTTGAATACGCTCTGTTGAGAAACGTGGCTTTACACGCGGACTACGGAAGTATCGAGTGGTGCGACGTTGACAACGCGGAAAAATGCATGTCAAAATCGAAAACATTTGAAAGAGAAGATGATTTATCCGTGACGACGACGACGACGACGATAGAAGGAAACGATGGCAGCGATATGTAAACGTAATAGTTAGTATTTGTAATAGGTAATAGCAGCATATGATTCTAATATTTTCCACGCGAGTTTCTATGTAAAATCGTCACCTCTTCTCCGCCAACATCCTCCGCAACAACTCCCTCCCGCGTTTCTTCTCCGCGTTCTTCTTATGCTTCTTCGAATTCAAATGGTCGTTCCGTTGATGTTCGGATTGCATAACTTTACGTTCGCATATATCACAAGTCCAAGGAAAAGTGATGACGTCATTTTTTATCTTATCTTTCACGTTTGAAGTCACCGCGTCCTTCTCCTCTTTCTCTTCCTCTTCCTTCTCAAGTCTTTCCGAATCAGTTTGGTCCACTCGTCTTTTCTTGTTCGTGTTCTTGTTCTCTTCTTCTTCGTCGTCGTCGTCCCGCTTCTCCTCTTCATTCGGCCCATTTCTTCTGCGGAAATCGTTTTTCTCTCTCTCGTCTGCTTCTTCTTCTTCTTCTCGCTTCCGCTTCCGCTCCAAAAACTTCGTCTGCAACTTCTTCCTCGACAGTTGGTCGCGAAGAGAATTGGAAATCCCAGTTCTTACCGACGCGCTATTCGCGCCGTCGAGCGTGCCTCCACCGTACTTAAACCCGTTTGACTTCGCGCTCGTACCCCGGGTGAGCTGTAAATCCCGGCTGGCTTTGGACGCGTGCCCATCTTTAGGGCCCGGGGCGGGCATGTATTCGCGCGCGCGCAAATGTTCTGAGGCAAATGAAAGGTAGTTACACCCCGACATGGGTTTGTGAGAGGAGAAAATGCGCGTATTAAAACAAATCTCGCTACGAGCAGTACTACCCGTCGATGTTTATTTATCGTCTCTGATTTCTTTCTTCGTCGTTTCTCCATTTGAAATCCCTAAAACCCTTTCGGCTAACGTTGGCTCTCGAGCCGGAAGCATGTTCAACACCTCCGTCAACTTAGTAATCACGTCGTCTCTTAATTCCACATCTAACGCGACTTGACTGCCATTCTTTTTATAATACCTCGCCAACTCTCTCAAAACTTCACCAGTGATCGTGCTCGTTTCTAAATCTTTCGTTTCCGGCCGTCCTTGCCAGGTTTGGATGTAGTCTTTGACCGCTTGCTTCGCCGGGTCGGCGGCGGCGAAGCGTTCGGAGACGGACGCGGACGGATGGTCGCGTTCGAATTCGACCGATTTTAGTAACTGTTCGCACGCTAAGCGGAGCTTATCGGTATAGTCTTTCGGTAAAGAAGTTGCCATGTCAGCCGCAAAAGCATCGGTGGCAATGCCCGAAGACACCATCAAAGCGACACACGCGCCAATCGTTTGGAGAACGACCGACCGTCTGGAGGCCTCAGCGTTTGAAGATGAGGCGACTCTGACGCGTTCGCTCCCACGCACGCGCGAGGCATCGTCGTCGCATCCACCATCGCCTTTCGTCGCATTCCACCACCACCACCCCCTTCTTCTTCTTCTTCTTCTCGTCGTCGTCGCCGTCGTAAAGTATGAAGACGACGACGACGACGACGACGTGATACGAGACCATCTGTTTTCCCTCTCTACAAATGCGCGACCGACCCAAAGTGGTGTTGGTGCATTCGATGCTTTGGAAGACGACGACGTAAACGACGACGACGACAAAGAACTCCCACCGCGTTTTGTCGAGACGACGACGACGACGACGTTGGGTGGCAGCGACGAAAGGGAGGACGCGATAATGCGGGTCATAATGATATAGTTTTTTCCGCGCGCGCGTAACGTTGAAAGTCTCTCGCGTTTTGAAACGCAATCCAATTTCTCCCTTTCTTTTTCCCTTAGAAAAATTCCCGCAC
>Ga0163180_10002311_pt1 | contig 10671 bp, 5 predicted proteins | sample AtlANTMetagenome_2_FD_109647 | JGI IMG/M metagenome (GOLD analysis project Ga0163180, IMG submission 109647) | Marine eukaryotic phytoplankton communities from the Atlantic Ocean - Atlantic ANT 4 Metagenome | ecosystem: Environmental > Aquatic > Marine > Oceanic | place: North Atlantic Ocean...
CACCGAGATGGACGACGCCGATTATAATGTCGTCACTGATAGAAATTACGAAAGTACTAACGCAATACACATTTTCTGGAAAACTACAACCCAATTTACTGCAGAATGGGAGAACGGTAACCCGGAGGTATGGGCTGGAACTTTTGTGGTCTACGCCTCAACGCCTACAAAAACTATCAACTAAGTTCGTAGTAGGCTCCTAGACGCGTCGCCCCCCATCCGCAAAAGTTGCGTCGCATTAAATTGTGATCCTCTCTGGGTATTGTCTTTATTGTAGTTGAATCAAGAACTATTGCATACACATTTTTTGTCAAAACTACGGGGTTTAAAGCGTAGTGCGTGTGTAGCCTTAATTTTTGGTGGTTTCTTATCTGCGAAAACCAGCGATCTGTTGTATACCCAAATGGATACAAAATCCATTCTTTTATGTATTGCAAGACTTCGAATAATCCCTCGGGTGTGCTTTCCAAGCGTAAGGAATAGATATCTTCTTGGGAACAATTGCATTCAAAATAATCCTTAAAATGTTGCACGTGTCTAAGTTTTCTCAGTCTATTGTTCTCACGTGCCCAATGATCCCTGTATATATCAAAAGCTATATCCATTCATTTTTTCATGAAGTTATTTCTTTTTTTTTAATGCAAACGCTAGTTAGCATTTTTTTCTGTTTCAAAAAAAAATTACAGTACTACAATATACTATGTGGATTTGTCTGCTGTTGACACTCATATTCATGATTGTACTACTGGTTCACAGTGTTCATACGAAACATGTAAAGAATCCCGTAAATCTCTACCGACAGCCAATTAGGTTACTAGAATCTGGAGAAACTGTTGATTTTAGTGATCCAGAGGCTGGAAAAGAAGTAGTTGAAGATTCGATGAAGGCCAGTGGAATTGATACGGAATCAGATGAAGCCAAACAGGCGGCCGAATCCACTGCCGACATGAACTCCAAGGTTTCTAAAGTTATAGAATCTGTGATTGTGGCCGCGGAAGCAGCCGAGGCGGCAGCGGCTGCAGTTGAAAGCGATTTTGACAGTGGAATAGTTGATAGCGACTCCGGGACTGCCGACACCACCGGTACCGGAGCAACAGCAACAGTGGTAGTAGCTCCAATGAATTTCGATGAAACAGCTGCATTTTTAACAAAATTTAATCAGAAGACGACAGCAGCTGCAGACGCTGCTGCCGAGGGAGATATGTCTGAAGTGCAAAAAATGGCAACTCAAGACGAAGCAGAAATGATGGAAGAGACGGAAGAGGAAGAAGTCGCGGGGGTGATTTTTCAACCAGAAGATAGCGACAGTATGAGTTTGTCACTATCTGAATCTTTATCTCTCTCGGCATCTTATTCTATTTCCGCTTCTCAAAGTATTGGTACTCTTTTGGGAAATGTGCTATTTCAACAAACTGAAGTTGTGTTGCATTTAATAGCCGAAGAATATACAACTGGCGACACTCATTGGGTTGGCGGACACTTAGTAGGAACAATGGATTTTGAGGCACATGGGTCACCGCAGGTGATATCTGCAGTTGATGCACCTTCCATCAAAACCATTTATTTCAACAAAGAAAATGAGGATTATTTCCAATCTATAGATTCTTTTGGTCCAATTCCAACACCAAGACTAATAGCGGTGGCCTACAAACGTTGGAGCAACCCGACGTTTGACAACACAGAAAATAGAATTGTCTGGTCTTCGTCGGGACATGGTAGAATTGTTCAAGAAAAGATAGGAAAAGTTCAGGGCGAATTACACAGGCCTTTTGAAACTTATGAAGATAATATAGTGTGTTTCTTTAACGGAACTGTGACAAACGATGTTCTCGTGGACATTTCGGGTCATGGTTACGACATGACGTTAATTGTAGGAGATATGGCTAGCCACAGCGGCGTAGATTCGACATATGGAAATTACATTCAAATGGGTGGATACTCGGGGACTGGTCGAAAGTCTAATTGGGAGATGCCTAGTCTAGGAAATGCTCTAAATTCTGGGTCGGGTTCAGTTTTTACGTTGAGTTTTGTCCTTAAACTTTGGGCTCAGTCTGGACACGATCAGTATGATACTAATTGGGGAGGCCTATTCCATTCTGGTGTTAATAATACTTCCGGGACTCTTTTATTTCGACGACTTGGACCAAGTAACGGAATGGGTTGGCAAATAGTAGTTAAAGACGGGTGGTCTAGTAACACTGGAGGAAGTACACAAATTCTCACTACGATTCTTCCACAAACCCACGAATCTGTTCCGGACCAGTGGTTTGTTTTGAGTATTGTATCTGACGGGTCTTCGCTCAAGGTTTACGAAGATACAACCCTTCTTTACGAAGACACACAGACACACGCGTATGATTGGGACACCGGAGCATTTAGGTTAGGTAGAGGAACTGCTGACAATCAAAGAATTAACGCGTACATGGCAAACTTTTTCGTTTTGAATAGGGGAGACCTTCCAATTTCCGACGTAATCGCGTTACACACAACACCGCCTGCGTTTCAAGGTGGGCTAAACGGAATTCTGGGTCCGATGAATGGTCTAGTTCCGTGGACCGATCAGCACGTGATAACCCATTTTGACGGCACAGTTGAAGGTAACGTTTTGAAAGACTTGAGAGGCAACCGCGACGCTACCATTAACGCAAATTCTCCCACAACTGGATTTGATTCAGTTTATGGAAATTACGTGACTCTTGGAACTAACTGGTACAACCTTGCACAAAATTATACGGATTCTCTTACGGATGAATATTCAATGTCCTTTGTCTTTAGGCCAAGTAATTGGGGTTCTTCTTACGGTGCTCTCTTTGGAAATTGGAACGGTGCGGGACATTGGTTTGGTCTGCATGGAAATGGATATCATGTAAATTTGGGCGCATCAGCAAACCCAAGTACAAATTCTCAAGGAGAAAATGATAAATGGATGATGATAAGTACCATATGGGATGGGTCGGTGTGGCGAGTATACGAGAACACGACCCAAATAGGTTCCGACCTAAACGACTCGACCGTCGATTTTGCGCGAAACTGGGGCATCGGTATTCAATACAATAGCACAGGGAGTCGCGCCGACGGCGATCTCGCATCCCTAATAGTGTTAAATAAAGCTCTACCTATAGCAGACCTAGTTGAATTACACAGTTACTACGTGGGAGCAACACCTGCCTATGCCAAGGTCCACGGGAAACTTCCAAAACGACCCGCGCGTCTTGCCCAAGACAGAACAATATCAAAAGCCGCCGTCAAAGGAGCTTACTTGGATAAGAGTTATGGATTTGGAGAAAATAAAGAAGTAGAGATCTTTGATCAAATGGCAATTGCAATCATGTTTGTGACGGATTCACAAGACCCCGGATTCGTTGAAGGTAACCAATCGTGGATTCGCGTCAACAATAATTACGACTACTTTGACGTTTCAATTCCAGACTTTGCGTCTAAACTCGCGATAGGAGGACCGTCTCCTCAAACATTCCACGGTGAGATTGGAGAAATTATTTACATACAACCAAGCACTGGATATTTGGAGCCAGATTCAGAAGAAGCTGAGGCGATTTATAAGCATTTATACGATGCATATGTTGCTCCAAACGATGGCGGAAAGATGACAACCAAATTCGGGGGAGCCAGCGATACTGTTGTGACTGCGAATGATTACGAAACAATAACCCTCTTCAATAGTGATCTTGGAGATTATTTGGAAATGCAGTGGGCGTTGCGTTTAGTTGTTGATCCGGCGACTATTTCAGGCAACGGGCTGTGTATGTTGTCTACAAAATCTGGATTTAACATTAGAAGTTTACCGAATACGACAACATGGATTTGCGAAGGTTTGAACATTCCTACCACTACATTGCCCAATACCATGTTTCAGGTTGGCAAAACCACTGTGTGCAAAATAGAACTTTTCGAAGGGCGGCCATTAAAGATATTTTACGTCGTGGATCCATCATCGTGGCCAGTAGATTGGAATAACTACGACACAAATGATATAGAAATCTTTTCGACGTCCGAAAACATTTCTCTTGCAGATCTTGAAGATTTTGATATATTTGAACCCCATTTAAGTATGGCTGACGGAAACGTCTCAGGTTTATCTGTTTCACAGTCGGGTTCTTATGACAGTAACTACGAAGCTATTAACACGACTAACGGGGTTCTACCAACCGCCTATAATAACGGAGGGGTCAAGCCGAGATGCTGCTGGCTTTCTTATAACTATTCGTATAATTCATCGACGGGTGCTTACAACGGAGGCACGACTACTGGCGAGATATTGGGAGAATGGGTTCAGTTCACGTTCTTAGAGCCCAAGAGAATTAATAAACTGAGGTATACAAATGGTGCTCACTGGAAAAATACGTGGCCTCACGAATTATATCTTATGGGATCAGACAATGAAACGGAGTGGGAATTAGTACATCATTGGACAAGTATAGAATATTCAACCGATGTCACGTCGCAGACCGCAGCAAGATGGTCAACGTTTAAAACTCTGACAACCGAGAATATGTCCAAGTACATGCATTTTAGGTTTGTAGTGGTAAGCATGGCTGGTAATCAAGCTGCGCCGTACGGCGCCGGGGGAAACGCGGGCTTAAACGCGGTGGGGATTGGAGAATTTGAACTCTATGGTAAAAAAGACAACGCTTTTATTGGCAAGCAAGTTTCAACACGAATAGGAAATCGTTTTGGTAGTGTTAATAACTCGTTTCCACCAGGACAACTTTTAGCAGCCACATTTCAAGTTGTTCCAAAAAAGATATGGGAACAGACGGGAGAAGATTTAAGCGCAAGTCATAGTTTAAGTCCTTCTTTAAGTCTCTCACCATCACTAAGCGCATCCGTCTCGCAATCATTTGAACCAGCTCACGCTTCGGAGCTTGAATCCTTTGGACTGAGCTGGAACAACGTAAAGGCGTGGTACGCTGGGGACTTGGTAAATGGAAGTTATTATGATACCAAACCACAAGCGCATGTCTTTACCGACGGAGAGGAGTGGGATGGGCTTGATACTGGAAATGATTTCCAAGAGGGAATACCCAAATCTAGGCCACTCATATTTCATTGGGAGACTTCGGCAAATCCGGACAGATATTGGACCTATGGAATGAGCGATCCAGCGCGACCCAACGAGAGGCAAGTCATGTACTCCCAATATCAATCGGGATACTGGGAGAGCCACGTCGCGGACATAGAGTATCCGGGACAAGGCACACAAGTTGTTGTTTTTAAGCGCTTGGGCTCTTATTATAGATCTCAGAACGAATGGCTTGTATCTCTTCTAAACGGCACTACTGCTGTTTGTAGGGTTGAACTTCATACAGTGGGAGCTAACAATTCTAACCCCGGCGGATCAATCGCCGTCACGTGTTCAGGGAGTTCTGTCACAACTACTATCGCATCAAACTATTATCGAGAAAACGATTGGACAATTCTTATGATTCGCCACAGAGCCGATGGAACGGGAACAATACGCATAAATGACATGAGCGAAGAAGTCTCTGGCTTCGGAACGTCTTCACACACCGGGCTGTCTCTGAGAATAGGGGATTGGACCAATAGTGGCGGTTGGAAATTCTTTGAAGGGTCTTTTGCGGAATATTTCTACACGACCGACGTCGCTACCGACACGCAGATGCAGCAACTGTATGACTATTTTTACGCCAAATGGATTCAAGATCATGGACGGAGCATGTACTTGTACAAGAACGGTAATAACTTCAACAATACCATGTATTCCCACGCCGCCTGTAACGATCCGGACTACGGTGGTTGTGGCACCGGCGCAACATCGGGCGATGAATTTCCAATGGATATTGTAGCAGTTAACCTTTATGATAATTTAATCATTGAGATGAGTTATCAGGGTACAGGCTCTGGTCCTCCCCTCGATAATAATGGTTGGCAAGTCTTCAATGCGTGGGAAGGCGTTAGTTGTGGAAATGGAGGCTACACCAATATGAGTATGTTCGACAATAGAATTGTTCGAATGTATTACACGTTTAGTACAATTAATGAAGAACCGTCATTTAACGCAACCACGCTGGACCCAATTGGAAACATACCGGTCCCTGGACAGCGAGACACGTATTCTGAAATGTACTCGTTGCGTGTAGAAATGAAAGTTGGTGAAACAATTAAGTTCAAGTTTGTAAAGAATCATACACAGTGGCCAATTGATTGGGACGGAGCCGATGTTGTCACGTGGGAATCACAAGGAAACTGCGACATAGAACCGTATTTCGTATCAACATGTCGATTTGGATCCGCAACCTGTGGTAACCAAATCAACCGCGGTCCAGGACCTTGGGGCTCTCACTGTAGTTTCTGGCTCAATTCTATTAAATACTACTCAGATCCGGCGTTTGCTGCTGTAGATAATAGATATCCGGCTCTGGGGGATGCCTACCAGGTTACTCTTGATCAAAATGTGCGCCCATGGCCACCGGCGGACCTTTACACAACTGGCACTTTGTACGGTTATCAAACAACTCCGTATGTCGTTGATCCTTTGAACGGTACTGATACTAAAACAGGTCTTAAATCAGGAGGAACTACAATTCTCAGCGGACAAGCTTACGGAAACGGAGTTTACGAGTATCGAGCCGACAGAAATGGTAATTCTCAAACAAACATGTGGCCCAAAGCATTCATGAAGATGGTTTGGAACGGGTCTGGGAGTACAGCGGGGGCGTATGGATACGGTACCTCGTTTAATCGATTTCATAATCCAAACGGAGAACCAGGTACGTATAACAACGATTTATCGGACAGTACGTTTGGAGGCATGGGCTACACAAAAGACAATTACTTAGGGACTTGGGGTTGGATTATGCTTCCAAGTCCCATTTATTTAACGGGATTCAAACTAATTCAAAATCCAACTGGTCCCGGTTACGGACACGGCAAAGGAGCCTTAGATTTTAGAATTTATGCAAGAAATTCACGAGGTGCGGATCTTTCTACGCAAAATATTCGAATTAGTCTCGTCGAGGACGCGACAGATTGGACCATTGTTTATGAGCACAAGAGTGAAACCGACGGATTCGCAAATTATATGATGAAGGACGAACATATAGTCTACTCTGACGGCTCTACTGCTGATCAAGTTTATGGCTTCGACGTTACATTCCGAAAGCAAGCCACAAACGTAAGTGAACACGAGATGTTTGACACGTATTTGTTAGTTGTACATACTGTACAAGTTCAAGGTGTGAGTGTTGAAGAATTGGTGCTCTACGGCCAAGAAGAGACTGCGACGTCAACTACGGTACTCCAAGCAAGCGCGGATTGTCCAAACGTTGCATGCCCAAATATTCTGGTAAGCGTTAATGATGGTTCTTTGATATTTGAAGACCAGGCAACACACAAAATATTTGATAACGCATTGAACTTGGGGGTTGGCACCTGGGTTCTTGTCGACGTGCCATCCGACCACCCCATAGGTATTGAACAATCTGGTTCTCAAATTGAATACGGGGGTGGTACTCCAGGAACTGGCGCCGCCGCGATAGGTGGAGTTAATTACTTTTCGGGAAACGTTACGCTACACGTTAAGGGCAATTTCGGAACGGCGAGCTTTCACTGCGCAAACCACGGGTACATGGGTGCGCAGAATAAGTTGCAATTTTCCACGGCCGAAGCGTGCACGGACACCGCACCCCACAACCCATTCGAAGAAATAAACGTTACAAATAGCTTACTTTGGCCCCCGTCTCAGGCGCTAGTGCTAGTAAGTAACAAATGGTCACAAATTCAGACAGTCTCTGGAACGGGTTATGGCGACGGCGAATACATGATTACTCATGCACATAGTTCTCAAGATCCTGTAAAAGTTGTTGATGGAGATTACGAGGCGAGTTTAAGTGGTACACAATATACTGCATCTAGTAGATTTGATTCTACGACTGGAATCGCCAAAGATTCCGATACGCAGTACAGGTATAGATATGACATGGGCTTGGGAACTTATGGACCTTATGTGAGGGTCAAACTTCCTAACAAAATACTGCCAAATGAAATTCATTTTATTTGTGGACAATTTCATAATCACGACGCCGCTGCGCGAAAAGTGTACTTTTATGCGTCAAACGATGGTTGGAAAACGAAACACCTTCTTCATTTTCAAGATGGCATTTATGACGAAAACTGGGACGGGACTAACGAAGACAACGGCGAAAAATTAATTGGTCCAGACGGAGGCCTGTATCGCGGGGTTAAAATCGTATTAAACTCCAGAAACGCAACGGCAAGACCACTCGACATGTTTGACGAATTCGTTTTTCAAGTCACAGAATGTACTAGTGCAAGCTTGTATGTTCAAGCGTTCTTTATCATGGGGCAAAAAGCCGGATCTGCTGTGTCGGGTGCTATTACGCTGGAGGCGGAGAAGGAGTGGCCGTCTTCAAGCATGACAAACGACATGTGGTACGAGCACGGAATAAGTTTGCATACTCTGAGGAGTCACCCCGACGGTTATCTTTCTGGAAACACGCACCACACACACAATCAAGCAAAGCTCTCCCAAGGAGTCTTTTATCGCACTGCAAGCGGAGGCCCCGCCGGCGGCAGAACACTCTTTTATCACGGCAGAGCTGGCGCGTATACGGTGGCCGACGCAAACGGAGATTACATTTGGAACGAAGGATCTACGGGCGTCGGAAAAAATTACCCGAATTACTTTGATGACTACACTGGTGGATTTGTATCTCTTAAACTACCAGTCAGAATTCATCCAACTAAACTCGTACTATTATTCGGCGGTGGTGTTAACCTGAATGCTTATCCGAAGTCGTTTAGAGTGTATGCGTCTAACGACCTGTTCGCGTCGTCAAAAGTCTTGCTTCACGAAACGGTGGACGGCAGTCCAACCTCTTCTACGACAACTTATCCAGGCGACGGAAATACGTACCCCGGAGTGACTATTGATTTTAATACGACAGACACCACGGCTGATTACGACAACATGTATGATTTGTTTACGATTGTAGTCCACAAATCATCGGCAAATTATTTCGAAATAAAGACAATTGCTTACTACGGCCAAGCCGAGCCGAATCCGTATTCCGCACGCACGCGGGGTTTCCCGCGCCGGTTGGCTCTTGAAGAAAAAGCGAGTAGTTATACCCCGTTTAATTTGACGTAAAAATTATGATAGCAAACAACAAAAAAATGGCAGAACAAAAATCACCTGACGTTAAAGATCAACTTGCGGATTTAACCGAAGAACAACTTGCGAGCGTCCACGAATTCGGGGGGCGCTTGGCTAAAATTGTCGACGACACAATAACAGAAATAGAAAAGGAAGATTGCCAAGAAACAGATGCTGTCTACATTTGCACCGACAATCAACCTCCCGAAGTTCGACGCGTAAAGGGCGAGCAGCTCGGAGACGAGCTATGGAACCGAGTCATCGAAGCGCGAAGGGCAGACGGTGCCGAGGACAATGCTGTCACAATTATAACCGTCGCCAACGGCCAATGCACGGTCTCTCTCTGCTGCCCCGACGAGAAAGAGTAAAAGTGTGTTTAATTTTTACAATAAATTATAAGCCCAACGAGTAAATGTCAATATTTGAAGCACCTTATGTGAAAGTCAAATTTTTGAGCGACACCGCGACTCTCCCGGAAAAGGGTTCGCCCGGAGCCGCTGGCTTTGATATCTATTCTAGCCAAGCTGCAGTAGTCAAGCCTGGAAAAGTAGCTTTAGTAAAAACCGGATTATCTTTACAGCTCCCCCTCGGGTGTTATGCCCGCGTAGCGCCGAGATCCGGACTCGCGCTTAAGCTAGGCATCGACGTCTTGGCGGGGGTCATCGACGCCGATTATCGCGGGGAAGTAGGGGTTGTTTTAATTAATCACGGGGAGCGTGAATACGTAATTAAGCCCGCCCAGCGAATTGCACAGCTTATTTTAGAAAAATGTTACACCGACGCTAGATTACAGGTGGTTTCCGAACTCGAAACCTCGAAGCGGGACGGGGGTGGCTTTGGAAGTACGGGTAGCAACATTATTTATCCCGAGTCTCACGTTTAAAAAACTTTCTGATGTCTCCCGTTCCTTCGGCATACTCCCGCTTCCTTTTTTTGGCGTTTTCTTCACTCTTCTCCTTGCGGGGAATTTCTTCAGAAATCATTTCCTGAATTGTCTCATAATGATCAAGATGTATTTTTGTACAGCATCCGCCCACGCCCGGTATATAATTGGTACAGCCAAAAAATTTGGGTCCAATAGGTCTACGAGGTACAAGCTTACCTGTACACGAGAGAGACGGGCAGTTTCCCTTTTTGATCTTTGCGACGATGTGTGTAAAAGACACCTTGCCACCTTTGTTATCAATGTGGCTTCTAGGATCAATCCTTCTGTGAAACCTGCGATGATCTTTATAACTGTCGCGAGAGACCAAAACTATCTGTATCTTCATTGTGACGCGTCTAAGGAGCTCTGTTAGGAGCTCTGAACCTTAGGAGCCCTGGGACCTAACCTAGTTTCTGACGTAACCTAACCTAACTAACGTAACCTAACCTAACCTTACTAACTAGGAGGTCATGGCGACATCAAAAGCTTTGAGTGTTTTTGCCACTTACGTCATGAGGTTGCCGCCGAAGCCAAAGTGTGTGATTCCGGAAGTTTTATACGACTCCCCGTGGGTGTTTGATACGACAAGCTG
>Ga0163180_10002313_pt1 | contig 10668 bp, 5 predicted proteins | sample AtlANTMetagenome_2_FD_109647 | JGI IMG/M metagenome (GOLD analysis project Ga0163180, IMG submission 109647) | Marine eukaryotic phytoplankton communities from the Atlantic Ocean - Atlantic ANT 4 Metagenome | ecosystem: Environmental > Aquatic > Marine > Oceanic | place: North Atlantic Ocean...
AGCATCTGTGCCGTCGTAGCCCTCATCGCCTTCTCCGGCATGAACGAAGGAGAGGGCGAGGTAGATTCCTCCGGAAATGCCCTCGTCCCTGCCGGGAGCCCGAATCCCATTTCCGACACCGGTCTCGTCCCAAGCGACAAGCAACCCGGAATCACGGCGGACAAGTCACCTGAAACAGCGGTTCACGGTAGCCAATGGAGCAATCGGATCCTGCCGTGGATCGAGCGTTACTGCCTCGACTGTCATGATGAGGCCAATGAAGAAGGGGGGCTCGAACTGGAACGTTTTACCAGTGAGAAGTTGGCCCTGTCGGAGCCCCACACCTGGGAAAAAGCCGCCCAACTGGTAGAGATGGGAGATATGCCTCCACGTGACCGCTTTAACCTTCCCAGCAATGAGGAACGCGCACAATTCGTGAACTGGGTCCGCTCCGTAAGCAACCGGTGGGACGCCGGAGAATTCGGGAAGGATCCCGGACGGACTACCATCCGGCGCATGACCAAGAACGAATACAACTACACCATGCGCGACCTGTTCGGTCTCAAGATCAGGCCGGCCGATAACTTTCCCGAGGATGGCGGGGGAGAGGATGGGTTCGACAACAACGCGGACGCCCTCTTCCTTCCACCTCTCCTGATGGAGAACTACGTGGAGGCCGCCGGCCTGCTCGTCAACGAGATCTACCGGAACCAGGAATCATTCCGCCGCTGGCTCTTTGCCTTCCCTCACAATGAGGGAGGCGATGCCGCGGCCGCCCGCAAGATCCTTAATCACTGGCTCCCCCTGCTTTACCGCCGACCGGTAGACAGCCAGGAAGTCGAAAGTCTCGTCTCCGTCATGCGCTTCCAGATGGATAAGAAGAAAAAGCCCTATCGAGAAGCCATGAAGATGCCTCTCCTTGCCATGCTGATCTCTCCCCACTTCCTCTACCGTTCCGAAGCCATCCAGGACGAGGGGAAAGCCTACCCGGTGGGCGACGTCGATCTCGCCAGTCGCCTGTCCTACTTCCTCTGGTCCTCTACTCCCGATCAGCAACTGCTCCAACTGGCATTCAAAGGGAAACTAAGCGACCCACAGGTCTACCGGGAACAGGTTCTCCGTATGCTCGCGGATGACAAGGCGCGAGCCCTCGGGATGCACTTTGCAGGGCAGTGGCTCAAGTGGGAGGATCTCCGTTCCAGAGCCAACCCCGACCGTAAGCGGTTTCCTAATTTCGATTTCGCCCTGCGGGTTTCCATGTATCGCGAGTCTTCCCTTTTCTTCGATAACCTCGTCAGAGAGAACCTTCCCATTCTGGACCTGATCGATTCAGACTACAGTTTCCTCAATCAGAAGCTTGCCATCCATTACGATATCCCCGGGATCAGCCACTCCTCCTTCCAGAAGGTAGTACTCGATGATCCCAATCGTGGTGGAGTGATCGGCATGGGAAGCGTATTGACCGCTACGTCCCTCCCACTCCGTTCCAGTCCTGCGAAGAGGGGAAACTACCTCCTCACCGACCTTCTGGGGACACCCCCTCCAGCTCCTCCAATGGACGTCCCTCAACTCCCCGAGGACGACGAGGAAATCGAATTCAAGTCCTTCCGTGACGCCCTCACCGAGCACCGGGAAAACCCCAGTTGCAAGTCCTGCCACGAAGCCATCGATCCCATGGGTTTTGGCATGGAGAACTACGACGCCGTCGGACGCTGGCGCCAGTTTCAGAATGATCAGCCGATCGATTCAAGTGGCAAACTTCCAAGCGGAGAGAGCTTCAGTAATCCCAGCGAGCTCAAGGCCCTCCTCATGAAGCGCAAGGACACCTTTACCCGGAACATGGTAGAGAAGGCTCTCGCCTATGCCCTGGGTCGGGAACTCACCGCTTACGACCGCCAGGTCTCCAAGTCCATCACCGACAAGGTCATCGCAGATGGCTACAGGGCTCAGACCCTCTTCCTTGAAGTTGCCCGCAGTTACCCCTTTTTGAATTGCCGTGGCGACGATTTTCGTAAAAACTAACAAAAGCTTTTCCCCTTGGACACCTAATAGCAATGGCTACCAGATCCTGGCAAATCTCCCGCCGCCACGCCCTGCGCGGCATTGGCGCAACCATGGGGCTACCCCTCCTGGAAGCAATGCTGCCCTCCGGTCGCTCTCTCGCCGCTGGCGCTGCCGGTCACGAAGGCCAGCCTGTGCGGTTCGCAGCGTTCTTCATGCCCAACGGAGTCAACCATGGCGACTGGGACATCAGGGGCAATCACCTTGATACCCTTTCCCGGACTCTCACTCCCCTTGAAAACGTCAAGGAATACGTCAACGTCTTCAATGGCATGCACAATGCTGCGGGTGGACATAACATGGGAACGAGCAGTTTCCTGACAGGCAGTAGCCCGGTAAAAACCGCGGAAGCCGCCAACGTAAACGTGGGCAACGCCAGCATCGACCAGTATATCGGCCAACTCTGCCCCGGTGCCACACTCCCCACCCTCGAACTCGGTATGAGCCCACCACGCCGTGGTGCAGCCAGTAACGGAGTAAGCCATGTCTATACCAGTCATATAAACTGGAAGGACGCCCAGACTCCCGTCCCCCATGAAATGAACCCACAACGTGCCTTCGACCGACTCTTCAAGGGAGTGGGCATGCATGTCAAAGCCGCTGGCCTCGCCAAGAATCCCCCTCCCGTTCCGGATAAGAGCGTGGTAGATCTCGTGAGCCAGGATGCCAAGGATCTCAGGAAAAAACTCGGGCGGGCCGATCAGCAGAAACTTGAGCAGTATCTCTCTGCCGTCCGCGACGTGGAAGAGCGGATGATCAATCGCCGGAAGGCCGTCACCGGACGCATCCTCACCCGGGAAATTTCGAATGAAATTGGAGATACCCGCCGTGCGCTGCGGAAAGCCTTCAAGGAATCAGGATCCAAAGACAAACTTAGTGTCGTCCCGCAACTTGCCTATCCGGAATGGGGACGCCTCATGGCCGATGTAATGGCCCTGGCATTCTGGACCAATTCCACCCGGGCGGCCACCCTCATGTGGGGAGACGGCAGCCACGGCCGGAACATGTCTTTCATCGAGGGAGTAAGCGGCGGCCACCATAGCATCTCTCATCACGGAGGGCGTTCCGAATCCCTGGAGATGTTTACCCTCATCAACACCTTCTACGTCGAGCAGTTCGCCTACTTCCTCGGGAAACTTCAGGGCTTTGAGGAGGGTGCCAGCAATGTCCTTGAAAACTCCGTAATCGTGCTGGGCTCCAACATGGGCGACGGCCAGAGTCACAGCCGCGGCAATCTGCCCCTTGTCGTGGCCGGTCGCGGCGGATCACGCATCAGAACAGGCCGGAACATCGGCAGCAGAAACAGCACCGGTGATCTTCACCGCTCGATTCTGGACACCTTCAACCTCGATCCGAACGGCTGGAAACAGGGAGGAAGCGTCGGTTCCTTCAAAAGCTAGGAACCCCGGGCACCAGCAAATGCCCGGGGGCCTGCCCACTGTAATGCAGGCTACTTGAGGGGCTTGATCCTGATGTTGCGGAAACGCACCTCAAACCCTCCGGGAGAGTGATACTGCAGGGCAATGACTCCCTCCTTGGCCGCCTTCTTTTCGTCCTTGTCGTCAAACTCGATGGTAACCACCCCGTTCAATTCCTGCGTCAGCTTCGACCCCTTCGCCGTAATCAGGTATTTGTTCCATCCGTTGTCCTTCTTGATTGCGGGCTTGTTCTTGTATTTGCCAGCCAGCACACCACGCCCCCTTTCCTCATAAAGTTTTCCATACCATCCGTTTCCAATATCGGCCTGATATCCACTCACCACCCATTTGTTGGCACCGTTCGCCGACTGCTTGGAACGGACCTGGATGCCACTGTTCCCCTTCCCATCCACCAGGACCCACTCCGCTTCCAGTTCAAAGTCCGCAAAAGGATGCTTGCAGACGAGAAAGGTATTACCTCCCTGCAGCCTCGCAATCTGCCCGGAAATATAGCCTTCCTTGACACTCCAGACCTCAGGGTTTCCCTCCCACCCGGTAAGATCCTTGCCGTTAAACAGCGTAATCCAGCCATCCTTATCGGGCTTGGGTAGCGCATGGTGGTCTGCATGAAGAGGCGTGATACAAAGGGCTAGGGCGAATGCGGCAGTAGTAATGTGTTTCATGGTAGTCGAGTGTGTCCGTGATTCTTCAGATACGGCTGGTGGATACCAGTCTTTTCATACCCCCAGTCACCCCTTCCTCTGACGGAAAATTGTTTCCTGGCAAAGAGAACACTTCCCTTCCGCCCTTAAGACGGCTTCACTCCCTTCGTCCATGACCTCCTCGACCATCACTCGAGAAGAACTACGGCTTCAGGGCTTCGACCTGATCGACGAAACCCTGTCCTACCTCATCTCCTGCCTGTCGGATGCGCTCGAGTCGCTCGGCGAAAACGACCTGATTCCCTACCTCCCATGGAGTGGCGAGATTCCCGAGGGCGAACTACCGAGGAGGACACAGCAACTCTACTCCATAGGATTCCAGCTGCTTAACATGGTTGAGGAGCGGGTGGCCTCGGCAATTCGCAGGGAGCGGGAGAAGGAGATCGGGGCCGATTCGATCCGTGGACTCTGGCCCCATGCCTTGAAGGTCATGACCAAATCCGGTCTGGGACCGGACGAGATCATCAAGGTGCTCGGCGATGTAAACGTCCAACCAGTCCTTACCGCACATCCGACCGAAGCCAAGCGAAGCTCTCTTCGGGAGCGCCTCCGGGCACTTTACAACCAACTGGTTCGCAGTGAGTACCCAAAATATACTGACCGCGAGAGGAGGAGAATACGAGAGCGAATGGTTACCGCGCTGGAGAGCCTGTGGCGCACGGGGGAAATTCACCTCGTCCGTCCTGATGTTTACCACGAACTCAATGAGGCCATTCATTACCTGCGCGACCTTTTCCCCGCAGCCTTGAACCGACTGGACCTCCACTTCACCGAGGCGTGGCGTGACGCAGGATTTCCTCTCGAGAAACTTCGAGAGGCTGGAAATATTCCCAGACTTTCATTCGGAACGTGGATTGGTGGAGATCGTGACGGTCACCCACTCGTTACCCCCGAGGTGACCGGTCGCTGCCTCGAACTCCTTCGAGGAGCAGCACTCCAACTCCTCCATCGTGAGATCACCAGTCTCGCTTCGATCCTCACCCTCTACAGTCATATTAATGACGTTCCCAGTGAACTGGAAGAACGGATCATTGAACTTGGTCAAGCCCTTGAGGATGACGACATCGTCAGGGACCTGAGGCACAGGGTTGGCGATGAACCCTGGCGGCACCTGGCAAGCCTCATGGCGGCCCAGTTGCAGAAACAAATCGATGGAGCGCGGGGATATCCAGACCCCGGGGCGCTAGGCCGCGATCTTGAGCTGATTTCCGAGAGCATCATCGCCAACGGATGCACGCTGATTGAGGAGCAGCACATCCGGCCTCTCAGGCATAAACTTGAAATCTTCGGGTTTCACCTTGCAACCCTCGATATCAGGCAGAATTCCGACTTTCACGACAAGGCGATTGCCCAGTTGCTGACAGCTGCTGGAATCAGCGACGGAGCCAACTATCCTGACTGGCCCGAGGAAAGGCGTATAACATTCCTCACTGATGAGCTCAAATCTACCCGCCCTTTCCTTCACGACAGTATCGAATCCGGAAAGGAAGCAACCCTCGTTCTCGATTCATATCGTGTAATAGCAGAGCACCTCGACGAGCACGGCCCGAGTGGTATTGGCGGGCTGATCGTCTCAATGACCCGGCAGGTATCCGACCTTCTGGGAGTATTTCTGCTGGCTCGTGAAGCAGGGCTGATGACCCCGACTCCCGAGGGACTCGTCTGCCCCCTTGAGGTTGTCCCATTGTTCGAAACCATTGACGACCTGGAGCGCGCTCCGGGTATCATGGATGAATTCCTGAACCACCCCATTGTCCAGCGCCGCAACACTGATGAGCAACAGGTCATGCTTGGATATTCCGACTCCAACAAGGACTGTGGGATCCTTTCCGCGGCCTGGGCTCTCCACAAGGGGCAAAGGCACCTTTCGGAGGTCGCTCGAAGACACAAGACCAAGCTCCGGTACTTCCACGGGCGGGGTGGAACGATTTCACGCGGAGCCGGACCAACCCACTGGTTCATGGCATCCCTTCCCCATGGATCGCTCAGTGGTGGCTTCCGCATGACAGAGCAAGGCGAGACCATCGCCCAGAAGTATGCCAACCTCGCCAATGCCACCTATAACCTGGAGTTGCTCCTTGCCGGCAATGCGATCACCACGGCGGTTCACAGCAGGCCCGACACCAGGAAGGATCCCGCGGAAGAATTCATGCCCGAGTTATCGGAGGCTAGCCGGAAGGCCTACCAGGAATTGCTTCAATCCGAGGGATTTATCGACTTCTATCGTGGCGTAACTCCTATCGACGCACTTGAAAATTCCTGTATCGGTTCCCGGCCGGCAAGGAGGACGGGCAGAAAGGGACACTCCCTTGACGATCTCCGGGCGATTCCGTGGGTTTTCTCGTGGACACAGGCACGCTTCTACCTGCCCGGCTGGTTTGGAGTTGGCACCGCACTGGAAGCCATGAAAATGAAACAACCCGGTCATTTTGCCAGGCTGAAGCAGGAGTTTCGTGACTCCTCCTTCCTCGAATACACCTTGACCAATGTCGAAACGAATCTGGCCTCGGCAAATATTGAGGTGATGAACCAGTATTCCCTCCTGGTGGAGGATGAAGCCCTCCGGGACCGGTTCATGCAGGTAATCACCGCCGAGTTTGAGCGAACCTGTGACTCACTCACCGAACTTTATGACGGGGACATGCTTAAACGCCGTCCCCGTATGGCCAAGACCCTCGAGATCCGCGAGGCCCCCCTCAAGGTCCTGCACCAGCAACAGGTAAGCCTCCTGAGAGAATGGCGCAACCGGCTCAAATCGGGGCAGGAAAGCAGTGCGGAAGAATTATTTCCCCGCATGCTTCTCTCCATCAACGCCATTGCTGCTGGCTTGCGCACTACCGGCTAAAACCGGAAAAACTAGGGCCCCAGTGAGTTCAAGGCCTCGATCAATCTGGGTCTCAACCTTGAAACCTCCTGCTTGGCGTCAATGGCGAACCACCGCTGGGAGCCTTCTCCCAGAGAGCGGACCTTGAAATCAAGGAACCCGCCCTCCCCGGCAGCTTCGCTCCCCAGAACCAGGAAGAAGAATCCTCCCGTGTCGAGGTCAGATCTCCATGTCGGCAAATAGAAGAGCTCCAGCGATCCGTCTTTGCTGGCCCAGCGGGACAACTGGCTTGCCAGATCAAACCGCAGCTTTTCCTTTCCATTCATGAACAGGGCAAATCCTTCGGTTTCGGGCTGGGCGCTCCACCCAAGGCCCCCCGAGAAACACAGGACCCGGGAAGCTGTCTTTTTTTCGTCCAGTGGACTTTCCCATCCGATTTCAGCTCCCCTCTTGTCCTGTCGGATGAAGAGCCGTTCGACAAAGTCACCCGCAAAATTGTGCCATGAGGTGGATTCCGCTGTCCCCCCATGGATTTTGCGGATGGCAGGCTCGGCCGCCTGAAGATATCGTTTCAAACGTTTTCCCAAATCCGCTTCCGCAATACTCCCCGGGGCCGATGCCCACCCGGAAAGCCTTTCAAAGGCCGCATCTTCCCCGCTCGGGGGGCGATGGAAGGGCGCTGGTTCCTGGTCGGCCGGGGCAGCAAACTCTTCTCCTACCACCTCGCGAACAGCCCCCACTACAACTTCTTCGACCTCCGGTTTGTAGCGCCCGGGCTGCTCGTAATAGACCTGCGAAAAGTCTGCCTCGTATCCCCCTTCCGCGAGAACCCTTTTTGACGGAATATAACCGGGCATCCCATTGGCCCATGCCGTGATCCAAAGCCGGGGCCACGCAAGTTCCCGGTTCAGGCGCAGGGAGTAATCGACCACTACCTCCCCGGGGAGAAACACCATGGCCAGATCTCTTCCGAACTTCCAACTGGTCACCGGATAGTTCACATGAGTCGGAACGGACCTACCGGTATCGAGACGTTCAAGCATGGCGATTCCCAGCTGACCGTGAAAACCACCCTTGCCCTTCAGTTCTTCCCAGTGCTTTCGTGGCTTGGGATCTTCCAGCGGCAGTTCCACGGTCGCTGCGGATACGGAGGGAGCCCCCCCGAGCCTGTTCATCCTGCCCCCAAGGAGGCGCCGGACTTCCTTGCCAATGGCCTGTCCATGCTGTGCCGCAACCTGGAGGCCGCCGCCCGGCTGGGGACCAATGTCTGCTCCACAACCAATGCTCATGAGGGCCGTGGCCGAGGGAAATGCCTCTTCCATTGAATCGTTGGCATAGCCAGCCCAGTCCCCACTGACGTGATTCCGCCCGCCGACCGTGGTGCAATGACAGGCATAATTCGCCCAGAGGATCCTGACTTTCCCTTCCCGGTCCTTCGCCGCAAGAACCGGAAGGCTGTGATCAACGGGAGCTCCGTGCTGAAGGCCGAATCCCCGCCATTGGTTCCCCACCATGACCCTCCGGTTACCTCCAAAACTCGCCCGGCCCTGTGCCCAGGAGAGCTGCATCGGCTGACGGTCCTTCAAGGCCAGCCTCACCGCCTCTGCCATTTTTTCTACTGCGAAATCCGTATAGCGGCTCATTCGCTCCTTCTGCGCGGGATTCATTCTTCCAGCCCAGAGAACCGGAGCATAACCAGCCAGGTTGGGAGCATTGTGAGTATGTGTAACTGCCACAACCAGGCGCTCGGGAGTAATTCCCTCTCCTGCGAGATCCCGCGCCACTCTCTCCTTCAGGGCCGCCGGGACTCCACAGTTATCAAGAACCACGATTGCAACCGGTTCCTCCTTTCCAATTACCATTGCGCGGGCCCACAGCCTTGTATCGATCCCCTCAAGTTCTGCTGTCCTCCCACCATATCCCGCAAGCACCACGGGGTGCTCGGGAGTGACATCCACCTTGGCCGCACCTACGGACACCAGTCGATCCTCGGACCAAACGGCTCCAACCAGCAGGAACGGTAACACTCCTAGCAACGAACCCAATCGGACAAGTCTTCCTCTCGCTTTCATGAGAAACCGTATTCTGGACTCTGTCAGGCAAAACACGAGGATCGATTGGGGTCTCGACGGCAACATAAAAGCGCCCCTATTCTCTGGCATGTTCCGCGTCTTCGTCATTGTCTGCGGCCTCGCCCTGTTAATGGGTTCATCCAGCTCTGCCTCCGAGATTCCTGTTAACCTGAAGAAAAGCAATCTCGTCGCATGGTGCATCGTTCCCTTCGACGCCTCCAACCGAAGCCCCTCTGAACGATCTGCCATGCTCGCCGACCTGGGACTGAGGCGAAGCGCCTACGACTGGCGGGCCCGGCACATTCCCGAGTTTGAGGAAGAGATCCTGCAATACAGGAAACACGGGATCGAATATTTCGCCTTCTGGGGACAGCATGAAAAGGCCTTCAAGCTCTTTGCTGAATACGGTCTTCGCCCCCAGGTCTGGCAGACCCTCGGCAACCCGGGAAAACCCTCACGGACCGAGAATATTCAGGCTGCTACTGCCGCCAGCAGGGCCCTCGCCATACGAACTGCAAAGCTCGGCTGCAGACTCGGACTTTATAACCATGGCGGATGGGGCGGAGAACCGGAGAACCTCGTAGCTGTCTGCCGGGCTCTCCATGAGGAAGGTCACCGCCATGTCGGGATCGTCTACAACTGGCATCATGGTCATGAGCGCATCAGGCACTGGGCCCAGGACCTGAAACAGATGCTGCCTTACCTCCACTGTATCAACCTCAATGGGATGAACACCGCCGCAAAGCCCAAGATTCTGTCCCTCGGCCAGGGAGAGCATGACCTGGCCATGCTCCGGGTAATCATCAGGGCCGGTTATCAAGGTCCTATCGGAATCCTTGACCACCAGGATCACCTCGACACGAGGGAGGCCCTCCAGGACAACCTTGAAGGACTCGCATGGCTCACCAGGGAGATCACCGAACCTGGCTCCGGCGGAACAAGGCCAGCCCCCAAGGCCAGGCCGATTCGCAAGTGAGTTACTAACCGGAAGAACCGGCACCTTCCCATCCTGTCCGCTCAGCGACCCCACACTCCGCACATACGGCATGGGCCCTTTCATAAACGGAGAAACCTAACAAAGAACTCTGCAGCCGCCCGCCCACTCAGCTGGTCATCTTTACAGCAGCCCCTTAGTTGGGGTCATCATCAGGATCCCTCGTCCACACCACATTACTTCCTTCCTCGAGGGTCTTAACCTTGCCGCTCCCGGTGATGATATCCATGGGAGTTCTATTCTCCACATGTCCGTCGGCAAAAAGAAGGAGCCCTGTCTGGTTATGTCGTGCAGCAAAGGCCTTGGGCCCTGCCTTGGGAGATGCCGAAAAGTTCGCCTGGGACCGGATCACCATCTTGTCCTTGGGCATTCCCCGTTCAAGAAAGATTACGGTATTCACCGGGGCCTGAATTGAGGCAAGAGTACCTGGGTCCTTGTGACCCGTTTCGCTCTCCCTGCGCTGCAGACGGCTATTCATCCCAATGGCATACATAGGCGCCTTGAGCTTCTTATCACTTTTGGGATAAGGAGCACCGGGAACATATAAAGGATAGTTTTCCTCGTAAAACAGCTGAGGCTTCCTGTCTTCGCCAAGCTC
>Ga0163180_10002314_pt1 | contig 10667 bp, 7 predicted proteins | sample AtlANTMetagenome_2_FD_109647 | JGI IMG/M metagenome (GOLD analysis project Ga0163180, IMG submission 109647) | Marine eukaryotic phytoplankton communities from the Atlantic Ocean - Atlantic ANT 4 Metagenome | ecosystem: Environmental > Aquatic > Marine > Oceanic | place: North Atlantic Ocean...
CATCCGTATCCGTAGCAACTATTACTTTGTCTCCTAGAGATCTAGCAACCTTGAATAGTTCTATGTGTCCTGGATGAAGAATATCGAATGTGCCGTTGCACCAAACAATATCATTCTGCATTACACAATCAAAGGTTCTTCTGGAATTCCAACTCCTTCATACCAAACCTCACCTTCCATCTTTTGAACTTTATCATTTTTCACGTTAGGAATATAAAGCAATTTTTGTATCTCTGGAAAATAGCAATACTCTAAATCACTATGAATTAAAGTCTGAACAGCATCAACATAACTCTCAACTAATGGTTGTCCACCAAGATTAAATGAAGTATTAAACAAGATAGGAACATCACTTAGACTTTCAAAAGCACTAATTAAATTATAATAATGTTCATTTTGATCTTCAGTAACAGTTTGTATTCTACAAGTACCATCAACATGAATAACTGAAGGAATCTTTTCCTCAATACCAGGCAAACACTCAACAGCATACATCATATTTGGAGAATCATCTCTTCCAACTAAGTCAAACCAATCATGAACTTTCTCTGCAAGAATAGAACAAGCAAATGGTCTAAAGAACTCTCTCTTCTTAACACCATTAACAATATCCTTTCCATCTTTAATAGTAGGATCAAATAATATAGATCTATTACCAAGTGCCCTAGGACCACCTTCAGAACCACCTTGATAGATACAAACAATCTTACCTTCACGGATTAAATGGGCGATATCATCATAAGAAGTATCAGATATTTGATGCTCAAAGTCTAACCTATCACCATTATCTTCTAGAAATTTTAAATAATTATCAGGAACATATTTTGGTCCATAATAAAGATTAGTTCTTGGTCCTTTATGAATTGGTTTCGTTATCTTCTTAGACTTATTCAACGCATAATATGCACCACCTATAGATGTTCCTCCATCATGTGATATTGGTTCAACATAGATATTTAAATCTGGAAACTCTTTCCAATACTTATAATTGGATACGCAATTCAATCCATAACCACCAGAGATAACGATATTTTTCTCTCCAGTTGTTTCGTGTGCCTTACGAATCAATTTAATCATTGCCTCTTCAGTTTCTTTCTGAACAGCATATGCCATATCCTTTTGTAATTCAGTATACTTACCTTTCTCGTGAGTATCAAAATCATTCTTAAGATGAGGATATTTATAGATATTAACCATAGAATTATTAGGGTAATTAGGAACAAACATATCCCTATTACCCCACCCATCTCTAATAATAGGAGGAATTAAATCATTAGGTTTTCCATAAGGAGAAAGACCCATTGTTTTTCCAGCATCAATAGATTTAAATCCACAATACTCAGTTACAGATTCATAACATTTTGTAAGTCCTGGATATTCTGTGAGAATATATTCAGCAGTATCTTCTTCATCACTAGCATCCATACTTCTCTGCCCTATTGAATAACCAGTACCATAATGCTTATAAACAATTTCAAAATCTAAAGGATAAGATCCTTTAAATATAGATTCAAACTCAAATATAGTCTCAGGACAAACCTCTTCATTAGTTTTTAAAAAACTACCTGCACCATCAGCAACTAATATTGCAGCAGTTTCAAATCCAGAGTTTATAAATGCAGTAGTCGCATGCATTTGATGATGTATTGTATCAACACACGTTACCTTCATATTGTAACGTCCATGAGTTAATTTTCGTGCAAACCCTTGATATAAATCTTCTCCTGTCCAATCACACTCTGGACCATGCCTATGAGTATGACATATAATTAACTCATCAATTTTATCAATAGTTTCAAATGCTTTTTGAATACCTAAAAGAGGACATCCATCATATTTCCTACGACTTATTCTTTCCTCTTCAAGATACCATATAATTTGACCATTAATCATTAAAGTGGCACTAGAATTATGCCCACGAGCAACCGATAAAATAGTATGTAAATCTGACATAATCAATACCTCACTTATTAGATTTTGTTGTTTCTAATTCCAATAGTTCATCAATTGGTTTTTTCTTTTTATCTTTATCCAATTTATCAAAACCTAAAGTCTTTGTATCCTTTAAATGTAAAGGTTTATTATTAGTAGGTGTTAATTTTGGTGTATTTGATGGATTCAGATTTGGTAGACTACTTGATTGCATTTGAGGAGTTGTTTTCTTACTTACGCCAATTGCATTCTTAATAGACTTCATAATCTTTTTAATAGTATCATTATTAATAACCATTAAATCCTCATTATTTCTATCAGCACATTCATCTTGTGCTAATCTAATAGGTTGATACCTTCTCTTACCTTCACCAACATCAATAATAGTAAACTTTTTATTACCAGGATATGATATATTCTCTGGGAATGTAGCACCAATAACAACTGTAGCAGGTTTCTTCATAGCGTGTGCCATATGCTGACCTACACTATCACAACCTAAGAAATAATCAGCAGCATTTATAACACCCATCCACTGATTAAGACTCATATCTTTAGGCATAGCAATACCCATTTCCTGTTGCCAACTAGGAATCTCCAACTGAGTCATAGCTATAAGAGCATAATTATTATTCAATTCTTTTAGAAGATCGACAACATTAGTCATCTCAAAACTTCTACCACTTGTATCATATATGAACTGACCTTCATTCTTAACACTCTGTCCAAATGGTTGAAATACAACTACCTTATCTTTACCTGTAAACTTCCTTACTTCATCTACAAGATTATATCCAGTTATCTGTTCTTCTTTACTAAGATCTATATTAATTGGTGCAGTCTCTGGAACCTCATCTCCAAGATCATTAATAAGCATATCAAATGCTTGTATTAAATTAGCTCTTTGAGTAAAATATGCATTCAACCTATAAGGTTCAGGTGATATTATTTCTTTATCTCTTAATTGTTCTCTAAAAAGATCTTGCTTCCATCCAGTATAAACATGATCTCTCAATATTTTATTTGTCATATACATTTCTGTCCAAGACTCAGATACGATGACAAAATCATCGTGTGTCTTAGCATACTTCTCTAAACCTGGCATAGAGCAAAGCACACGCCCTGCTCCACCATTAATGAAAAAAGCTTTATTCATTCAAGTCAAACCTCAATGTTGAATATTGTAGCATTGTTGACTTATATAGTCAACCAAAAGAATAATGTTAGGTAATGATTATACTACTTACTTGTAAGATACACAAACCATTCCGTTTGTACCTGCATCACCGCAACCACTACGGTTATCTCCCATAGTAATTGATGGCCATCCACCAGTTCCTGGAACTCTCATACAACTACTATACCATGCGGAACAATAACATCCACAACAGGTTCCAGAATCCCACTGGAAACAGCATCTAGTACAGTTTTCAAATCCATATACTGGAGCACCATCACCCCATCCATAATGGTTAGTATCATAACACCACTTAGGCCAAATACCACGAATACCATAAACAATAGAATTACCGTCTTGTGATTCAGTAGAACCAGGACAATAGATGTTAGTTTGGTATAAACATCCATTATAATTTGCACCACCTACGTAATGAATAGGTCCTTTACAAATAGCACAACTGTTATCAAAACGATACCAAGTTCCCTGACTACAGATACAAGATCCACTATTCATACAACAAACATTTCCTGTTCTATACGGATGCATCTTACCTACAGAACCCATCCAGTTGTACATAGATCCACCGCCACCTTCAGCACAGAAGTAGCATAATCCACATCCTTGAACGTAAGATGGACATCCTGTGTTTCTACCTTGACCAGTCTGAGAAGGATAGCAACAGTAAGCACATCCAGAACACAATGTATATTGCCATCCTGGACAAACCTTCATTATAACTGATGCATAAGCACCTGTCTCTCCCCATACAGAACCACTACACTGATATCCACCACCAGATCCACCACCAGCACCCCATAATTGGAATCTAGCACAGTTTACACCACCAGGAACAGTCCACTCACAACAACATCCACAACGCCAATACCCAGTATTATCACAACTCTTAATTCCTCCAGTCCAACCAGTTCCCTGCGGAATACAATCCCAATATTTTACAGAAGTTCCATCCATTTCAACAGGATACTGTCTTAGGCAGGGTTCAATTTCCTCTAACCAACAAATCATACCTGATTCACCACCACCACCGCCACCACCAGCAACGTGTGTAAGATCCCTAAAGCATTTAGTTTGCTCTTTTAATTCTTTTCTTAGTGCAACTTGTTGATTAAAGGCACTGTACTGTAATACATCCATTTTTTAGAAACCCTCCTCTAAATCCAACGTGTTGAAATGTAAATTGTGATTATTAGGTAATTGATCTATAGCATCTCTTACACTTTGTGGAAGTGATGGCATAGTACCTACCTTCGGTTTAGTAATATACTTCCAATGCTTTAATGGACCATTTGCAGCAATGAAAACATCTAAAGCATCAATATAAGTTTGAATATCATTCTTTACTGCAGTAGTAAAAGTTTTATAGGATTCTTCCTTATAAGGTGTAACAAACTCCTTTCTATCCAAAGCTTTATCAGCATAGATATTATTCTGAGGTATGACTATCTGTTCAAAATAAAACCAACCCTTTGCAGGATTGAACCTACAATTGAAATGATCATTCATATTAGGATTAGTAACCTCATGATAAACATCACCATTTTCCATAGTGACATCTTTATGAACATTAACCCATTCAAGATCATCATTAACAGTATCATTATAATAATACATTATTGGCAAGTGACTTGCTATTCCAACATTCAATGTTAATTTTCTATGTGGTGGTTCAGGTTCATAATCAATACCTGCCTCAAATATATCGCCATCACCACAAAGAGCAAAATCTATTGTTTCTGGACCGTCGTAAGTATAACTTACAGTAGTCGATCCTATACCAGCAACATATTGTTCTATTGGAATATTAAATGTAAATGTAGAGATCATCTTCTTATGTTATCCTCCAGAATATTTATACAATAACTCATAATTAAGATCTCCACTGAACACAAACCATACCCATTCTTCCAGCGTCACCCCAAGGTTCACCTTGGCAGTTACCACACTTGATACCAATTGCACCAGGTCCTGAAGGAACATAACGATATCCATTAGGAGCAGATCTCCAGCAACCAGATTTACATCTACAGCATCCTTCTGTACAACATCTTTCATAATCATCCCAACATCCAAGGAATCCATATACTGGTGGGTACTTAATTCCAAATCCAAAACTATCTCTTACGAAATACTGACTGTACATTCCATAATATCCATATACATCACCACCTGTTCCAGTTCCAAAGAAACATGTATTAGTATTATAAATCATTGGACATTGCATTCTATTAGAGAATCGTCCATAACCCCAGTTACTAGCAGGAATACTATCACATAAACACAAATCATTCTGCTGAGTAGGGCATAATCCCATAAACTGACAGCACCACATCTGGTTATAAGTACATTCTAATCCAGCACAAATACCATAGTCCTTAACCATACGACAATAGCAGTTATCACCACCTTGAGCACAGAAGTTAGTTAATCCAGTTCCTTGAACATAACTATCACCACCTCTTTGAACATTAGACCAGCAAGGATAACAACAATAAGCACAACCAGCACAAAGAGTATATTGACTACCTGCAGTCACAGGTATCATAACAGAAGCATAAGCACCTGATGTACCAGGCATTCCTACACCACAACAACAAGCAGTTCCAGAACTTGATCCTGGACCCCATATTTGGAATCTAGCACAAGTTACACCAGAAGGAACTGTCCAAGTACAGTTACAACCACATCTAAAGTTTCCTGATTGGTCACAAACTTTAATACCATTATTAAAGTTACCTGCACCATCGGTAGGTTCTTTTGGTATCAAACAACCAAAATAAATTGGATTCTGTTTGAAACCCAATCTAATCTTTTTCTGAAGATCAGTTTCAGATGTTCCACCGCCACCGCCACCACTTAACTCAGTGATTTTTGCTTTAACGTCTTCAATCTGATCCCTTAATTCCTCATTGACCTCTTGAATAGCATTAAAGGCTAATACATCTGCTGCCATTTTAGAGTACCTCGGTGATTGTTTCTGCCAAATGGGTGGTAGCGTTATAAGTTAACGCCCATTTCTTATCTGCCCCATTAATATTCTCAGTAAAGGATGTTATTAATCCAACAGCATTGTATAAAACATCTTTATACTCTGTATTACCTAATTTTATTTGAGTCACATTATTATCTGCGTCAGTAGTTATACCAGAAGATCTAGTATACTCTTCCATTACTACAGAACCACCACCACCGCCAGTTCCTTTATTGATACTACTACCAAGAAAGCGTCCCATTTATTCCACCTCGTTATACTGATTGTTCAAGACCATATACATTCACACTACATGTATTAGTGGATGCATATGCAACAATATTCTTCCCTGCATCTAAAGCAATAGCTGTTCTTTCTAGAATTCCTCTAGCAGGAATTATAGTATCATATTCAATATAATCCTTGTCTGTAATGTTATTGCCAATTTGAGTGCTAATAGCAACTCGAACATTCGCAATGCCGTTTGGATTTCTATTAAGTATGTTAATATTAACAACAGATAGTGTAGATCCAGGAACTGCATAAACAGTGGTATTAGTTGTAGAAGCCAATGATACTTGACCTAGAATTCCAGATGCCATTTTTTAGTCGGTTCCTTTTCTTGTATTATTTATAATAATTAAATTAATGTCAACTTTGTCCAACAAAGAATGTATTAACCTCTGCTTGGAATTTAGCAGTAGCGATACCAGCAATCGTGTGTGATCTCTCAGTCGCTAAACCTGCACTAGTATGATTGTGTGCCATTACAAGATGCTCTGCATCTCTAGTTGCAACATAAGTTCTAACAGCAGCCTGTGTAGGAACCTTATCATTACTATTTTGTGATAATGTACCATCAGTAGAGAACTCATTAATAGAAGCACCCAACTGAGCACCAATTGAACCCAATCTAATAGATGTCAAACCAGATAGATCGAATGCACTAGCGTTCAAGGTTGCTGCACCAGTTGCTTGGTTAACACGGAAGTACTTACCAACCCTAAAGTTACCTTCTTGGTCAGTAGAAACATAGAATACCCTGCCTGGGAAACTCTCGCTAACTTCTTGAGATTGAACTGGGTCAGTCGTTGGAACAGATGGCCAATTAGTTGTGATAGTTCCACCAGTACCTACTTGTAAAAAGTCATGACCAGTCAATCTTGTCTGACTGAATATATAACGAATCTTAAAGTCCTGTTCGTCATAAGCTTTAGCAGCCTTCTCTTCAACAAGAGTTAATGTAGTAAGACCAGTAGTATCAGTAGAAACACCAGTTAGTTTTATAAATTCATTATCAATCTTAATGAAATCATTTCTAGCGTCCCAGAATGCAGAAGCAGTTGTTGTTCTAAATTGTGTCGAAACACCTGTAAAATCTTTAAATACTTCAGCAGCATTTATAACACTAGTTGCACCAATTGAAGTGATAGTTTGTCCAATAGCATAAGAAGTTGCAATACCAGCACCATCCTGTTGTCTAAGAACAGTAATTGTATTTGCACCATCAATACTTACAATCTTAGCCAACTCTCCAGTTGGTGTGACTAAGTATTGGTTAGGACCCATACCAGTTATACTACTAACGTTCCAACTTGTACCAACATCAGTTGAAGGTGTAAGGAATGTTGCACTATTTCCAGTAGTAGGATATCTGTAAATCGTTGTAGTTCCACCAGTATGTGCAGCACCAGTTGTTGCCCATTGAGCTCTGGTTATATCAACAGTTCCACGACCATCAGAACCTAACTGACTTACACCCGAAACCACGAAGGTAAATGCATCAGCACCAGTAATATTTTCGCTATTATAACCACCATTACCAGATCCAGTAATAAACTCAATAGATCCATTTGGTTCTAGTGTTGGTGAAGTTCCTAATCCAGAAGCAACGATAGTAAATCCAGATTGACCTCTGTTAGCATCAGTATTATTAATCAAGATCGCAGTAGTTCCTGTAGAAACTGCCGTAATTAATTCATTAGCAGCAAATCCAGTTCCAACTCCTGCAGGTCCTTCTGTAATAGGTGAATAATAAATCAGTTCTTTCTTAGGTCCTTGAACAGAGTTAATATATCCAATTGCACCAGAAGTTTCTCCTCTAATTCTTTCATTAATAGAGAAATCTGTTCCTGTATTGTCTCCATTTCTAGTTTCTGGATCATACTCAAGAACCAATCCTTCTATATTACCCTCTCTTGGTTTTTCAAGTGGACTAAATCCAGAGCTTATAACTCCATAAGTACCCCAAGAACTATTTCCAGCAAGAGATCTAATTCTACCACCACGAGTAGCAGCATAAGACATATGACAATAATAAGTGAAGGAGGAAACCATCTCAGATGCACCACCATCAGTTACCCAGAATCCCAATCCACCATCGTGTGTGTTTGTAAATGAGTCAAACACGATAGATTTATTAGATGGAGTAGCAAGTTGCCCTGCTTCAGACTCATCTTTAAACTGCCTATGAACTCCACCGTCAACGATTGCACCAATACCTCTTACAGACTGTGCAGAACAGTTAGAGACATAAGGAGACTTCTTAATAGCACTTTCAGGGTTCATTTGAACAAACACACCCCTAGTAATCGCATTATTAGGATCATCAGGAGATGCGGTGAAAGTAAGAGTAGAACCAACCCCTATTGTTTGTGGTAAGTTTACCTCAACTTTTGTAGAGCTTACAAAGTTTATAACCTTTGTTCCTTCCGAAACACCTGCTCCTGTTATGGTTGTTCCAACTAAATCTGGAAAAAGACCTGAACTTGTTAGATCTGTACCAGATATACTTCCTGGAGAAGTTAAAGCAACACCAGCTTTAACAAACCCTGTCATACCATCCATTAGGAGGTCTTTAAGCATAGTTGAGTCACTTAAGAAGAACATTACAGAATTTTCATTCTTTAATGTTTCAACATTAGCAATTGATATATCTGATGTTCCATCTTCCCAAGTATCAGATGTTGACCACAATCCACCTACTGTTGGACGAATATGAATAGTCTTTTCATCATAACTAGAATCTAAAATACTAGCAACTTTAGTTCCAGAACCATTTCTTATAGTAGATCCATAAGAAACTGGACGTTCTGACGGTAATGTAATAGCACCACTAGATGCAGTAACAAAATTATGTCCAGTGGTATCAGTAATAGCACCATACCCACCATTCACATTAACAGTAATAGTATCATGTGTTACTGCAGTAATTCTTACATCTCTTCCTTGAACATAATCACTACCATTGGTAGAACCACCTGTTGCACCAGTAGGTCTTGGATATGTCTTCTCCGTAGCATTACCATCACTATTAAAGTTACATGTAAATGTTAATGAATTATCGGCAATTCTAATATAATCATTAGTAGTGAAAATATGAGTTCCAATTCTTAATACTAAATCACCTGTTACAGGATCATATGTAGTTCCTGCTACAGGTGTATATGATACACTAGGTCTTTGTGCAAGTGTTAATATCTGATAATGAGAATCTGATCCTTTATTTGGAGTAATTTTAGATGTTCTTAAGTTATCACCAACAATTGATACACCTTGGGGAACAACTATAGGAAGATCTTCTACATAAGTACCTGCCTTTATATAAACAGTAGCAGGTCCAGTTGCTATACCACAAGCATACTTAACAGATGCAAATGATCTACTGATGTTTGAACCATCATTACTATCACTTCCTTCCTCTGTCACATAGTAAACTGGATGAGTTACACTATTATTTTCCCAATTAGGTACACCATCAGATCTCATTGCGAGAACTTGACCATTATTTCCTTTAGGTAGTCTTGCTGCACCAGTAGTGTAATAGACCATATCACCCTGAGTGGTCATCACATTATTGGCAGCACCCTCAACTAGAGAGTTCCAATAAGTACCAGCACTATCAGTAGTTGGGTCTTGGTTATTAGATTGAGCAACTGCAATATAACTACTGGATAATCTCTTTACTGCTTCACCTTTCTGATAATCTACAGTAGATACCCATTCTCCCATCCACCTAACGCCATCTTGGATCTTATTCCAATTAGATGTATTTGTTGGATCAGTATTATAACTGGTTGTAATTGCTACGAAAGAACCACCACCAAATTGAACAACATCACCTTGAGTATAGTTACTAGTTCCAGTCCATATACCAACTACATTAAATCCTGTAGTTAGAATATCCCAATCACTAGCTAAATTATATGGAGGTGCTGCATTTGTATTAATCCTTGTTGCAACATAAGTATAACCACCATAAGTTACAACATCACCTTCTTGATAATCTGTTGCAGAGCTCCACGTATCTTCAAAGTTAAATGAGTCAAGATACTCTACCATATTTGAGGTAGAAAATCCTGTTGTTGAGAATCCTGTTGTTACTCTATATTGCGTATTACCATACTTTAAAATATCATTAACTTTATAATAGACACCTGATGCCCAATCTCCCCTATGAGTAATACCCTCTGTATGCAATGACCAATTACTTAAATCAGTACCATACCACTGCTGTTCATTAGAAACAGATGTATGGTTTGTAGTACAGACATAAGTGTTAGCACC
>Ga0163180_10002317_pt1 | contig 10659 bp, 5 predicted proteins | sample AtlANTMetagenome_2_FD_109647 | JGI IMG/M metagenome (GOLD analysis project Ga0163180, IMG submission 109647) | Marine eukaryotic phytoplankton communities from the Atlantic Ocean - Atlantic ANT 4 Metagenome | ecosystem: Environmental > Aquatic > Marine > Oceanic | place: North Atlantic Ocean...
AAGGATCCAATGGGTTTAGCCCTGCGAATTACGAGGTGACTTATGTGAGGGGTAACCTGCTCGTTCGCACCGCAGTCGTGGAGGTCAATCTCGGGGAACGGTTGGCGTTCCGCTGTGGTCGGGGAAGAGGGCTCTGGGTCCAGGATAGTCCTGACGGGGTAGAGGTGGAAATCGAATACAACGGGACGAACTCTATTCCGGAAACGCTCGGGGAACACGAATACCGGCTTCGGATTGAGGACCCCAACTACGAGGCTTCTCAGGCGACGGGAAGCTTCCAGATTGTGGAACGAACATACGAAGTGTGGAGCAGGCGATTTCTTGGGGCCACGGGTTTCGCTGGTCCGGAGGACGATCCGGACCAGGACGGGATCAGCAACCTTCTCGAATTTGTGCTCGATACAGACCCGCTGGGGGTCAATCAGGGTGTTCCGGTCGCAGTGGGAGAGGATGGGGTATTCTCTGGAGTGGTCGCCAAGGAGTTGGTCGGAGTCAGTCTGGCCATCGAGGCCAGTTCGGATCTGCATTCGTGGCAAGAAGTTGATCCTTCATGGAAGGTAGTTGGCGGGGTTCGAGTGTGGAACTGGGGGACTCCAGAACCCTTGAGGTCGTTCGTGCGCATTCGGGTTGACCGCGTGGTCGAGGCGTTGCTGGTAATGGATGCGGATCCGGCATCTCCAGCAACTCGCTGAACGGAGGGCTTCGAGGTGAATAAGTCTCTTTCTGGATTCATGCCCGGAGGAGTCCTGCGTAACCCAAATGGGGTGATTCTTATTCAGAGATGCAACTGTTAGGGGGTCTTGGGAGTCGATGCTTGTGAGACCATCTCTCTAAGGTTAAGAGCCGACCTCGATTGAAGCGGAAGTGAGGCGTAAGAGATCTCCGATACACACTGTGGGAACACTCAACAGGCGATTAGGGATAAGAATGCTACGGTGTGTTATCGCGGTCGGAATTGTCAGTGGATTTTGCTGGGCTCCGGGGCAGGAACTGGAAGAGGCGGGTCAGGAGCGGAAGGAAAGCGAGAATGCGGGCAACCCCCTCAAGCCCCTCCCTCCGGTTGTGGAGGGAAGTGTGGATGAGGCCCTTGTGACTCCGCTCGTGACCCCTTTCAGTCCCGACGAGATGGAGGGGCTATCGACTGCTTTAGCCGAAGGCAGCGTCCTGATCGAGGAAGTGCTTGAATCGGAGTTGACCGAGAGTCTCGATCCTGAGCCTTTGCCAGTAGAGCTTGCTTCCTCAGAAGCAGGGGAGTTCGAGGAGTCGCCGAGGATGACAGAGTCCGTGGGAGTGGGTTTGCGGGATGATGGATTTCTGTTGAGAGGGGCGCGTGCCTTGTTTCCGGCCTCATCAAAGCAGAGGGGAGTTCTGGCACTCTCGGGTTACACGGAAAGTGCTTACGAAACCAATCCCGCCTTCGGGGCCGGAGCCCGGGGGGATGCCGGTTCAGATTTCTACCTTATCGTCGGTGGCGAAGTGGCCTACCAACGCCGGATTGGGGGCGTGAACCTCGAGTTGAGCTATTACGGAGACTATCAGCAGTACCTGCGGGACGATGCGTTGAGTAACGGGTATCATGACCTGCAAGCGTCTCTCGCATATGAAGGAGAGGTGGCTTCCCTGACCTTGGCTCTCGGAGCCTCCAACGGAAGTGGCGCCAATGCGTATTACCAGAGCCAGGTTGAGCAGTTCCTCTGGAACGTGGGGCTGAAAGGATCCTATGAAATCAGTTCCCTCACCAGCTTACGGGGTGCCTACGACTACTCGGAGCGGAATGCCTCCGCGCGTTTCTCCGGGGGAGCGAGGGTCAATGACAATCAAAGTCATACCCTGAGGCTGGATGCTCTGTGGAAATACTCGCCACTGCTGAAAATCGGGCCGGGATTGAGGTTTTCTGAGCGCTCAGGTGCGGGGGTAGAGCGCTTGAGAGCCTTTGGCCCCAGCATCAATGCTGACTACGAGTTGACCACGCTTGTTTCCTTGAACGCTACCGCCGCGCTCAACTGGAGTGATTACAGCACGGGAGGCTCTTCAGGAGCCTTTGTGTCTTCCGGGATCCAGTTGCAATGGCGCCCGTCGGATTTCTGGTCCTTTGACCTAGGGGTGGACCGGGATCTGCAGGCCTCTGCGACTTTTGCCGGTGGTTTCGTAGAGGGGTTTTCCGGCACGCTTGGCGCTCAGCGGCGGGTGGGGCGTCATACCCTGCGGATGGGGCTGAGCTACCACCTAACCGAACAAGCGGGGGGCAGCCGGGTTGCTACCGGGGATCGGGATTATTTTTCGATCGACCTCTCAGTGGCGCGGATGGTTTTCAAGGACTCGGAATTGAGCTTGTTTGCGAATTACCGCAGCCTTTCGTCCGAGGGGAATAATACTGAGGAATCGGTCCTTGCGGGAATTTCTCTCAACCACAATTTCTAGGCAGACAGTCCCATGATACATTTTACCAGATTTTGGGCTGGCCTTCTGGCCCTCCTTCTTCCCTTCGGAGGGGCACGAGGCGATGAGGATACCCGGAAGGACTACGTTCTCAAGGTGGGCGATGGAATTGCCCTGAGGGTATTCAATGAGCCGGACCTCGATACGGACACACGTATTCTCAAGACCGGTGAGATAAGCATCCCGCTGCTGGGAAGTGTGCGTATCGAGGGAATGACGGTCGATGCAGCGACGGACCGGATTTATGAGCTCTACAACGCGGATTATCTTGTGGAGCCAAAGCTGACCCTTTCGATAACGGAGTATGCGCCCGAATATGTGGACATTCTCGGGGAAGTGAAAAAAGCCGGGAGGGTGAGGATCCCCGCCACAGGCCGCCTGGACCTGGCCAGTCTCTTCGCAATGGCGGGTGGCTTTACCCCCGAGGCTGACCGGAACCTCGTCACGGTAATGAAGGCAGATGGTTCGGTGCAAAAGTATAACGGAACCCAGGCTTCAGAATCGGTCCTGCAGCGGGTTTTTCTCTCCTCGGGTGATCGGGTCATTGTCGGGAAGAGCGCCTTTGTGGGGCGGACGTTCACGATGCTGGGAGAGGTAAAGTCGGAAGGGCCCTATCCGTTTCCCCTGGACGGGAAACTCGACCTGGTGGCGGCCATTGCCGCGGCGGGTGGGCTGACCGATCTGGCCAATCCGAAAAAAGTGACTCTCCGCCGGGGCAGTCAGACTACACAAATCGATTATCAGGCCCTCTCGCGGGAAGGCAGATCTCTTCCTATTCGCTCTGGGGACATCATCTTTGTGGCGAGGCGTATTTTTTAAGGAGTTTTCTCTCGGTTATTTATTGTTTGTGAGATGAGCGCGCAACGATTGGATGGTGCAGGGCAGGGTTTTCCCGACGAAGATGATGTGCCGGAATTTCCGGGGCGGGCGCGGGGGCTCCCCAAGATTTTCTGGGAGATCCTGGGGAAGTGGTATTTCCTGGTCATAGGGACGATTCTAGGGCTTTTCCTCAGTGCATATTACCTCAAGAAAACCCCGGAGCGATTTGCCTCCTCGGCTACGTTGCTGGTGAAGCAGAACCTGTCTGGACTCATTAGCAGTGCGGAGATGGAAGATCTGGACCTGCGCTCCGACAACGTGATGAACACGATTGCGGTACAGGTTACGAGGGCCGATATTCTCGAGAAAGTAGCGAAACGTCCTGAGTTTGCAGAGAGTGCGGACTTGATTCGGGAACCTACTTCATACTTGCCTGACTGGGTATCTGGATTCTTCGTGCAGGGAGGCGCCAAAGGAAACAAGTCCGAGTCCGGCGATGGAGAGAATGTGATGCGGGTTGCTGCCATGCTAGCGCAACGGTGCGAGGCTACTGTGAGGAAGAGAACTCGCCTCCTCGATGTAACCGTGACGCATGAATATCCCGAGTTGGCCCGTTCCCTGGCCGATGCCGTGGTCGAGGAATACCTGAAGGAGCTTGCTGAAGAAGACAAGGGGACGGCGGATAGGAGGTCCGCCGGGCTTTTGGGGCAGGCCGATGCCGCTCGAGAGTCTCTGCAGGAGGCAAATAGCGCTCTGGCCGTTTATAACCGTGCGCTGGAAACACACGCGGCCTTGGAGGTAGAGGAAGTCAAGGTTGCCGACCTCGCCCGGCGTTACCGGGGGAAACATCCAAAAATGATTGATGCTTCCGCGAAACTGGCGGCGGCCAAGGATTCATTTCTGGAGGAGTTCCTAGTGGCGGCAGGATCCCCGGCCGATGAGGATTACTGGGAGGGGGTCAGTGACCAACTGGGAGCAATCAAGGATGGAGGGGAGGCCGAAGTGGCTATAGCGCGCCGTCTTCTCCTGGCAAGGACCCAGGTCCTGGATGGGGAGACCAAGAGCCGGATGTCCGTCTTCAACTCAATTCTTGTTGCCTTGGAGGAGTCCAAGGTCAACCAGATTGATGATGAGGTAATCGCTGATCTGCATAGCCGGGCATCCAAGCCCGAAACAGCGGTGTATCCCAATCCAATGCGTAGCTATTTTACCGGGGGTTTAGGGGGCGCGGCCTGTGGGTTGGGACTGGTTCTTCTTCTGCTCCGCATAGACAATCGCTTCCGTACGGTCGCGCAGGTTGAGGAGGAAACCGGTTTGCCTGTGCTCGCGGCTGTGCCTGCGCTCGTGGCCAAGAGGTTGGCCGCCGCAGAAAAGTCAGAAAAAGAGGGGCAAGGGAAAGGTGCAAGCCGTGATGAAGAGCACCTGTGGGACTCTGGAATAGTCTTTCGCCCTGGTTTGCAATCCAGCCTGTATGCGGAGAGTTACCGAATTCTCAGGGCATCCGTGGTTCTTCTGGGTGACGAGAAGGAGCGCAAGGTATCTCTGTTCTTTAGTGCCCTTCCTGGCGAGGGGAAGACGACAACTTCAATCAACTACGCGCTGGCTACTGCAAGCCAGGGAAGAAAGACGCTCCTCCTCGATATGGATTTAAGGAAACCCCGGGTGCATCGCCAACTCGGTCGGCGTCGCAGTGAACAGGGCAAGGGAATGGCTGAGATTCTTGCCCGACAATGTCCACCGGAAGAGGCTGTGTGTCAGGATGTGGGCCATGGGAATCTGGATGCAGTCTTTGCGGGTGGTAAGGTTCGTAACCCGGGAGAGTTGTTGAAACCGGGTGCTATCCGAGAGCTTCTTGAATGGGCTCGGGAGCACTACGATCACGTAGTGATTGATACCGCTCCGGTTCTGGCGGTTCCAGACACCAGGATCATCCTTCCGCAGGCGGACAATCGGTGTCTGGTGATTCGGGCCAATGTCGTGCCCAAGCCAGCTGTTTTCCGTGGCATGGACCTCCTCGAGGAGGATGGGGTCAAGCTTGCCGGGGTCGTTATGAACGGTTACCGAGAATCAAGGAGGCTTCTTGGTTACAACTATTCTTATGGGGCCTATCGTACGGGGCGGTATGGCTACAGGCAGTATGGCTATGGGGGTTACGGAAGTTACGGTGCTTACGGCAGCGACGACGAGGAAGATTAGTGGTTAATCAGGGGTAATTTTCACACAATTACCGGAGGTTTGCTTCGCCATGGATTTGTGGTGTGAAAGTATTACGGTTTTCTGTAGTATTCCGGCGAACCATGCGAACAGATCATCCAATCCCGGTGAAGTGCCCCGTTTTTCTCCTCACTCTTGCTCTTGTCTGGCTGGCTTCCGGCCAGGTGGGTCAGGCAGCGGAGAGCGGGTTGGAGGGCGAGGTAGAGCGTTATGTCAAATCGCTGCGGAGCAAGGGAGCGCTCCAGACCAATGAACGTACGGCCTGGTTGGTCTACGACTTCACCTCCGGTAAGACTCTGGTGAGTATCAACGAAAACCAGCAGCTTCAGGCTGCCAGTATGATCAAGCCTTATCTGGCCCTGGCGTTTTTCCACCAGGTGCGGGCCGGCAAGCTCATTTATGGATCCACGAGCAGACGGCACATGGAGTTGATGATTCAGAAGAGTAACAACGCCTCCACCAACTGGGTGATGAGGCAGACGGGGGGGCCAGTCGCGACCGCGGCCCTGCTCAAGCGGCATTACCCTTCGCTGTGCAGGCACCTGCATCTCGTCGAGTATGTTCCGGCGGGAGGTCGAACGTATCGCAACCTTTGCTCGGCAGGAGACTACGGGCGGTTTCTCCAGTCGCTGTGGACTGGCGCCCTGCCTCACCCACAGGAAATTCTTCGAGTGATGGGTCTGCCGGGCAGGGACCGACTCTACACGAATGCCAGACGTGTTCCCCAGGGCACCCGCGTATACAACAAGACCGGGAGCACGGCGCGATGCTGTGGCGACATGGGGATCCTGGTGGCGAGAGGAAATGATGGTCGGTCCTATCCTTACGCAGTGATAGGGATCATTGACAGTGGCACGCGTAACAAGTCCTACGGGTCCTGGATCGCAAGCCGTGGAAACGTTATCAGAGAGGTCTCGAATCTAACCTACACCGCGATCAAGGCCCGCCATTCCCTCTGAGCAGGGTCCACTTGCCCCTATCGGACTGGCTCTCATATGGCTTGATTGTTTCTTGTCCTGGCGCTCGCACGGGGGCGGGACTGATTCCTCTCCCGGTCGAGGTGCAGGAAGCAGGTCAAGGTGCGGGGACCTGGCCCATGCTGAACCGTAAGAGGTGGTATTGTCGACCGGACAAGGCACTTGGCCCTCTCCGCCGCGCGAAGCGGAATAATCACCCCGAGGAACGCCTTGTCCATATTGGAGGACTTCGAGGGTCTTCTAGCTGTCAAGTAGCTGCCAGTTGCCGCCGATTAAGCGTAACGATTTGATTTCATGGTCAGTTCCTCTCTCGTTCTTGAAGGTGACCTCAACCTTGATGAGAGTCTGATCCCCTGACGCCTTCCTGACAACGGGTTCTAGGAACTGGGTGTCTCTCCAGAACTGGTAGCCAGCCCGAAATCGTTTGCGGTGCTCCTTTGCTACCATCGCTGCCGCAACCTCTGCGGTCTCATGGCTCAGGGCAGCGGAGAATTCCTGGAAAAAGATTTCTGCTTGTTGCTGCAGTGAGTGGCCTTGTTTCTCGTCCGTTTCTCCTGGAATGGGTTCCCCGGCTTTTTCCTCAGGTACGGGAGTATTGTTCTGAAGACGACTCTCATGTCCTGACCGTTCGCAGGAAATGAATGTGGCCGTCAGGATCAAGGTGATGATTGGCCTCATGGTGCTTGAGATTTACCAAGGTTGGAGTGTCGGGACAAGGGTCGCCTGTCTCTCGCATTACGGCGCAGGGATGGAGGGCGGAGCATGCCCCTGAGAGGGGAACAACTTATTGATCTCCGGGAAGCGCTCTCCTGGTGGCCTGCAACCTGAGAAAGGACCGCCTGTTTGTATTCAGCGGGGTGGGGCTCCGGTATGTCACCTCCAGGACTCCTCTCCCGGTTGGCGTGGATTCCACCAGCAGGGTTTCAAGATCCGTCCATGATTTAAGATTGTGACTTACCTGTGGTTGAAGCAGGAGGTCGTCGGCAGCGAGATTACGCGGAAAGGAGATGGTGAGGCAGGGTTGGTTCTGACCGCTTTCATCCGGGAATGATTCGATAGCTATTGAGACCAGGTCCATGGAGTCTGGCCGAATGTCCGATGTGCCCATGGCATGTTCCAGGAGGGCCGGCCACTGATCATTGTCGGAATCCCGGTGGGGGTCCCCGGTGAAGGGTTCGGCGGCATCTGATCCTCCGGGGTTTCCGTCTGGGCGGGTGCTGATCCTCCAGTTGTCCGGGGTGGAGGTCAGCGACTGCGCGTGTGGTTCAAGCAGGACGAGGCTGTAGCCGTCGCCGTCGGCGTGAGTTGGCCACAGTCCCTCATCCTCGAAGTCGATCCGGCAGATTTCGTTTCCAAGGGCATCACTCAGGACGAGTTCTTCGCCGTCGTTGGACAGTCTGTTGTTGTCGGGTTCGAGGAAGTAATCTCCTGGAAAGAGATTGATACCTCCCGGGGAATAGCGTTCGCGAAAGGCCTCCCGGTTCCGGGCCAGGATGAGTTTTTGGCCGGGGGCGAGAAGTTGTGAAGGAAAGGTGAAGTCGATCCCGCTCGTAAAAGTGACGCCTTCGAGATTGATGGTCTGTTCCCCGATATTGGAGAGTTCGATGAATTCGAACAGGTCATCATCTTCAAACCCAAGGGCCACTTCGGAGGGGGTCGGGTCGGCGGGATGATACATGATCTCGGTGATGGTGAGATTTTCCGCGGAAGCTGGCTCCAGAGAGCTTGTGTTCTCAATCGTGATGGTATCCCGGGTGATGACTTCCCCGGAGAACCCGACGGCCTCAATGGTGTATTCGCGCGCCCCGGTTGCGACCGGCAAGGTGGCCTGCCATGAGGTTGCGTCGGTCCATTCCACCGCGAGGGGTTGTCCCGCTCCGACCAGTCGCAGGTGGCGGACGTCGACCCAGCCCCTGCCGTTCAGGGTTGCGGTGCTTCCGGATACCCGCAGGGTAGAGGCAGTCGATATCGAGAATGATACCGGGCGGATCAGGCGGTTGACCTCCGCGCGTGCGAAGTTGGACCGGGACTGGATGTAGCTGAGGTGCCCATTCCAGTTCTGAGTCCGGTCGAACCGTGCAAGATGAGAGATCCAGCGCCCCATGTAGGTCCGGTTGTAGGTGGTGGTGATGATATCCTGGATATGCCCGAGATAGATGCGGAGACGGCTGGGGTTGCTCGTGAGTCTGGCGCACTCGGGATTGGCAAAAAGGCTGCGGTTCGCATTAAAGGCAAAGTCCATGTCATGCGGGAAGAAGATCACCCGTCCGTCCGGTCGGGCGTAATACATCCCGTTGTGCTGACTGCCTGCTCCGGTGTTGTCACCCGCGCCGGAGAGGACGGCGTAGGCCATCCCGCGGAGCCAGCTATCGACATCAACGACCTGTTCAAGATCCTGTTCAAAGGCCGAGTTGCTCTGGCTGAACTTCTTGTTGTAGGCAATGATGGGGGCGAAGTTGTCCTTTTCCCGGTTGTTCTTCTTCAGGAAGAACCAGCGATAGCGTTCCTTGTCATTGCCCCGGTCGCTGACGACGACCCCTTGGACGCTATCCGGCTGAGGGAACTTCGCACCCTGGGAGTCAGCCCGGTTGGGAGAGTAGATCAGTTCGTATTCGTAGAGGTTGCCTTCGGACCCGTTATTGAATTGGGACTCCAGGAAGACATCATCATAGCGGGCCATCTGGAGGACGGCTGAACGGGTGTGCCTGTCCCTGGGGGCCAGGACCTTGATGAAATCATAATACCGGCTCAGGACGCCTCCCGAATTCGCAATCATGATATCGAAGAGAAACTCGAACTGACCCTCTCCGACACCTTCCGAACGGTCGATGGCGAGGGATCGGTGGGTGCCTCGGTAGAGGTTGTCCCGGCCAAAGCGCATGTTGTAGCCGACGCGGGGATCCTGACTGCGGGCCCGCTGGCTCCCCTTGAGGCGAAGTTTGACATCATAATAGACGTCTTCCTCCCGATCAATAATGGTGGCCCCGATGCGGTCATTGCTCATGACCTCGACATCGCGGTGTATGAAGTCGCGCTCGGCATCGGTGACAACGATACGAAAATTATGCTGCCCGTTTGTAGCGGCCAGGCCGTCATCTACCTTGTAAAGGGCCCGGGAATCAGGCCCGGCTGACGGGAACAGGGACTTTTCACCCAGGAGGTCTTCGCCCTCGAGGTAGAACTGGACAACAGTAGCCCGGGTCTGTCCGGGAATGATTCCCACGAAGGTGCCAGCCTCCTCCTCGTTCATTGGTATTCTCCTGAAGGGTTGCCCTGTTACCGAATAGAGAAGGCTCATTGAGCGGATTCCGTCTGGATCCGTTGCCCGGGCAGTTACCTGCACGCTTTGCCCGGCTTCCGGAACCGCGGGGGAGTGGCGCATGCTGGGCACGCCGGGTCCGAGATTGGGCACGGCGCTGGAATTCGGGGCGCCCGGGGTGCCGACATGGAGGGGTCGGTCGAGCATGGTGACGTGGGGCAGGCGATTGAAGTAGAGGCGGGAGTGCAACTGGTTTGAGCCTGACACCCAGCGGGCCCGGAATCGGATTGTGTAGAAACGGTTGTTCACCACAGGGCTGCGCAGCGTGGTCTCGATCTGGTTGTGCATGTGGCCCGTTGCGCCACTCGCCACCAACCGGAGAACCATGTTGTCGGGATCCTCTGGATCAGGGACGATCTCGCTGTGGCGATGGGTTCCGCGGAAGCGCCACCCCCGGGCGTCCTGTGAAAAGTTTCCATTGATCAGTTTTTCAGTCCGCCGGTTCTCGAGGACTTCCATGTCATCGATCAGGACCTCGCCTTCACCTAGAAGGCCCAGGTTGAATTCCTGCCATTTGCCATCCGGTCCCTGGCTTGGGTTCAGGGTGCCCTGATAGACATAAGTTCTCCACGCGGTCTGGTGGGATTCGTTGCTTGAGGCCCAGGACTCGGCGATCGAGTTGTCGGCATGAAGGTCCCGGAGTTCGAGGCTCGCTCCGCCGCCGTCGGGAATATGCGGCCAGCGTCCGCTGTCATGGTAGTGGACGACATCGACCGGGTTCCGATTGTGATCCCGCAGGGAGAGGCGTTCGGAACTGCGCGAGAGAGAGCCATCGAACTCACCCAGCAGTCGTGCTCCCGGATAGGCGAGACGAAAGGCGGTCTCATCGCGTGCCACACAGGCACTCTCTCCGCCCTCGAGAACCGTATCCGGGGCAAAGGTGAATGAAAT
>Ga0163180_10002320_pt1 | contig 10656 bp, 10 predicted proteins | sample AtlANTMetagenome_2_FD_109647 | JGI IMG/M metagenome (GOLD analysis project Ga0163180, IMG submission 109647) | Marine eukaryotic phytoplankton communities from the Atlantic Ocean - Atlantic ANT 4 Metagenome | ecosystem: Environmental > Aquatic > Marine > Oceanic | place: North Atlantic Ocean...
AGAAAGCCTAAAGGACCTGGACGTTGCCCGTGGCTCCATTATCAAGGGTACCGTTGTATCCATCGATAGCGACTGGGTAACCGTTAACGCAGGCCTGAAATCCGAAGGCATTATTGCCCGTGACGAATTCATTAACGAGGCAGGCGAACTGGAAATCGTCGAAGGCGATGAAGTAGACGTAGCCGTAGATGCCATCGACGATGGCATGGGCTTCACCCGCCTGTCCCGTGAAAAAGCCAAGCGCGCCGAAGTATGGGGCGAGCTGGAAAAAGCTTTCGACGAAGACGAGATCGTAAAAGGTATGATTTCCGGCAAGGTGAAGGGTGGCTTCACTGTCGATATCGGCCCGATCCGCGCCTTCCTGCCAGGCTCTCTGGTTGATATCCGTCCGGTTCGCGACGTTGCGCACCTGGAAGGCAAAGAGCTGGACTTCAAGGTCATCAAACTCGATCCCAAGCGTAACAACGTGGTGGTTTCCCGTCGTGCGGTGATGGAAGCAGAGCACAGCGCAGAGCGCGAGCAGCTGCTGGAATCCCTGCAGGAAGGCATGGAAGTCAAGGGTATCGTGAAGAACCTGACCGACTACGGTGCGTTCGTAGATCTGGGTGGCATCGACGGCCTGCTGCACATCACCGACATGGCCTGGAAGCGTATCAAGCACCCGAGCGAGATCGTGGAAGTTGGCCAGGAAATCGACGTCAAGGTACTCAAGTTCGACCGCGAGAAGATGCGTGTTTCCCTGGGTCTGAAGCAGCTGGGCGAAGATCCGTGGCACGATATCGTGGGCAAGTACCCGGAAGGTACCCGCGTGAAAGCCAAGGTGACCAACCTGACCGACTACGGCTGCTTTGCCGAAATCGAAGAAGGTGTGGAAGGCCTGGTTCACGTTTCCGAAATGGATTGGACCAACAAGAACATCCACCCGTCCAAGGTTGTAGAGATCGGCGACGAAGTGGAAGTGATGATCCTGGACATCGACGAAGACCGTCGTCGTATCTCCCTGGGTATCAAGCAGTGCCAGTCCAACCCGTGGGATGCCTTCGAGCAGAAGTACCAGAAAGGCGAGCGCATCAGCGGCAAAATCAAGTCCATCACTGACTTCGGCATCTTCATCGGCCTGGAAGGCGGTATCGATGGTCTGGTTCACTTGTCCGACATTTCCTGGGAAGAGCAGGGCGAAGACGCCGTGCGTAACTTCAACAAGGGCGATGAGCTGGAAACCGTGGTACTTTCTATCGACGCAGAGCGCGAAAGAATTTCCTTGGGTATCAAGCAGTTGACAGATGATCCGTTTGCTCAGTATGTTGCTGCTAACGATAAGGGCGCAATTGTTAAGGGCGTAGTGAAAGCAGTCGACGCGAAAGCGGCCACTGTTGAGCTGGCTGAAAACGTTGAAGGTACCCTGCGTGCCAGCGAAATCAGCCGCGATCGCGTTAACGATGCGACCGAGGTTCTCAAGGTCGGTGACGAGGTGGAAGCCAAAATCACCAACGTTGATCGCAAGAACCGTGTTCTCAGCTTGTCCATCAAGTCCAAGGATCAGGCTGATGAGCGTGAAGCCGTCGAAGGCCATCAGGAGCAGCAAGACGCTAACGCTCCGAAGACCATTGGCGACTTGATCAAGAAGCAAATGGAAAGCAGCAACGAGTCATAAACGGCTCCTCCCGGGGGCCGGCATTGCGCCGGCCCCACTGGGCTGGGAGCCCAGGGAGTAAGCTGTAATGGCATTAACCAAGTCAGAACTGATTGAGCGCATTGCCGACCGGCAAGCGCAGCTGTCCCCCAAGGATGTGGAGCTGGCAGTCAAGACCTTGATTGAGCAAATGGCCGATTCCCTGGCCGGCGGTGGTCGCATTGAAATTCGCGGCTTCGGCAGTTTTTCCCTCCATTTCCGCGCCCCCCGCGTGGGTCGCAATCCCAAAACCGGTGCCAGCGTCGAGCTGCACGGTAAATACGTTCCTCACTTCAAACCTGGCAAAGAGCTCCGTGAGCGTGTCAATGAATCGCTGACAGACTCAGGCGAAGATGTTGATAATAACGGCAGTGACGGCAATCAAGCTGCCGCCAGTTAGTGTTGCCCGGCTTTCGAGCCTGGCCAGAAAAGGACGTTCCCGATGCGAAACCTTTACCGGATTCTGGTAATTCTGGCCGTTGTGGCCATTTTTCTTGTCGCCTTCCTCTTTGTTACCAGCAATCGTGATCTGGTGATGATCGATCTCTTGGTGGATGCCTGGCAGTGGCAGGTCTCACTGGGCGTACTGGTGGTCTCTGTGCTGGCCATTGGCTTGCTGGTGGGCCTGCTGGCCGGGGTTGGCCTGCGTGGCATCAAGGGCCTGTTTTCATGAGCGAATCGTTGTGGCTGATTCCGCTGTTTTTTGTGGCCATTTCTGCCGGTTTTTTCATGGGGCGGCGCGAAAGCAAGCGGCGCCAGCGCCGCCGCATGGCGTCTTTGTCCAAGGACTATGTGGCCGGTATTAACTTCTTCCTCAATGAAGAGCCGGACAAGGGCATCGAAGCCCTGCTCAATAGTCTGGATGTGAGCGAAGAGGGGCTGGAGACCCATCTGGCCCTGGGCAAGTTGTTTCGCAAGCGGGGCGAGTTTGACCGTGCCGCGCAGTTGCATACTCATCTGCTTGAACATGGCGACTATGGTCGGCCGGTGCAGGAAGAAATTCAGCTGGAGCTGGCACAGGATTATCTGGCCAGCGGTATCTTTGATCTGGCCGAACAGGTACTGCTGGAAATGCTGGACCAGGATTGCCAGGCCAAAGATGAAGTGTGCGAACAATTGATGGGCCTGTACGAACAGGAGCGTGACTGGGTCAACGCTATCAGCATGGGCGAGCGCCTGCTCAAGAACCGTGCGAACCTGGCGCCGGTGCTGGCCCAGTTCTGCTGTGAACAGGCGGAAACCCTGCGTCGGGACGGCGATACCAATCCGGCCCGCCGCATGCTGCGCCGGGCGCTGTCATTCGATAACCAGTGCGTGCGCGCCAGCCTGACGGAAGGTGACCTGGAAATGGCGGAATCCAACTGGGGCACCGCGATTGATGCCTTTCAACGAGTCTGGAACCAGGACAGCGATTTCTTTGATGAAACACTGGAGCGTCTGCGACAGTGTTTTCAGCATCAGGAAAAGGAAGAAGATTTCATCCAGATGCTGGCCGATTACAGTGCAGAGAAACCCAGTACCACGCGTATCTTGTTGCTCTCTGAAACGTTAAAAGAGCGTTATGGTGACAAGGAAGCCGCGGATTTTATTCGTGAATATATGAAGGCCAACCCGTCCGTGCGGGGGCTCAACCGCATCATCGATATGAGCCTGGCCAGCACCGCCGAGGGTGAGGCCCGTGAGCATCTGGACATGCTCAAGCAGGTTTCGGAGAAGCTGCTGAGCGACAAGAGCCTGTACAAGTGCCGCCGCTGTGGCTTTGAAACGCCATTGATGCAATGGCGTTGCCCAAGCTGCAAGCGCTGGGGCACCATCAAGCCGGTGGTGAAGGAAGTTTAAAGCAGTTACAGCTGCCGCTGATTGGATTAAGAACCAGGGCGCTCCCTGGATTCCGGGGTTTCTACGGAGCTGCTGTAGGAGTCCCGCTTGAGGGACGAACCGTGCGAAGCACGGAATCGATCCGCAGGGCGATCAGGCATTTTCGGGCTCTACGGGCCTCTAAAGAATGGCTTCCCTTTGGTGGCCTCGCTACGCTCGGTTCGCACCTCAAGCGGTGCTCCTACAAAAGCCGCCTGCAGGACGATTAAAGCTTGCCACTGCCCATTCTTGAACCGCTTCTGCGCAGCGCCTACCATAGCCCCGCCTACCACCACTCAGGATCTCTGCCATGCCCATTTCCAGCCCCGTTATTGTCGCACTGGACTATCCCGATGCAGCCCAGGCTTTGGCCATGGCCAAGCAACTGGATCCGGCCAAGGTGCGGGTAAAGGTGGGCAAGGAAATTTTTACCCGCAGTGGCCCGGTGGTGGTGGAGTCATTGCATAAGCTGGGTTTCGAGGTCTTTCTCGATCTGAAATTCCATGACATTCCCAATACCGTGGCGGGTGCTGTCGCTGCGGCTGCAGACATGGGCGTGTGGATGGTGAATGTACACGCCAGTGGCGGCCAGCGGATGATGGAAGGCGCGGCCAATGCCATCGCCAATCACAAGCAGCGTCCACACCTGATTGCCGTGACGGTGTTGACCAGCATGGACGACAGCGACCTGCAGCAGGTGGGCGTGGTGGATGTGCCCAAGGTGCAGGTGCAGCGCCTGGCAGAGCTGGCTAAAGCCTCGGGCATGGATGGCGTGGTCTGTTCCGCCCAGGAAGCGGTAATGCTGAAGCAGGCCTGCGGACCCAGCTTTGAGCTGGTGACACCGGGCATTCGGCCGGAAGGGGCCGAGGCGGGGGACCAGCGTCGTGTATTAACGCCTGTGCAGGCTCGGGACGCTGGTGTGGATTACATGGTAATCGGCCGGCCCATCACCCAGTCCGCAACACCTACGGACGTAGTCGACGCTATATTACACAGCTTGGCATAGCTTGCTTACAGTGCCGCTCGCCACAGGCGGATAACAGCGGCGTTGACCCCTCTCTAAGGTGGGATCTCCATTGAAAAAAGAGAACCGGAGATCTCACATGCAAAAACGTTACCTGGCAATTCTGCCCTTCCTGATGGCACTGACCATGCCAGCGACGGCCGTTGAACTACAATCGGCGCCGACTTCTGACAGCCTCAAGAGCGCATCTGCAGAACAAGCGGATAAGGCAGTGTCTGGCATTGCGACCGCCAAGGAAAAGAGCGAAGCCGTCATCAATTTAAACACTGCTGATATGGCCGAGCTGGAAACGTTGCACGGGGTTGGTCCGAAAACGGCCCAGGCGATTATCGATTTTCGCGATACCCAGGGCGGCTTTACCAGCCCGGATCAGTTGCTGGCCATCAAGGGAATTGGCGAGAAAACGCTGGCGAAAATGCGCGACCAGATCGTGGTGCAATAGCGGGGGACATCAATCGCTGCGCGGGCAGCGCGCTCTGCGCAGCGATTTAGCAGTGAATCAGGGGTGAGGTTCGTTGTCGTCATCGTCCTGATGGTCGACGGCGCTGAGGTCGTCGGCACGGTCCACATCCAATTCAGGCCGCGGCGCCTTGGGAGGGGCGGGCTCGTTGCCTTCTTCGGACTTTTCTCCTTTCTCGCCTTTGCTTTCTTTCTCCTTGCTGGCTTTCTCTGCCTGCGCTTCCACTTCTTCGGTGCTCTTCTCTTCACCGATGCGGAAGGCGGCAAAACCGGCGTGGACTACCTGGTTGACGGCCATGCCGAGCACACGACCGTTGTAAGGGGCGATAATGGCGCTGCCGGTATTGCTGATCGGGTCGGTGACGGTGCCCAGGATCTGGCCTTTCTTCACCTTGTCGTTGAGTTTCACTTCGGAGAGCAGAATCCCGCCCTGGCTGGCACGAATCCATTCTGATTCGAAGAACACAGGCTGTGGCGCGCTCCAGAAACGGCTGGCTTTGCGCATTTCCAGGTTTTCCAGCAGGGTCTCGATGGCTTGCACGCCGTAGTTCACCGCCTGGGTCTCCAGCCGGTTGGGGCCGCCCGCTTCCATGGTCACAGCAATAATGCCGTCTTTTACCGCTGCATCGCGGAGCATGCCGCTCACCCCTGGGCTGTGCAGAACAGTCATGCCGCCAAAGTGCTTGGCAAAGGCCACCACGTCCTGGTTATCCAGGTCGGCGCGCAGCTGGGGCAGGTTGACCCGCTTCTGGGAGCCGGTGTGCAGATCTACCAGATAGTCACAGTGGCTGACGATATTGCTGAACAATGAAGAGGCCACGCGACTGGCGGCGCTGCCATTCTTGTTGCCGGGGAAGTAACGATTCAAATCGCGGCGGTCGCTCAGGTAGCGCGTGCCACTGCGAAAACCGTCCAGATTGACGATAGGGACACCAATCACGGTGCCCGCCAGCTGGTCCGGCTCCAGTTCGTACATGAGTCGGCGAACCATCTCGATGCCGTTCAGCTCGTCACCATGGATGGCAGCGGTAAGGCACAGCTTGGGGCCGGGCTTGTCGCCGTGGGCCACCAGAACAGGCACTGGCGTGGCAATGGATGCGAAGGATTGATCCGGCGTCCAGTGCAGGGTGGCGAAGGTCCCCGGTTCTACTGTCTGGCCCAGCAGGGGCAGGGGGGAGGGTTTTTCCGGCTCTGACTCGGCGTTGCCAGACTCTTCGTCTGCATCACTCTCGCTGGTATCCGCCCGGTGAGGGGGTTTGTTGGGCGTCTCGGCATCGGTTTCCTGCTGCCGCTCCAGTGCGCGCTCTTCGTCTTCCACTTCTGTGGCCCAGACAGGCTGAGCCAGGGCGGTAAGCAATGACAGGATGCTCAAGGTTATCCATGACAGGCGTTTGTGCACAACGGCTCCTTGCGTGTCGTTTTCCGTACGGCGGACGCGGCGCACCCGCGCCTGCGCTAGCCCTGTTGGTCCAGCTCATCCCAGCGGGAAAAAGCCTCTTCCAGTTGCTGCTCCAGCTCACTTTGCCGGGTTTGTGCGGCACTGATGTCAGCCGGCTCACCCTTGTAAAAATCCGGGTCGGACATGCGCGTCTGTACCGCGTCCAGATCCGCTTCCAGCTGTTCAATGCGAGCGGGTAATTGTTCCAGCTCCCGTTGATCCTTATATGACAGCTTCTTGCGGGCAGGCGCAGGCTGTTCCGCTACCGCGGCCGGCTTGGCGGATTTGACGGTTTTTTCCCGCCGGGGTTCCGGGCGTTGCCGTAACCAGTCCTGATAACCGCCCACGTAACTGTTCAACCCACCGTGCTCGAAGACCAGGGTGGAGGTCACCACATTGTCGATGAACTCCCGGTCATGGCTGACCAGCAGCAGGGTGCCCTGGTAGTTGATCAATTGTTCTTCCAGGAGTTCCAGGGTTTCTGCATCCAGATCGTTGGTGGGCTCATCGAGCACCAGCAGGTTGAACGGTTTGGTAAACAGTTTGGCCAGCAGCAGACGGTTACGCTCGCCGCCGGACAGGGATTTCACCGGCTGGCGAACCCGGGCGGGGTCGAACAGAAAATCCTGCAGGTAGCCGATCACATGCTTGTTCTGGCCATTCAGGTTGATCACATCGGAGCCTTCGGCCACGTTGTCGATCACGCTCTTTTCTTCGTCCAGGGTATCGCGCAGCTGGTCGAAGTAGGCCACCTGAAGTTGAGTGCCCTGTTTGACGGTACCGGTATCCGGGGCCAGCCGATCCAGCAACAGGCGAATCAGGGTGGATTTACCGCACCCGTTCGGGCCAAGAATGCCCACCCGGTCGCCGCGCATCAGGGCCACGGAAAAGTCGCGGACAATCTGTTTGCCGCCCACGGCATAGCTGATGTTGTCAGCTTCCACCACAACCTTGCCGGAGTTGTCGCTGCTCTGGATGGTCAGGCTGGCGGTGCCGGTGCGGCTGCGGCGCTGGGAAAATTCGTCGCGCATGGCTTTCAGGGCCCGCACCCGGCCTTCATTGCGGGTGCGGCGGGCCTTGATGCCCTGGCGAATCCATTTTTCTTCCTGGCTCAGTTTTTTGTCGAACTCGGCATTGGCTTTTTCTTCCGCATCCAGCGCCGCTTGTTTGCCGCTCAGGTATTTTTCATAACTGCCGGGCCAACTGGTCAGTTTGCCGCGATCCAGCTCGATGATGCGGGTAGCCAGTGAACGAATGAAGGCCCGGTCGTGGGAAATAAACACCAGGGTGGTGCCAAAATTTTTCAGGAACTCTTCCAGCCACTGGATGGATTCCATGTCCAGGTGGTTAGTGGGCTCGTCCAGCAGCAGGATGTCCGGGTCTTGCACCAGGGCACGGGCCAGCAGTACGCGCCGCTTCATACCGCCGGAAAGGCCGGCGAAAGGCATGTCGCCGTCCAGATTGAGCTTGGACAGCACCGTGTCCACCCGCTGGGACAGCTGCCAGGCACCGCGGGCCTCGATTTCGCTACTCAGTTCTTCAAAACGGGCCAACACTTTGTCGTCCCCGTCGCCCAGATGGTGTACCAGTTCGGCGTGTTCGCTGAGCAGGGCGCCTTGCTCCCCCAGCCCTTCGGCCACCATGAAGTGCACGCTGTGTTCCTGGTCATCGGGCACTTCCTGTTCCAGCCGGGCCACACTCAGCCCCTGGGTCTTCTCGATCTGACCGTCATCGGCCTGAATTTCTTCGGCGATGACCTTCATCAGGGTGGACTTGCCCGCCCCGTTACGGCCGATCAGACACAGGCGCTCACCCACGTCGATAGACAGGTTGACGTGGTCCAGCAGCGGTTGTTGGCCATAACTGAGTTGAATGTCGCGAAGGGTAATGAGAGGCATACTGTATAAATCCAGGCATCAGGCAAGACGCAGCACACAACACGGTATACACAGGACAATGGCAAGGCGTGAGAATCAGTGCCTCGCGCCTGAGCCTTTAAGCGCGGAGAATAGCGGCCGGATAAGCGCGGTTTGTCCCGTGTTGAAGCGTGTTGCGTGCTGCGTGCAGCATCTATCTAATTGAACGCGCAGTGTAGCAGCTTGTTACGGGCGTGTACTGGTACTTGGCGCCAGGCCGCTGCAGCATGGTCTGGCAAAGAAAGGCTGGCGGCAGGGCCGCCGCAGGACAAGAAAGAGCAAGCAAGGGAGGGGCAATGTCGGAATTTCTGCGCGAACGCTACGAAGAGGTGGATCTGACGCCGGGGCAGGGCAAGATCACGGCGACGATTTCCATCGGGCTGGGTTTTTTGGCGTTGCTGGGCAGTTTCTGTTTTCTTTACCCGGAACTGTTTACCACGCCTGAATTCAGGGCTTTCTACAATGCCGAGGTGTTGCGCATCGCCTTGTTTATTGGCATTGGTATCGGTTTCACCTGCGGCTTCTTTAGTGTTTTCCGCCACCAGGAGCGTCGTTACGGCATCATCGGTATGGTGCTGGCCTGCATGGCTGCGCTTATTGGTTCCGGGCGTTTGGATGTGTCGCCGGTGGATGGCCGCAGCCTCTATGCCGGCCTGGATTATTTTATCCTGACGCTGCTGGTGCTGGGGTTGGTCTTTATTCCGCTGGAGCGTGCCTACCCGAAGAATCGGGAACAGAAGACCCTGCGCGGTGGCTGGGTGACGGATATGAAGTACTTCCTGTTCAGCCACGTGGCTCTGCAGTTAATCAGCTTTTTTACCATTATTCCGATTCAGGTGTTGCTGCACGACAAGGTGCATATCGGCTTCCAGCAGGCCATCGCCAGCCAGCCCCTGTGGCTGCAGTTCATTGAAATTCTGATTGTGATCGATCTGGGCAGTTACTGGATTCACCGTGCCTTCCATGAAGTGCCCTGGTTATGGAAATTCCACGCCGTGCACCATTCCACTACCCAGATGGACTGGCTGGCCTCATCGCGCCTGCATGTGGTGGAAATCATCGCCAATCGCTTTGTTGGCTATCTGCCGATCTTTATCCTCGGCTTCTCGCCCTCGGCGGTGTATGCCTATCTGGTGTTCGTCTCGTTTCATGCCATCTTTATCCATGCCAATGTGCGTTTCCGGTTCCCGGGCGTGCGCTGGCTGATCGCGACGCCGGAATTCCACCATTGGCATCATTCCTCCGAAGACGAAGCCGTGGACAAAAACTACGCCGCCTTCCTGCCCATCTACGATAAACTGTTCGGGACCCTGATCATGCCGGACCGGCTGGCCAGCGAGTACGGTACGCGTGCCAGCACCCAGGTGCCGGAAGGGGTGGTCAAACAGTTCCTGTTCCCGTTTCGGCGGGGCTGAAGGCAAATTTCCCACAGTAACCCTGAAAGTTGAATGTATGGATGACGTGATAGACATGCTGCGCGAACGCCATGACGGCGGTCTTGTCGCGTTGGAGCTACCGGACGAAGACCGGTTGGTGGAAATCGAAGAACAGTTGTTGATCTCCCTGCCGGGGGACTACAAGGAGTTTCTGCTCAACGCCAGTGACATCGTCTGTGGCAGCCTGGAGCCGGCCACGGTGATGGACGACTACGCCCACAACTTCCTTCCGGAAATGGCCGCCAACGCCTGGGATCAGGGCTTGCCGCGATACCTGATTCCCGTTTGTGAGGCTTCCACCGGTATCTACGCCATGTCCCAGGAAGGCGACGTGGTGCTGTGGGAGCCGGGTAGCGGCATCAACGAAGACGAGGTGTGGGGCAGCATTTGGCAGTGGGCCAGAGAAGTCTGGCTGGAAAGCTAACCCAAAGCCATCAACATGTCCCCTGTAGGAGTTCCCTTCCAGGGGACGAACCTTGCGCAGCAAGGCTTTTCTTCGCAGTGAAATCACCGCTTGTACACAATATCACCTCGCTTGGGCGAGGGTTCGTCCCCTGGAAGGGAACTCCTACTGTAGGTCTGCAGGCTTCTAGAACCCCGCCAGATCCAACTCATTATTAATCAGCACCACACACTGCGATGCAAACAGCATAGTCGGGCCCAGGCTGATTTTTTCCGTGCCCAGTCGCTTCAGGCTGTTGAAACTCTTTTTCGGCATGGGAATGTGATCGGTGAGCAAAAAGCACGGCTTCTCGGCAAAGGTGAGCTCGCGGATGCTCTCTCCCTTGGGGTCCATCATGTACAACTGATGCCCATCCTCAGCCAGCTCCTTTACCAGCTTTTCAAAGCTCTGC
>Ga0163180_10002321_pt1 | contig 10648 bp, 9 predicted proteins | sample AtlANTMetagenome_2_FD_109647 | JGI IMG/M metagenome (GOLD analysis project Ga0163180, IMG submission 109647) | Marine eukaryotic phytoplankton communities from the Atlantic Ocean - Atlantic ANT 4 Metagenome | ecosystem: Environmental > Aquatic > Marine > Oceanic | place: North Atlantic Ocean...
AACTACTGAACTAGCTTTTGTACCTAGTTTTCCTAATACCCCAATCTTTCCTACAGGAACAGCAGCCAAAGTTCCATAGTGAGTTAGTCCTCTTAATGCACCACCCCACCATGTTTTAGTTTCTATAGGATTATCGTCATTTTTAAACCAGTCATCCCATTCTGCTGTATATCCACCTTCCTTTTGCTCCCTAGCCATTTCGCCGGTAGCCATATCAATTATTCTTTCAGGAAGTGTTATTAGAGATGAGGCAGTATCTTGAATACCACCACCAAGAGCTGAAAATATTTCTTTTGTATATTCACCAACTCCCCATTTCTCTTTGTTTCGGCTGTCTTCTAGTTCTGCCTTTTGTTGTGCAATCTGTTGATCTGCTATTTCTTGTTCTTGTAGCCTGTATGCTTCTTTTAATTTACGTTCCTCTACTTTCTTATCTGCTTCATCAGCAAGTTTAGTAGCTTCTTCATTTGAAATAGGAGCGTCGTTACTTACAGAAGCATCAAGCGTAAATTCTAATTCGTCCATTGTTTACCGTAGTAATAAGTAAAGATAAAGATTCAAATGAGACCGCAGTTACTCATTAATCAATGTCTTCGTTTTCTTCGTAAGGGTGTACTTCGTCGTCGTTGTTTTTTTTATTTAATTCTTCTACATCAATTTTAAATCTGTCCCATTTACAGCCTGTTGGCTTGCACAAGAACATCGTTATCATTGATTTTGGAACGTTAAACTTACCCACTTCAGCCTTTTCATCCCACTGACCTTCATAGCCTAAAATTGAAGCTTGTCTCCAAGCTAGTTCTCTAGGAATAATATTATTATCATTGGCTAATGCACGGTAATAATAAGGTACTGGACCTTTTCCACCAGCAGCAGCCCAAGCTTGTAGTTTCTCTTTATGCTCTAGTGGTGCCTCAAGTTGTGTTGTGTAATAACCACCTGTTCCAAGAGTTCCAGATTCAGGTTGCATTTGTCTTTGTGCAATAGCATATTTTCTTATATATTCTTCATCATCATTTGTCTCTATGAAATTTGAATGTTCATCTACCCAACCCGGGGTATTAAAATGTTTTGTCTGTATCGCAGTCTGTGCCATCTCTCTTGCTTTCTCTGGGTTCTTATAAGTTTCTATTGCATCGTTATAAGCATTAACATAGACTGATTCCGTTTCAGCTAATAAAGCATAATATTGTAGATTTTTAGCTTCCAAAGATCCAGTACTTTTAGCACTGGTACTGACCATATCTGTGATAAATTTTTGATCTTGAGTACTTAATGAATTAATAGAAGTAATTTTTTCATCACCATCAGCTATTTTGTCATTTGCAAATTCATCCCTTACAGTTGGACTTGCATATTTAAGATCTCGCTCAGTAACACCTCCATGTGATACAACTTTTTGTTTAAGAATTGTACGCATAGCGTCATCATCTCTATAACCATAGAGAATAAATTGCTCATCATCATTTAATGGAACATCTGGAAATTCTTCATTCCTTTGTTTTAAGTAAGCTTTCTTTTGTTCAATTGATAGGACAGTCTTTTGTGAGTTCAATTGTTCCCTTAGTGCTTCTGCATTAGCTTTTACAGTAGCTGTATCTGTATCTAATCTTTTCTTTTGCCATTCAGCATTAGCTAGTACAAGGTCGTCATCAAAGCCTACAAACTCTTTCCACTTTTCTATAGTTGTTCCTTTTTTATCACCAGAATGATATTCAAGATGTTTAACCATAGCTCTAGCTTTAATTAAGCTAAGTTTGCCAGAAGCAACTAGATCTCGTACTTTTTCACGTAAAGCAAGTCTTGCTCCTGATGGTCCTTTATAAAAGCCTTCATTTAATTTTATCCAATCATCTACATTAGCTCTTGATTCTGCTGGGTCATTGGTAAATAGAGACTCAACAGCCTTAAGCTCTTTTTCTTTCGCTAAATTTTTTGCATTTGTATCTCTAGTCTTTGCAGCCGCCGCATCATCAGCAGCATCAATTTTTAAAATCTCTGTACCAACAGTTGCTGATAGTAATTCTTCATTAACACCTATAAACTGCTCAGCAAATTGAAATCTTACTTTTGCATTTAGCTGTGCTAGTTGAGGTGCACTAGGATTACTGTCATAACCTATTTCATTACCATTATCATCTTTAATAAAAGTAGTATTTCTAGCTTCATTTTTAAAGTCACCATAGCTATTAGCTGCTTTTGTAAGACTAGCTTTAACATAAGCATATTGTTCCCACCCAGATAAATTTCTAAATTGTTGAGCAAGTTCAAAACTACCAGTTGTTTCTTCTATTCTGTTAGCTATTTCATTGATCTTTAAATGTGAATCCTTAAGACCTTTCTCTCTATCTGTTAAAGCTTTAATATCTTCTTTACTAGCTGGTGTAATAAGAGCAAGATAAGAACCTTTTTGTAATTTTTCTTTCTTGTCTTTTTCAGCTTTCTTATCTAGCCAGCCTTTAAAACTAGAAGATAAGTTACTTAAGCTTTCCCATTCACTTCTAGTCTTTTCTACAAGAGCATCATCTCTTGCATTCATTTCCTCTAAGAATTGAAGTTCTGAATCTAAAATTCTTTGATTACTTTTCTCTTGTTCACTTACTACGTCTGTCTGTTTAACAGGGTCGTATTTACCGGGGGTTAATGAGTATCCGTTTTGTTTTGCCATTAGTTATCTCCATCATTGCTAATTTTGCTATTACCACCGTCGTACGAACCCCAAGCATCGAAGGCTGCGCCTGCAAGTCCTGTGAATAGTGTTAGACCAACATTCTTCTTAACTGGTTGGACAGGTTCCATGTCAGGTACAAGCTGCATAGAAACTTTGCTCCATTCAGTATTTTTATCAGAAACTAATTGGTTTCTTATTCTTTCATTACCTAGGTTGAAGGCATATTGTGACTGAGTTAATGCTCTACTACGTGCAGAATTAGCCATACCTAATTTAGCTAAGTTCATGTTCAGCATCTTGGAAACACTTGCACCTCTAACTCCTCTTTCAGCAGCACCGGCTTCTATCATTCCTTCTGCTTCAAGCATATTTTTAAAGTCTGTTGAATGATCTAGCAGTGCTTGACTGAACACATCATTTAAACTCTTTTGTGATTCTCTATAAGCTTTAGCTGCTGCTAGATTCATTTCACTTACATTTTTTTCAAATTGGACATTCTTTGTTTTAAATAAAGATGTGTCCATCATCCACTTTCTTTCTCTTATTTTTAGTTTGTGTTGGTAATTTCTTTCGGCTGCTTTGTTTGCTTGGCTGGCTTCTGCTGCTCCACCAATGGCACTCATTGCACCCGACGCGAAACTACCTACTACTGGGTCGCACATGGCAAAATTCTATAAAGGATAAATTATTTGGTCCGTAAGGAAATCTTCTAAGAAATTTAAAACCTAAGAACCTGAGTAACTTTGTATGGACAACATTTCTTTCGTCAACAATGTTCCACAGTAACTCTTCTTTTCTTGATTGCACGAATCTCTTTGCTTCTCTTGCAAAGGTATGGGGATATTCATAGATAGCTGGTGTGCAAAGCATCCAGATCTGTCCATTACTATGGACGCCTGCCATGCCTGCCAACTCTCCGTTGGGTACCTCGAAATAAACTGAATCGCAGTTATGAAATCCTACGACCAATGCGTTTAGAGGGTCATGTCCATGACCTTCTTTGACTTCTCTATAGTCATCGGGTAATAAATTAGAAGCCACTCGAAGAGCAGCTTCCAATGTTGCTGGGTGAATGTATTTAGACACGAGTGTAAAAATTATTGTTATAAACTCCTTCCCATGTCATGTATAAAACGTTGGCTGGAGTTGGGTGTGTAGATTTAACTTTTAAAGTTACGTTTGTATTTCTGTCGTAAATTGGTACTGAATATAATCCGTTGTCATTAACAATTGAAGATGTGTTAGCTGCAAATTGGTTAGCTAAACCAACTTCAAATGTCTCATTGTAATCATTTCTACCTGATCTAATTAAAGAAGTTTCATATAAACCAATAGGACCAAAAGCAAAGCTTGCTCTATGTAAAATTGTATTAGCTCTACTGTCCGCTCTCCATGCAGTACCTTCCTGTCTTGTGACATATATAGTTGGTAGTACTACTTCCATAGTGTATTGATAACCTATTAGAAAAGTTTCTCCTGACCAATCACCATCTATTTCTAAATTGCTGCCATTTATTGTTATTTCTGCAAATCTACCTTGGTTAACACCAGCATCTGCATCATAGGCTGCTAGTTGATTAGTACTTTCTAAACCTACAGGCTTAGCTTTAGTTGATTTACCTGTAGTAGCGTTATAAGTCCAACCAGATGTAGACATTAAATGGTCTAAATGCACTCTATTTTCTGCTAAAGCAAAGGTTGCAGAGTCCATTTTTATTGCAAATTTAAGTAGTTGATCTTTATTGTTATTACGTACAACTACATATAAGAAATCATCCTGCATACAATGGTATTGAATAGTACCTGTAACAGTCCATTTAAACCATGCTGCTAGTTTTCTTTCTCTGATATTGTCGAAATATCTGTAGCCATATAGGGTTGATGTACCTTCTTCGCTAAAAAATATAACTGAGTTTTCTCTTGAGTTAGATATAAGTTTTAAATCTTTTTCAAATAATCTAGAAACAACTGCACTTTGTTCTATTATTTCTGGTTCACCTTCTCTTTGCACATTTGCCATCTCAAAGAATCTTGAGAATTTACCAGCATTATCTAAAAAGCCGATTGTAGTACCAAGAGAAATAGGGTTAGTTGTGAAGTTAAAGTTATAAGTAGAAAGAGAATTTATCTTAGCTGTTTGTGGGCTGAACACGTCACTATCTGTAGTGAGCATGAATTGTTGATTCTTAGAAAACAAAACTAAACCTGTGTTAGTTTGTATTCCATCAAATAGTATTGCTGGATATTCTGAACTTGCTGCTATATCTACTGGGTCACTAGCTATAAACTGAATAGCTGACTTAGCAAAGAAATTTGTAAAGTCTCCCGGACGAGACATAACTATATTTTCATCAGCAAGTATTGCGAATCTATTTCTAAAGAACAACATCTTGTTGATCTCTTTACCTACAAATGAAGGTTCAGGGTTAGTTACATCATCACCAACAATTGCATCATCCCATTGAGGAGCTGAGTACTGAGTACCGGAGATAGTGTAAGTTGAGCCATCTAGTTCAGACAATCTAAAATTACTGTCAGCAGTTCTAATAAGAACAACAGGCATAGTAGATCTATCTAATCTTATTTTCCTTCCCGGCTTAGCACACTCTTCCCATGTACCTTCACCATCTTTATCGTTATTACCAAAGAATTTTACAAAATGGTTATCTTCTTCTGCTTCACTATTAACAACTTCTACTACCATTCCATGTTTACATTGTGATGGTAGATCACCTACATCTTGAACCTTTCCTGCTACTACATTTAATAGTTCTCCAACAGGAGTAGAAGCATTAAATATTGACGTTCTTTTTATATGTAATCCAGTACCAATGGTTGTTATATCTGAATTAGAAAAATTACCTCCAGCTATTAACTCTGTTCTAATATCTCCAAGGATACTTTCAGCAGTAATAGTAGTTTCAGTATCAAAAGGTGTTGGTTGTGGTCTAACTAATCCAAGGTTTGCCTGAACTATTGATTGACTGGTTGCTTCTATAGTTATTTTATAGTAAGCATCTTTCATAAATACATAGAAGTAATCACCTGTTAACCAACCTTCTCCACCATGTAGTAAGTCATACTGAGTTGTATATCTAGCCTGATATGTAGTTGTTTGGCTACTACCAGAACCTTCTGTATAAGGTACTGATTGACCAGTTGTAGCTATACGAAAGTACAAGTTTTTTCTACCAGTTTGACTTCCTGAGTTAGCTGCATTAAATATGTTTACTGTGTAACTATAGTTTGTATTTGATTGAGCACCTCCATTGAGTATTCCTCCAGTAGCTCCAGTATCAGTAAGTGAAGTTCCAGTACTAACACTAAATATTCTAGTTCCTACATTAGGTGCATAAGCATCCCTACCATCACCCGCTTGAGTTCCACATCTATAGTTATTTGCATTACCTCTATTGGCATGTGTTCTCATGTAATAACTTGAGTCACAATAATTGTTACTAGAGTTAACTAGCTCTACATTTATCCTTGTAGCTGTAGTAACTGTTGAGGTATTAGTATTGTCAAAAACGTTTAACGCATACTGTTTTGCATAGCTGATAGATTTCAACTCGACAAAAATTTCTTTCCCAAAATTTACGTCTGGTTCTGTAGTTGAGTCCATCGCAACAGTTTTAGTTCTGTTGTTGAGATAAGTAAAGTCGTTAAGAGTTAGTGTTTGTATATCTTCATCACCTGTGTGAGTTAAATAATTATTATTTCCTATACCATTAACAACTGTTTTCTCTGCTCCTGTTAAACAGTCCCACATTTTGACAACACCATTCTGTGCTATCTGTCCTATGTACTGTTCATTTTCGTCTCGATAGTAATGAAACCATCTACCATTTGTAGTGGAATTATTTGTTCCGTCACTCAAAGATGCCACAAACTTACCAGCCGGTCTCTTGAGTAAACCTTGAGTCACATCAGGTAGTGCATTTACAAGGTCTCTTACTTGACCGGGAACTTTGTATTCATCAGGTTGTTGTGATATACCCTGAGTTAAATTTGGAATAGTTTGTGTAACGTTTGCCATTATCTAATAAGTGCTTTGTAAGGTTGATAAGATCTGTAATTACTTTCCTGTGGAAATCCAAAGAATGTATGATCTCCTTGCTCACAGTCGTATTCAACGGCAGTCGCTAATGTTTTTGCCTCTTCTAATTGAAGAAGTTTAACTAGGTCTGCGTTAGAAACTATTTGTGAAGCTGCTCTTACTGATGCTCTTGCAATTATGTAGCGTTGAATAGCTGAAGGGATATCTTCAAAGTCACGCAAGTAAGTAATATCAAAATAAAAATCTTGAGTGAATACATCAGTATGGTGTACGTTGTCGTATAGCTTTCCACCTTTTTTAACAACGTCTCTATTTCTGTCGTAAAGTCCACCATGAATATCAAACCTTAGATAGTCATTAGGTATTAAAAAATTACCATTAGCATCTGGTGATCTCTTTACGTTATCTTCTTTATTGAAATGCCACCCTTCATTCTGTACATCTTTAGTTACTTCCATTAATAGGTTATGTACTAGAGCTATTTCTGGATTACCTAAATTTTGTAGGTTTAAAGAAGTGATGGGTGATTGTCCAATACTACCCAAGATAGAGTTTACTGCGGATAGTTCGGTATCGGTTGCTAGTTGAGTAGTCATAAAAAAAAGGGACCCGAAGGTCCCGTATAAAATTTGCAATTAGAACGCAGAAGGAGCTGTTGCACCAACATATAGTTCTACAGCAGCAGCAGGATTTAAGTAGTCTGCACCCATAGCCATGCGACCTAAGATCACATCACCTTGGTAAACAACAGACACATCACCTGATGTTACCTGTACTTGAGGACCAATAGCCTCAACGATTCCGGCAGCCTCTTTCTGAAAAATCAGACCGCAGGATTTTGTTCCTACTTCAGCAGCTTGACCGTAGTCGTTCTTGATACCAGTCTGAGAACCATTAGCATTCTCTAGTGCTGGACCAATGTGAGAACCAAGATTACTTGGTGCTGTCTTACCTGTAGTACCACCGAAAGCTGTACCATACTTGCCAAGGAAAGGAATATTCATTGACTTGTAGATCTTGATTCCAGCGATTTCTACAACTCCCTTACCACCTTGTAAAGCTGTACCTTGTACATCTCTGTTTACAAGTCCGTTGTTTCCAACATCTGTGATAAGTTCGTAGTACTGACGTGGGTTTAGAACCGCACATCTACCTTGTGAGCTAACTCCTTTTTCGTCGAGTGTAGCAGCAGCTTCATAGAAAGCTTTAACAAGGTTTGAAGCAACATAAGCATCAGAATCGTTAGTTGTTGCACCAACTCTGATTTGTGTTCCACCGGGTTCTACAAAGTTAGCCTTTGTGATTGGTGAAGCAGCTCTTGCTCCTCTTGTGATAGCTCTGAAGATGAGTCTGTCATACTTCTCAGCTAATGCGTATCCAATCTTCTTGGAAATTTCTCCTCTCAATTCAAAATGTGCAAGGGTCTCGTCTAGTTCATAAACGAATGCACTTGAAATAAGGAGCTCGTCGCATGTAATTGTTTTTTCTGCGACTGGAGGTGCGCCGTCACTGTTTCCTAAAATGCTGTTTCCGGGAGTATGGAACTCGGCAGTTGTTCTACCTGTGTAGATGAACTGAAGACTCTTACCGTTCTTCAATGTTCTCTTCATTACCATATCTCTAGCGATTGTCTCGTGCTGGAAGCCTTTGAACATCTCGCCACTGAACAATTTAAGATACAAATTACGGGCGTCACCTGTAGCGTTTGACTGACCTTGGCGTGTTAGCGAGGTAGTCAAATCGGAACTCTGATGAGCCATGATTTATCTAAAATGTAAAGGTATATTTGCTTGTCTCTTCACGTGAAAAGTTGTGAGTCTTAATTGGACTCATTGATATTTGTGGTCTTTTCCCACCGTCGACGGCATAAAGGTATCCTCCGCAGAGGGCTTTAGCCAGATTGAATAGGGAGGAGTCGAACCTCCCCTTGGTCACCTATTTGACTATTCTTGTGTAAGCAACGCCACGATATACGAAAGTAACTTTCATGGTTATCTCCATATACTAAGCCCCGTTCCATGCTTAGTGGTCATGCGTCCCATAAGGGATGAACGGACGTTAATTTGGACACGTCATATATTCCATACTTATATTTCCAGCAATAACAAACCTTTCTTTATCTGATTTGTTAGGGATGACTTCATGCCATACCCATGATGGAAACCAAAGTAAATCACCTTCCTCTTGTTTTGGAATGTAATAATCTCCTTTACGATTAACAAACCTGAACAAAGGTTTATCAACTCGTAGAAAATGTACAAAGCTAATATCTACATCTTCATGGAAATGATGATGAACACCATGTAAACAGTCATTTAAATATAACTGTGCCCAATACATGAAAGTATAATTTGAGTATCTCTCTACTCCCATGTTGTCTAGTACGTCTTTTATAATTGTTTTATAACGAGGTAACCATTTAACTTCTGGATTACATCGTTGCCAGAAACTAGAATAATTACTATTTACTTTAGGAACTATCTCTTTGAATAGACCTATCATTTCATCAATATCTTTATCAGGAAACTTAATATTATTAGGATTCCAATGAGGCGGTACAAATTTATTCATACCTTTTACAGACATTAAAAGAAATTGTTATTCGATATCCATCATGTTTTTCTGATGCACATGGGACACAGTGTTTCTGGTGTGGAGAAAATAAAATTAAATCACCTTCAGTTATCTTTAGTAGTTTACGGGAGTCATCTTTTAACGATTGATGCTCGGCTTGAATATTTTCTTGGCAAAGAACATCTTGATAATCAGGTACTTCGTTTATAAATATTAAAGGAAGATCTTTTTCGTTTAATTGAAGATTATATGTACCACATAAAATACAATGGTCTCCCATATGGTAATGGGTTTCTTGGTAACTTTCCCATGTATGAACATTGACCCATGAAGAAACTTTAAATTCTACTTTAGGAAAACAAAATTCTTCAAACCATGCGTACACATGTTTTTGAAAATAGTCAGTAAATAATTGGTTTATTTCTTCATCTGCAATTGTTTGCCATGTATTACATAACGTAGCCCAAGGAGCTTTTTCGTCTGAAGAAGCCTTGTATTGGTTAATTATTTTATTAGCAAATTTTTCTTTTATAAATGCAGATTCTTCAATTTGTATCTGACCTATTATTGAAGGAAAAAGTGTATGAAATTTCATCGGTGTGTTTATGGGAGGAACTCCAGTGTCGAGTGACACCGGAGATGATAAAGATATTAGTTATCAGAGTTATCAGAGTCAGAAAGTTCTTCATCAGTTTCTTTCTTTTCTTCTTCTTTATTGCAAAATTCAAAGCTGGTGATGCTCGCTCTCATTTTATCTGATTGATGCTTCATCCTATTGATGGAGCTGCAAGTGCTACTTGAGTAGCCTCGGTTGAAGCTAAGTCAAGTGGGAAGTTGTGAGCGTTACGCTCGTGCATTACTTCAAATCCAAGGTTTGCTCTGTTCAGAACGTCAGCCCATGTAGGGATAACTTTTCCATTAACATCAACTACTGACTGGTTAAAGTTAAAACCATTAAGGTTGAAAGCCATAGTGCAAATTCCCATGGAGGTAAGCCATATGCCAACCACGGGGAAAACAGCAAGAAAGAAATGTAAAGAACGAGAATTATTAAAAGAAGCATATTGAAATATCAGTCTCCCAAAGTACCCGTGTGCAGCGACAATATTATATGTCTCTTCATCTTGCCCAAACTTATAGCCATAGTTCTGTGAGACCTCCTCTGTCGTTTCTGCAATAAGTGAGGAAGTAACCAAACTTCCGTGCATAGCAGAGAAAAGAGATCCACCGAATACCCCAGCAACACCAGCCATATGGAATGGGTGCATGAGTATATTATGTTCTGCTTGGAATACGAACATAAAGTTAAAAGTACCAGAGATACCAAGAGGCATTCCATCACTAAA
>Ga0163180_10002322_pt1 | contig 10648 bp, 9 predicted proteins | sample AtlANTMetagenome_2_FD_109647 | JGI IMG/M metagenome (GOLD analysis project Ga0163180, IMG submission 109647) | Marine eukaryotic phytoplankton communities from the Atlantic Ocean - Atlantic ANT 4 Metagenome | ecosystem: Environmental > Aquatic > Marine > Oceanic | place: North Atlantic Ocean...
TTTTCCGTGAGGAAGAGCCCAAACAGGTGATCGGCTTTATCAATCAGTCCAGTCTTTCTCTACGCTCGATATTTTCTGCTTTACGCGGTTATAGTCGATCGAAAAATCCCTGTGTGTTTCTCGATACGGAGCGCGAAGAATCATCCTTGACCAATACCTTGAAACTCGGTGGTGTCTCTGGATTTTGGGAAGTTATGCAGAAGAAAATCCAATTGAAAAAATCTCTCTTGCAGACTTCTTTGGGCTTTTATGCCGTTCCGCAAGGAGAATATAAAAAAGATGGCCTGTATATTATGTCGCGTTTTTCTCGTGTTTTGAAAGTTCTGCAGTCCAAATTTGATTGGACGATCATTCAATATCCTGCAGAGGATGAGGATTGGAAAGAACTATTACAAGAATCCCAAACCAAGCAGATCCTGTTTTTTATCTCTGAGGAGAACAATCTATATGTTTTGGATGTCGATCCAACACAGCCAATAGAAAACTTGAGGTTTTTATGAGCTATTCATTACAAATTTTAGGGACATATGGTCTTCCGGCAAAACATGGTGGCTTCGAAGCCTTTGCAGAGATGTTTGCACAATACCTCGTAGAGAAAGGTTGGCATGTACGGGTGTACTGTCAAGTAGCAAGTACAGATCCTTTTTGTGTGAAAGAATGGAATGGAATCGAATTATATCACGTACCAGCATGGGGTACCGGACCAGGTTCTACAATTCACTATGATATTCGCTGTATGAGAATAGCTTTGAAGGCGAAAATGCCGATATTGACCTTGGGCTACAACACCGCATTTCTGAACATGTTTCCACAGCTCTTGTCTATTCCCAACGTGATCAACATGGATGGTGTTGAGTGGAAACGGGGGAAATGGGGTGCGATAGCAAAGGCTGTTTTCTATGTAAATGAGCGTTTGGGGTGTCGTTTTGCTGACTATATGGTTGCCGATCATCCCGAGATCAAAAAACATTTGATCAGAAAAGGAGAGCGCAAGCCGATACGCGTCATTCCCTATAGTGCCAAGCAGTATTCAGAGATTACAGAAGATCATCTGATAGAGTTTTCTCTGACTCCAAATCAGTATTTTACATTGATCGCGCGCTCTGTTCCAGAAAACCAAATTTTAGAGGTTGTTCAAGCATTTTCGAAAAGAAAGCGCGGTGTTCGCCTGGCGATATTGGGGATCTATAACAAAAACCATGCCTATCAAGCGAAGGTATTGGAAGCAGCAAGTGATGAGGTTGATTTTCTGGGGCCGGTATATCAACCGAAGGTGACTTCTCTCCGGAAATTTTCTATCGGATATCTGCATGGACATACAGTAGGAGGTACGAATCCTTCTCTAGTAGAGGCTCTACATGCCGGGAATCCGATTATTGCAGCAGATAATGCTTTTAACCGCTGGGTCGCTGGTCCCAAAGCAAAATATTTTCGAACAGTAGCTGAACTGGATGCTATTTTTACAGAATGCTTAGAGAATCGTGAGTATATAAAAGAGATGTCCAAAGGAAGTCTTGAACAATATCAAGAGAGATTTGCTTATGAAAAGGTGATGTCTGCATATCGAGATCTGATGGTCGAGGTGATTGAAGCCAAACGTGCTACTCATCAGTAAGACGAATAATCTCGGGATCAGTAAGAACTTTTTGTGCCAGATCAGGCTCTTTTATCCCCATCTGCGCATATTTTCGACCCAAGCGATTGTTGTTATAGTCCATTTTGTGATCAAATTCACTGTTGCTTGCTGCTCCGATCTCATGCGCATCTGTCACGATCTCTGCAAAGGCCGCATTAAATTCCTTGGTAAGCGTATAATTCCAAAGAACATGGCGATATGCATCTTCGGGAAAATTCTTTTTTAGAACAGAGAGGTTGGCTGCTTGGTTCTTTGCATATTTTTGAATCCGAAGAAGACGGGCTGCGCGTAACGGATAATCAGCCAGAACCTGAACCTCAGCATCGGTGAGATCGTCTACAGTATCTCCGATAATAGCCAGCAAACTTTCTTTTTCCATTTGTAGAAAGGTGAACTCTTCTTTTTGTAGTGTTTTAATCCCAACATCTTGATTTTGTCCATTGTATTCCATAGACAAGGTTCCTTTCATCGAAAGATCGAGAGGGGTCTTTCCTTCATCGAGAACCTGCTGGAATTGCTTGATGATATCTTGGATACTGCCTTGTGGATTTCCACGATCGATCGGAGCTTTTAGACGGAGTTTGGTTCCTTTAAACACCATCGGCTTTGCATCTTCTTTTTCCGGATTAGAGATTTCAATATGAAACTGGTTTCCTTTGAGCTGAAATATGTTCAGCTTGAAATTAAAGGATGCTTTGCTTTCTTGTAGGTTGAGTGTCAGCTGTTTTGTCTTGGAGAGCTGTAATTTGGTGGAGAATGATCCAAATGTGATGGCTTCCGAGCCCGCAATTCGTAATTCGGTCGCATCGAGCTCTGAGATCGAGATTCCGGCTTTTTGTGCAAATTCCAAAATATGAACCTTTCCTTCTTGGAATCCGATGTTGAGCAATTGCTCTTGAAAAACGAAACCACCTCCGATTATAAATAGAAAGAAACCGAAGCTATACATCATAATTTTACCAATCCATGATGTCTTCTTGATCGCATTCGTTTTGCCTGATTTCTTTTTTCTTTTCTTAATCTTTTTGTCTTTGGAACCTCTAAGCCCTGTTTGTTTTTTCAAAGCTTGTTCTTTTGACTTTTTTCGAGCGCGTCTTTTTTGGGCAGGTGTCTTTCGTTTCTTTGCCATGATAGATTTTATTTTTTAAGGTTATGAATTGGGAAAAGGTGGATGTTGTTGATCTTTTTCACTAATTACGGTGGGAGGAAGAGGCCATGAGATAGAGAATAGTGGATCATTCCACATAACTCCACACTCATGTTGGGCAGTATACTCATTGCTGCATAGATAGATAACCTCTGTATTCTGCTCAAGGGTTTGAAAACCATGAGCACATCCAGCAGGAATATAGAGTAGTCTTCGATTGTGTGCACTGAGCTCTACACCGAAAGATTGTCCAAAGGTGGGTGAATTGGGGCGGACATCCAATGCCACATCCCATACGGCCCCTTGAATGACTCGTAGCAGTTTGACCTCTTGATATGGACTGGGTTGATAGTGCATGCCTCGAAGCGTTCCTTTTTCTACGCTCAGAGAGCAATTCATACGTGTGAAAGAGGTGCATAATCCGTATTTTGAAAAGCGTTTTTCATCATATATTGGAGAGAAGAATCCACGTTCGTCCCCAAAGCTCTGCGGTTCGATAACAAAGACTCCGTCCACATTGGTAGAGATACATTTCATTGTTTCTCCAAGAGTGATTTCCACCATACTTGATTTTCAAGATACCATTGTACGGTGTGCTGTATACCTTCTTCAAAGCTATATCGAGGTGTCCAGCCAAGCTCATTTTGGATTCGGGAAGAATCAATGGCGTAGCGCCAATCATGTCCGAGACGATCTTTCACAAATGTAATGAGAGAATGAGGTTTACCGAGAATGTCAAGAAGGAGCTTGACAAGAGTAAGGTTATCTTTTTCATTGCTCGATCCAATATTATATACGCGGCCCGAAGTTCCTTTTTCGAGTACCGACAAAACCGCATAATTGTGATCAAAAACATGAATCCAGTCTCGGATATTTGAACCATCGCCATATATTGGAAGTGGTTCATCCTTCAGTGCTTTGGAGATAATGACAGGAATGAGCTTTTCTGGAAATTGGTATGGACCGTAGTTGTTGGAGCAGCGTGTGATATTGGTGTGCATACCATATGTATGGTTCCACGCTTGTACCAATAGATCTCCACTGGCTTTGGAAGAGGAATACGGGGAAGATGGTGAAATCGGAGTCTGTTCTGTGAAGAGTCCTTCTTTTCCGAGTTCTCCGTAGACTTCATCGGTAGATATTTGTACAAAGCGCTGTGTGTGGTGTGTTCTCGCTGCTTCTAAAAGAGTATGAACCCCTTGAATATTGCTGCGAATAAAGACGCCAGGATCTTCTATTGAACGATCAACATGTGATTCAGCGGCAAAATTGATAACGGCATCGACACCTTCAGAAAAGATGGACTGCACGAGTACATGGTCAGCGATGTCGCCCTGTACGAAGCGATATTGGGTATAAGAGTTTAGGTCTTCTATGGTGCTAAGATTACCAGCATAGGTGAGCTTATCGAGATTGGTAACATGATATTCGGGTCGCTCTTTCAGCAGCAAACGAACAAAGTTACTGCCAATAAATCCAGCACCACCGGTTACGAGAATACGTTTCATATTTTTCTCTTACAAGAGGAGGAGGTGAAAAATCAAAGATAATCAAGGATTATTCTATATCATCTTTGTGTATTTGTCTTGTGTTGAGATAGTCTTGAAGAGAGATTTTCCAGTGTGAAAGTTCGGGCAGACCTAATTCTTTTTTCCATCGAGCCATCGAAAGTCGACTGTTTAATGGGCGCTTGGCAGGGAGAGGGTATTCGCGAGTTGGAATGGGTTTTAGCATACATGAGATGTTGCTTCGCATAAAAATCTCTTTGGCGAAGCCATACCATGAGGTAAAACCTGAATTGCGAACATGAAAAATCCCCCCTGCAGGGGAGCTCTGAATGGTGAGAATCGCCTTGGCAAGATCATGGGTATTGGTGGGAGATCCGATTTGATCATCGATGATCGAAAGCTCCCGACGAGTTTGTCCCAAACGGAGCATCGTTTCAACAAAGTTTTTCCCTCCATGACCATATAGCCACTGGGTTCGTATGATTTTCGCTTGTGGGAGTATTTCTTGAATATAGATTTCTCCTTCATGTTTGCTTTTTCCGTATACACTCATCGGATGACAAGGATCTTCTTCTTGATAGGGCTCGTTCTTTTCTCCATCAAAGACATAATCTGTAGAGATGTGAATGAGTGGAATATCAGCATTTGCACAGGCCTTCGCGACGTTTCGTGCACCAAGAGAATTAATCTGATATGCCATGTTTGATTCTTTTTCTGCCAGATCGACTGCGGTATAGGCTGCACAGTTAATAATAATCGATGGAGCTTGCGTTTCGATTATATGTTGTATCGATGTAAAATCGGTAATATCACAGTCGTCTTTTGATAGAGAAAGAGCAGAGGATAGCTTGGCTATATCTTGCCCAAGCATTCCTTTGCCTCCGAGGAGTATAATTTTTTGCGGAGTAGGCATCTGTGTTACTTCATGAAATATTTGTTGTGGGAGGTTTGAGATCGAGCTTGCGAAATTGTGATCTTAGGCTGAAGAACATGAAAAGAAGTAGAGTAATTTGAAAGATCATAATCCCAAAACCAATACCGATAAAACCAAATGTTTCTATTAATGTTCCGGATAATAGAATACTGATCATCGCAGTGCAAGCATAGGCGAAGAAGATAGGGCGCGTGTAATTGATGGTCCGAAGAGCAATCCTGAGATATCTTCCATAGAAGCCGAAGACCTGCGCCAGAACCAAAAAGGGTATGAGATCTTTATACGGAATATAGGAGTCACCAAATAGAGCGGAGATAATCAACGCAGAAGATAGTGATATCACAATGAATATTGGTAAGAATATCAGAGAGGTCCATTTGCTTTGCTGAAAAAGATACTGCCCCATAGAGCGATGTCCTTCTTTGTGCAAGATCCCTGCTGCGCGGACGGGGATATAATTTTCGATTGTGTGTAAAAGAAGTCCGATGGGAGCAAGTAAATTGCTGATGGCTCGTACCGCACCCGCGACAAACGTTCCGAGATAATTGACTGCGATTAAGAGTAGGAAATTTCCATTAAACCAAGCAAAAACACCAGTTAAGCATAGCCATCGACCAAATTTCAGATTTGTTTTTATGGCTTCTTTTTTAAATGTTATGCTCGGCTTAGCGATGATCATCCCCACGACAAAAGACAAAATATATGCCGTCGAGATTATTTGTAAAACATCGATATAGGTCAAACCTCCAATATGACTTTGATACAGAGAAGTCATCACCGTTCCTGAGCAGAGTACATCTACAAGCAGTGCATATAGTGGGGTTTTATAGGTAAAGAAATAACCTCGGGTCAGCTCTATGTAGTATCGGGACACGCAGAAGAAGTAGATAATCCAGGCGTGACCACCAATTTCGTAGTCTTCGCCAAAGAAATGTAGAAAACCACCAAGGATTAATCCAAAAAAGACAATAAATCCAAAAGATAAAAGCAACGTGCTGCTTAGGTATTCTCGTTTGTCACATAAAAAAGGATTGGCCATCATGGCTTCTACTGTAAAATTCCGAAAAGGTCCGAGACCAAACATCATCAGCATAAAGACCAAGCTGTATTTTCCAAACTCTTCTGGGGAACAGAGTTGCGTCAGGATAATGGTCATGAGGAAATTGGTTCCGCTAAAAACCATCTGATCCAAGAGGGTGATCAATCTGGGATCAAGGATTTTTTTTAGCACGAGATTTACTCTTCTGTTTCGATAACAATAAATTCATGTGCAGAAGGAAGAGGATTGTCTTGCCAGCTGCGAATCGTAAAGGTGTCATCATAGGATCGTAGATCAAAGCTATATCCGAGTGCATTACCATATGGGTATGAGATATCGATATCAAGCTGGTCTTGGTTTAGGGGAACGAGATTTTCATTATCCTGTACACTATCTTCCCACTCGATTGTGGTAGAGAAATTTCCATTTTCATCCGATCGCACAAATGCACTTCGGGGAATGCTCTGCTCTTCATCATTGTAGAACCAAGATATCTCCACCTCTTCGCCTGTGATGGGCTGATAGCTGATAATATTATCAATGGAGATGGCAAAAGCCATGGAACCTCGTATTGTCGCTTGAAAACTTTCGGGACGTACGGGAGCGATAATTTCAGGATTGAATTCAAATGCAGAGGGGAGAAGATTTTCTTGCCAGCTACGAACAGCAACAGGGCTATTATAGGAGCGGAGATCAAAAAGATAGCCGAGTGTAGTACCATGAGGATAGGAAACATCTACATTTATTTGGTCTTGATTTAGAGGAACCAGATTAACATCATCTTGCACCTCATCTTCCCACTCGATCATGGTAGAGAAATTTCCATTTTCATCCGATCGCACAAATGCACTTCGAGGAATACTCTGCTCTTCGTCATTGTAAAACCAAGAGAATTCTATTTCTTCTCCCGGAATGGGAAGGTACTCAATGGGAAGATATTCATCTTCCTCATTGAATTCGAATGCAAATGCTACTGTACCACGAATTTCTGCTTGAAAGAACTCAGGCCGAGCGGGGACAACCGTCATTTGAGGCAAGAGCTGCGTCGTCTCTTGATGGTATAATTCCTGTGTTACATATGCGGGAACAGGATTTGAAAATCGTGGATCTTCTACATACACTGTAGATTTGGCACCCCCTGTTATGAAATCATTGCCGATCCACTTAATATTCTCGAACAAGTATTGGCCGTCAATTCCATTGATATTGCGGGTATATGTTCGTGTAAAGGCATTGCTTTCATTTTTTAGATATAGTGCAACCTGGACATCATTGACAGGACCTTCAATGGTGTATACCGAGCCTTGTAAGGAATCTACTGAGGAATACAGAGATTTAAGGAATACCGAAGCCACAGCATTGGAAGCGCCCGATACAATACCCTTCATTTTATTGGTGGTGGGTTCATAATCTGGGTGAAGGATGGTGCAGTACATATCTACGACATCGCCATCTTCCCAATATGTGGGAAGGTAGTCACTCCAAATAATATTCTGATAGAAGTACCCGACGTCACCATCAATGCTTGTCGAGGTTTGGTAGAGGAAGTTTTTGTCGTCGTTTCCCTTCGGGGCAGAGGTATAAAACCGAAGCTCAACACCACCAATGCCTTCGAAGGAGTCTTCATCTAGAACATAGCCATTGATTTCGGCAGTAAAAACAGGTGCACAAGAGATACTATATAGAAGGAACAACAAGGGTAATCCCATTATAAAAAAACGAGTGTAGAGACGATTTTTTTATTATATCATGATCTATAAAAAATATCAGGTACAGCCAAATCGAAACAAGGAAATTTTGTTTAGATATTTTGTAAATGTTGGTGGATATTTTCACTGGCAATCAAGGCCAGGGTATAGATTGTTTGTGAAGGATTAACGCCCAATGCTGTAGGAAAGATGGATCCATCCACGACATATAAATTTTCTAATGTGTGATGTCGGAACTTCGGATTGACAATACTGATGTTGGGATCTTTTCCCATCGGAAGTCCCCCCATCTGATGAGCACTGAATATTCCATGCTTGAGGGCTCCATATTCTTGCTGTTGGAGTTTTGCGATATCATTGTTCGATTCAATCAATGATCCTTGTACATGCATGGTATGACAGTTTTTTGCACCAGCCGCGAGAGCGATTTTGGCAAGGGATGTGTGAGAATGAGAAAAAGCTTCTTGGAGGAGAGGTGAGACGGGGTAGCTGATTTTGGGTCTTCCGCTTGGGCGAAGAGATACGCTTCCACCGGAGTCTTCCGGATGAATACCATCCGCATGGATGGCGATAAGAAAGCTGAGATTGGAGAGCTTTTTCATAAAGAGCTGTTGATTGGCCCCAAAGGAGGAGGCGGCGGTTGAGGCCAAAATAGGATGAGTCGGTGCGACTTCGATAAAATACCCGATTTTATCCTGACCACGATCGATAAACTGGTGAGAGGATATTGATTGTGGAGCCCCATAAAAGCCCTTAATCGGTTTTTCAAATTCAGCAGCCACACCGATGACGGGATGTAGAAAGGTACGTTTTCCAATTATGTTTTTATTGTTTAATCCCGAACGGAGGAAGAGAGCCGGACCATTGATGGCGCCACACGAGCTGACGACAATTTTGGCCTTTACATTGATTCGCACACCTGTTGCTTTGTTGGTTCGAGGATCAACCACTTCTGCCACCACGCGCTCTACTTGTGTATTGCTACTGTTGAGATGTAGTGCATGGGTATTACAGTATAGACGCATACCCGCATTCAGAGCATCGGGGATTGTGGTGAGTAGCATGCCCTGCTTGGCACCTACCGGACAGCCCATTCCACAATAGCCACTGTTGGCACATGCCTTCACATTCCGTCGAAGAACGGAATATTCCCAGTCGAGTGCTTTGGCTCCATTGACAATAACCTTGTTGTTTTCATTGGCACTGGCCTCTGACCACGGTTGAATATTGAGTCGTTTTTCGACCTTTTCGAAATAGGGTTGTAGATATTCATCGGTGAACTTGTGCAGCCCAAATCTCTTTCGCCAGATCGAAAGAATCCGGCTCGGAGTACGAAAGCAGGTGGTCCAGTTGATTGTAGTAGAGCCACCGAGTGTGGCTCCTTGCAAGATTGAGATGCTCAGATCTTCTGTGGCGCGCAATCCTCCTTCTTGGTATAGATGGGTAAAGGCCTCTGATTCATTCATATTGAAATGCTTTGTGTAGCGGTTGGAGCCTGCTTCTAGCATGACAACATCATGTCCTTGCTGCGTAAGCTGGGCGGCCAATGTCGCGCCTCCCGCTCCAGATCCGATAATACAAACGGTACAGGAGATATCCTGAGTTTGGGTGAGCTGCGTATAGTCAAAAATTTTGTGGGAATTCATGGGTATCCCTGGGCTTTTCGGATAGCCAGAATATAATCTGGAGGACCAGCATATCCAGTGATTTTGGTGACCTTTTCCGATGCATAGTAGGCTCCATTGCAGATCCCATTCAGAGCTTTAAAAGCTGTACGTAGTGGAGCGATTCCGGTTCTCCAATTTTCGATATGGAGATGCTTCTGTTGGTTGTCTTCTTGAGAAAAAGGCGAGGTCTGGAAGGATACAAGAGTAGCAAAAGAGGGGTTTTCAACCAGATGCAGCACGAGCTTGAATTCTTCTTGTTGTTCAGGTCCTGCTTTCGACATGACCTCATCGACTTTTCCTGCAATATCGAGCTGTGATGCTGCAGGGAAGGGTGGATTTTCGGGCAAAAGAATGTCTGCAATTGCGACCAGAATAGAATATTCTTTTTCACTAAGAAGTTTGAGTGGGGTTTTGGGTGCGATTTTTTTTGTTCCTTGCAAGCTGAGTGCGAGCAAAGAGGTTGTGAGAACCGCTCCGGTTCCAAGAGTATAGGATAAGAATTTTCTACGGTTCATCTTTCTTGTGGGCTAATGGATTAGCAATTGCCATCCTTTATCAATATCATCAAAAAACGTTTGTTGCGAATAGCTTTGGGTATAAAGTATGGGCTCTGGAATCCCTTTTATAATAATTGCTTGGGCTTGATAGGGAGAAAACCATGGATCAGAAACATTTCCATAGCGAATGTCGGAAAAAATATAACGATTGTCTACTCTCTCAATAAAGATCATTGATTCAGAGCTATGTACAAGCTTTTGCCCAAGATCACTTTGCAATAGAGCCGTAGTTTGGGCATTGATTTCACTTTTTCGAACCCATATACGAGAAGGTCTGTTGGAAAAAGGACTGAAATAGGTTACAGCAAAACGGTTTTTTGCATCTTTGGCGGTGATTCTACGCAAAGGAAAGAGATAGGGGACATTGGTGACTTGCAGTGAATCAGAGGAGATATCCAACTGATAAAACATTGGGATGGATTGATTCTTGGCTTGTAGAGAAAGGCCAAAA
>Ga0163180_10002323_pt1 | contig 10640 bp, 6 predicted proteins | sample AtlANTMetagenome_2_FD_109647 | JGI IMG/M metagenome (GOLD analysis project Ga0163180, IMG submission 109647) | Marine eukaryotic phytoplankton communities from the Atlantic Ocean - Atlantic ANT 4 Metagenome | ecosystem: Environmental > Aquatic > Marine > Oceanic | place: North Atlantic Ocean...
ACGGCCTTCATCGCGCCCTTGTCCCGGATGTGCCGCACCAGGGCCCGGGTATCAATGCAATGCAATCCCGGAATACCCGAGCGTCTCAAGTACCGGTCCAAGCCATCCTCCGCGCGATGGTTGGAATAGGTGCGGGAGAAACTTCGGGCGATAAACGCAGCGACCTGCGGCTTGCTGGACTCCACGTCCTCTGCATTCACCCCGTAGTTCCCTACATGGGGAACCGTCATGGTCACAATCTGTTCACAGTACGAGGGATCCGTCAGAACCTCCTGGTAGCCAGTCATAGACGTGTTGAAAACCACCTCTCCGACCGAAGTAGCTTTGGCTCCAAAGCTCTCGCCCGTGAAAGAACGTCCGTCTTCTAGGAGTAGTATGCCGCCCATCTTGATCCTTGAGGCAAGTCGAACTACCCCGTCACCACTTTACTGTCGAGTAGGGTTCACCTTGGTGTCACACAGCACTGGCCTGTGACCGCAACCATGGATACCCTATCCCGCCAGAGGATTAAGGCGATGCCACCATCCAAAGGAAATGCTCCTGACCTGTCCCATGTGCGCAACATAGGAATTGCTGCGCATATCGATGCTGGGAAAACCACCCTGACAGAACGGATTTTGTACTACACCGGCGCCAGCCACAAAATTGGAGAAGTCCATGATGGCGAAGCCCACATGGACTACCTGGCTGAGGAACAGGCCCATGGCATTACGATCATGGCCGCCGTCACTCAATGCCCGTGGAAGAATCACGTCATCCAGGTGGTCGACACCCCCGGTCACGTGGATTTCACAATCGAGGTAGAGCGGTCCATGCGGGTGCTAGACGGGGCCGTCATCGTGCTGGATGGCGTACGCGGCGTTGAGCCACAGACCGAGACTGTGTGGCGACAAGCCACCCGATTCGATCTGCCCCTGATGTTCTTCGTCAACAAGATGGACCGGCCTGGAGCTGACTTTGGGCGATCCATGGAGTCGGTACAAAAACGACTTGGCGGTGAACCCGTGCCTGTCTGTGTGCCGGTAGGAGACGAGGTGGTCCATCTTGTAGACAAAGAGGTCTACCGGTTCGAAGGAGAGCGAGGTGAACAGCTCCAGGTCAGGCCCTGCGAGCCCGAGCTCTGGGAAGAAGTCGCCGAGTTTCGCGAAGCCATGCTCTTGGCTGCAGCGGATCTCGATGATGACATCGCTGAGATCGTTCTGGAAGACGGTGAACCGGAACCCGAGGCACTCTGGGCCGCTCTACGCAAGGGAACGCTAGAACGAAAGATCCATCCCTTCTTGGGAGGCACGGCCTTGAAGAATCAAGGCGTTCAGCCGCTGCTGGATTCCGTCTTGAAGCTCCTCCCCTCGCCGACACAGCGTCCGCAGGCCAGCGGAACCGACATGGAAGGAAACCCTGTTCCGGTATCCATGGATGCCAAGGGACCGCTGGCAGCACTGGCATTCAAAGTGCAGCTGATCGACGGGCGGCGACATGTTTTCGTCCGACTCTATCGAGGCTCACTGCATCCCGGAGACAACGTCCTGCTTGCCGGTACCGGCGAGACAGAACGCGTGGCCAGGATTTTCGATATCGACGCCAACAAGAAGAAGCGAATCGAAGCCGCCTATGCCGGACAGATTGTTCTTTTAGCCGGCATGCGCAAAGCCACCACAGGCGACACCATCTGTCAGGTCGATGAACCTGTGCTCCTGGAGAGCATTCAAACCCGAGATCCTGTCTTGGGACTCGCCATTGAAACGGATTCCACTCAGGATGAAAAGAAGCTCCTCGAGGTACTGCAGAAATTCCAGGAAGAGGACCCCACATTGGTGCTGGAAGAAGACCCAGAGACCGGGCAGCGCATCTTACGAGGCATGGGAGAGCTCCACCTGCAGATCGCATTTGAGCGCCTGGAGCGCGAGTTCAAGCTGAAGATTCGGGCTGGAAAACCCGCAGTTGTGGTGCGGGAGTCCATCCTGGGTACTGGGCAAGGCTCCAGCGAATTCCATCGAGTCTTTGAGCAGGAAGAGGCCCGTATCGAAATGCGAGCCAATGCCACGGCCCAAGTCGAATCACTGCCGCGGGACACCGGCATCGAGTTCGTGCTGTCCCCCACCATTGAGCCCGATGGCGCACAACTCAAAGCAGACCAGCTCCAGTCCATTGAAGATGGTGCCCGCGACGCAGCCACGTCGGGGCCCCTGCAGGGAGCACAGCTCCAGGACCTGAAGATCCAAGTCCAAAAGGTCGAAACCTTTGGACCAGCATCCTCGCCCCAAGCCATTCGAGTGGCAGTGGCCGAGGCGGTACGCAAAGCCATCGCGAGCGCGGGGAGCACCCTTCTTCAGCCGGTCATGGCCACTGAAGTTGTGGTACCCGAAGAATCCCTGGGCGGCGTTCTCGGAGATCTGCAGGCACGTGGCGCACTGATTCATGACACCAGAACAGAGCTGGGCACCGCTTCCATCACTTGTGATGCACCCCTGCAAAAACTGCTTGGATACACAACGGACCTCCGCAGCATGACCCGCGGTCGCGGACAGTTCACAATGACATTCGATCGCTTTGACGCTGTTTAAGTACCAGGAGCCAACATGCAGTTTCTTTTCCTATTGTTTCTCGGATGTCCGACAGAGCAGCCCAAAGACTGCACAGACCAATCCGCATGGTGGCCCGATTCTGATGCAGATGGTTTTGGCGATGAAAACGCATCCAGCGAGACAGCCTGCGAAGCTCCGGGTTCAAACTGGGTAACGAACGGTCGTGACTGCGACGACAGCAATGCCGAAACCTGGCCGGGAGCGGGTGAAACCTGCGACGGCCTGGACAACGACTGCGATAACGAGGTGGACGAGGACGACGCAATGCCCACCAACTGGTACGCAGATACCGATGCCGATGGGTATGGCGATCCAGACAGCATGATGGAAAGCTGCGAGCCGGTATCTGGATACGTGGAAGATGCTTCGGACTGTGACGATACCAACAGCCAGATCAATCCAGACGGCGTCGAGGTCTGTGATGCATTGGACAACGACTGCAACGGTGCAGTCGATGATGGCGCCAACTCGGTACTGACTTGGTACGCAGACACCGACAGCGACGGATATGGCGACCCCAACGCTGCGGTAGAAAGTTGCGATGCACCGTCAGGCTATGTGTCCGACAACACAGACTGCAACGACCAGCTGGGCATGACCAATCCCGGGGCCAGTGAGGTCTGTGACGGCGCTGACAACAACTGTGACAATGCGATCGATGAGGGCGTAACCAGCACCTGGTACCTCGACAGCGATGGAGACGGATACGGAGGCACCAGCACCACCACCCAGGCCTGCAGTGCGCCCCAAGGCTACGTTTCGTCTTCGAGCGACTGTGATGACAGCGACTACGACTCCAACCCTGGAGCCAGTGAGGTCTGTGACGGCGCTGACAACGACTGTGACACCACAGTCGACGAAGGAGTGGGCAGCACCTGGTACCTCGACAGCGACGGCGACGGATACGGAAGCGCCAGCAACCCTACCCAGGCCTGCAGTGCACCCCAAGGCTACGTTTCGTCTTCGAGCGACTGTGATGACAGCGACTACGACTCCAACCCTGGAGCCAGTGAGGTCTGTGACGGCGCTGACAACGATTGCAACAACAGCATTGATGACAACATCGACATCAATGGAGACGGCTCGATAGAGTCCGATTGCAGCGTCCCGTGGGTGGGCATCCTGATCAGTCAGTCCAGCACCACCGACGCCACCAGCCTGGACAACCTGCTAGACCAAGAAGGTATGGCGAGCGACGTGCAGACCATGTCCTGCAATACATCGCTTTCCCACTTTGATTTGCTGGTAGTGCCAAATGACGCAGCAATTGATGGAGCCGGCGGGAATTGTGACTTTGCATCCATCATCGGCAATTCCAACATTCCTGTCTTGGCCATGGGACACGAGGGGTATGACCTCTTCGGAACCCTGGGATTAGGGAATGGATGGCCCAATGGCGCTCATGGTCAGCATGACACCGTCGAGGTGGTGGACTTCAACCACGATGTCTTCTCAACCCCGAACAACTGGGGAGGCGTGGCGTCACTACAGATCTACGTGTCCAACCAGTACACCGTCCAAATCTACCTTAGCCAAACCTTGCTCGCCGATCCCAATTTCGAGGTGATTGGACGATCCAGCGCAAACTACGGCACGATCACAGCACAACACACCAGCACCAGCAGCTACATCGCGTGGGGGTACGACGGTGGGGTAGACGAGATGTCTGGCTTTGGGAATCAGGTAATCGTAAACCTGGTCACGTGGGGAGCTGGATTATAGCGTTCAAAATGTGCCGACTGACTGGAATAGCCGATGGCTCGTCAGCGCCAAAGATGCCCGACATCCCCACCAATGGCATCGCCTGATATTCAAAGCCATCCAACACCCGCCAGGCTCCAGCTGGGTGCAGTATCGATTGCACATGATGCCCCCTCTAAAATTTCTGGGTTAAGCCACAAACCTACGCAGCATGACCCGCAACAACGGACAATGCATCACGACATTCGATCGCTTTGACACCGTCTCAGCAATGGAGATCCAATGACTCTCTTTCTATTCTTGGCCTTGGGATGTAACGGGGGTGAAACACCGGAAGACTGCGACAAGGTTTCCGCTTGGTGGCCCGATGCCGATCAAGATGGATTCGGAGACATTCTTGCTGCAAGCACCACCGGCTGCGAAGCGCCCAGCGACGGCTGGGTGAACAATGGCCGAGACTGCGATGACAACAACAACGCCATCTGGCCAGGCGCCACCGAGGAGTGCGACGGATACGACAACGACTGCGATGAAGCGATCGACGAAGAAAGCTTCGGTGAGACGACGTGGTACGCAGACACCGATGGAGATGGGTACGGAGGGGGCTCCATGGTGGAAGCTTGCGTCGCCCCCAGCGGATTTGTGAACAACGACAACGACTGCGACGACACGAACGCAAACACACACATCGATGCGGAAGAGATCTGCGATGGCCTCGACAACAACTGCAATGGGGAAGCCGACGAGAACCTCCCCACAAGCACCTACTATGCAGACGCGGATGGAGATGGGCTAGGCGACCCAAGCTCTGCGGTAGAAGACTGCGCAGTCCCCAGTGCTCACACGGACCGGGCGGGCGACTGCAACGACACCAACGCCGCTGAGCCCGCCTGGACATCTCCCAGCGCAAGCGGCAACAGCGACGGCACCGAGTCGGCTCCCTATGGTTCTATCCAAGAAGCCATTACAGCCGGGTTTGCCTGTGTAATTGCAACACCTGGTACGTACACCGAGAGCGTGAGAGTCAACCAACAGGCCATCGAAATCACCAGCACTGATGGCTCCGCGTCCACCTTTGTCGCCGGGACCAACGGCCCGGCCTTCTTTCTCGACAACTCCCCCTCAGCCAAAGTCCATGGCTTCACCGTGACAGATGGTCAAGGGTGGAACCCTCCGAACGCAGCCTACGAAGAGGTAGGTCATGGCTTTTACATCGAAGGCGGTACTGTCCAGCTAAAAGACATCGTCGTGGATGGCATCGAGGTCCAAGATGTTCACAGCGGTAGCTTAGACTTGAACGGGGGAATTGGCATCTGGATGAGCGAAGGCGCAATCGTAGACCTTGAAGACATCACCCTGCAAAACCTCCAGGGCACTTGGGGGGCAGCGATTCACAACAACGACAGCGTCGTCTCCGCTCGCCGAGTCGCGCTTCTGAACAATGCCGTGGGGTACACGCTTGTGCATAGCTTGGGCGAGTTTGAAGTCGACAATCTCCTGGTAGCGGGAAACTACAAGACTTCAAGCACCTCAACAGAACAAACACTTATCTATCTATATGACGGCGAGTTTCTGGTCCGAAATGCCACGATTGTAGACAACAATGTGACCTACATCATCGTCCCTGCAAATGCCCGGGATTCCTCGGACCCGGAAGACCGCGGCGAATACTTTGGGGTGGAGTCCAGCATTATTGCCTTCAACTCAGGTGGTTCCCTGTTCCTGGATTGGGGAACTTATGGAGCGGATTTTGCGTTGAGCTACACGGACCTATACGCCAACGGCTCGGGCAATAACGGCGAGTGGATAGACGCCGGTGGAAACATGGAAGTCGATCCGTTGTTCGTGTCGTTGATATCTGACAACACATACGTAGGAGACGACCTGCACCTGCAAGCGACCTCTCCTTGTGTCGATGCAGGGTCAACCCAGGACACGGACCCAGACGGGAGCCCTGCGGACATTGGCGCCTATGGTGGCCCTTACGCCACCTGGTAGAAAGTCCACACTTGCTCCGTCCCGTCCATTTCCCGTAGGCTGCCAATATGTCGGACGTCTACGCCAACTTTCTCGCATACCATCTCAAGCCCATCTCAGACCTGCTGGAAGACCCAGAGATCACCGAGGTCTTGATCAACGGGCCGAACCGTATTTTCATCGAGCGAGAAGGCCGCCTGCAGCCTTGTCCCAATCACAAGTTTGGCTCCGCAGCCGAGCTCATGGCCGCTTGTATCAACCTCTCGCAGATCTCTGGCCAAGTGCTGGATGAGAGCCGTCCCAGCATGGATGGCAGCATGCCCGATGGGTCCCGGGTACACATCGTCGTTCCCCCACTGGCAACCGAAGTCCACGTAGCAATCCGCAAGTTCTCCAACATCACCTACAGCATCGACGACCTCATCGCGCGCAAAGCCCTGAACCACCGGGCGGCGCGCCTCCTGGACACTTCGGTCAACCTGAAACGCAACATTCTTGTCAGCGGAGGCACTGGCTCTGGAAAGACCACGCTACTGAACGCCCTCACCGGCTTCATCAACCCCGCAGAGCGCTTGATTGTCCTGGAAGATGTGCGAGAGCTCAAGCTGTTGCAACCCCACGTGCTCTCCCTCCTTGTTCGTCCCGAAGACAAGCATGGCCGGGGAAAGGTGACTACCCGTGAGCTGCTGGTCTCCGCCCTGAGAATGCGACCTGACCGGATCCTCGTAGGAGAAGTCCGCGGTGGCGAGGCATTGGACCTGCTCAACGCCTTGAACTCCGGCCATGGCGGCACCATGGCAAGCCTCCACGCCAACTCTCCCCACCAGGCTCTCACCAAGCTCGAAACGCTCTGTCTGTTCGCGGGCGCCGAGCTTCCCCTGAAAGCGATTCGCATGGAGATCTGCAATGCCGTACACGTCGTGGTTCAAATCACACGCCTGATGGATGGGTCCCGGCGAATTTCTGAGATCTCCGAGGTTCACCCCCAGCTCGACGAGGCAGGTGGCTATCGCACCACCACCATATACAAACTCCGCCTGCGAGGAAAAGACGAGGCTGAACGCCTTGTGGGAGAGCTCGAACCCACCGGAGCCGTCCCCACGTTTATGGACGATGCCATCAGCCAGGGTCTGAAGGTGAAGATGTCGGACTTTACCCTGGAAGAAGACACAGAAGCCTTCCGCCGCCCTGACACCGATCGTTAGCCCCTCAAAAAACACTCACCAGGTAATAAACGCCTGTTCCAAGCAGTCCGAAAAGAACAGCTCTCCGAAAATGGATAGGCTCAACCCTTGCTGCCAGCTGGTCTCCCAGCACCACACCACCGACCAGAGGCAAGCAGAGCTTGAGGTTCCACGAAAGCGACTCGGCCCCCACCAGGCCTTGGTGTGTCAGCGCCACCACCGTAATGAGACTGGTCACAAAAAAATAGACCGACAGGTTTCCGCGAAAGGCATTCTTCTGCCAGCCACGCTCGGTGCCATAAATCACCGCTGGCGGACCCGATGCATTCAACGCACCAGACAAGAGACCCGACAGAACTCCTGCAAGCGGCCCCCATTTTCTGGAAATGATCCTCTGGCTTTCTCGCCCGGCCGCTCCGAGGTTCCAGACCCCGTGCGCCACAAGGACAATCCCCAAAAGCCCCTTTACCCAGCGGGGATCAAGATTGACCAACAAAGCAACCCCGATGGGCGTACCCACAAGGCAACCCAAAGCCAAGGGAAGTACTTCTTCTAAAGAGAGTGCATCCCGAGTCCTCCAAGCCACGTAGCTGACCATGGGCAGTGAAAACACCGCCCCCACTGCAACCGCCATGCTCAGATCCCAGATCAGCACGAGCAGACTCACACCCACCAATCCTGCCCCAAACCCCAGCGTCCCCTGCACCAGGCCAGCAAAGAGAAGGATTATGGCTGGCAGCAAGACATCCATCAGACCCAGTCACACCTATGCATTGAACCGAAACCCTCTCATACAAAAACCCCGCCCTCGAGCCTATCACGCACGAACCATGCGAGGATTTCCCTACAATGCACCGACTGCTACCCATTGTCTTCTCTTCTCTCCTACTCCTCGCTTCAGCGGAAGTCGCTGGACGGGTCATATTGGAAGACCCGCTAGAGGCGTTTGGTGCGGGTATCAAAGCAGAGGGCGTCTTCATCAACCACCAGGAAACCGGCTGGGCACTCCCACTTTCGCACCAGTTCCGTTTCGCTGGCCAACCAGTAACCACCAACGCCTTGGGCCTTAGAGGTTCCGATCCCCTTCCCGGCAAGACCACGCGCATCGTCGTGGTGGGAGACTCCACGCCATTTGGCCATGGAGTGACCGGGCCACAGGCGTTTCCAAGTGTTTTGGAGAACAAGCTGTCCGTAGACAGCGCGGTACAGGTTCAGAATGCCGGCGTTCCAGGCTTTAGTTGCCCCCAATCCGCAATACAGCTTGAGCGCATCACCAGCGACTTTCCGCCCGACATCTTGGTGATCTACCAAATGAACACAGATGCCACAGTCGTAGAAAGTCACGACAAAGTGGGACTGATTGGCCTCTCCCCACTCTTGCTGGAAACCGGTATCGGACGAATTGCACTGGCAGCTTCCGCCGTGTATCGCCCACAACGAGCCAGAGAGCGCGTTCCCCTGCCCCGATATCGAAAATGCATCGAAAAGATGCTCGACCAGCAAGCAGAACGAAAGGCCAAGACGCTCCTGGTCATACCTGCCTCCCGGTTCGACTTTGGAAAAGCCGTGGGCTTTGAACACGAAGGCATGGGAACCCTCGCCTCTTATCGTTCAACCATCCGAGAAATTGCTGAGAAACGAAACACCCTGCTGCTCGACATGCCGACCACGGCACAGCGCCTGCGATTGAAGGCCAATGAGCACTTACTCGACGAGGTACACCCCACCGAAAAGGGCCACGCCTTTATCGCTGACGCTATCGCCGAATTACTGCGGGATCAGATCTGAGCCCCTCAAAGATGACACAATAAATTCCGCCAGGATTGCGTTCCCAGCCCGCGTCATATGGTTCATATCCAGCAGCATCTCTTCATCACTATGAGACTTTTGAAGAGAGGCAGCATCCACAAAGTAGACATGTTCCATCTGGCTGGCCAGCGAAGCTTCCATCTCCCAGTATGGATCGAAATATTTGCGACGGTCCAAAGAAGACAACACCCGCTCATCACGGGACAATACCTGTGACAACAATACAAGCCGGGTATTTCTGTCAGCACACGCTTGCGCGATGCGTTCAAGATTGATCCGAGCATCCTCCACGGGGACACCACTGGGATATCCCTGCACACGCCGCTGGCCTCCGGTCACTCCCACACTGGCCATCCTGGCCTCAGAAGCGCCCTCACCCGGGTCTCGAATCGCCAGCGCCAACCCGCTCACCAGCCTGGACTTTTCAGACCACGTCCGCAGTCTCCTCTCCATTGGATTCTGGTCGCGCTCCGCCTGCTCTCGCTGCGCTCGCGTTTTGGGATGCTCAGCCGTCAGGAGATCATTCATTCCCACATACAACACCAGGATGTTGGCCTTGCTCTCATTCAGCATGATCTCCACAGTCCTGGAGATCGTGTGGCTGTCTCGGTGGGTGTTTCCGTAGTTCCAAGTCTCCACGCGCAAGTCTTCCCCACAAAGGCGTTCTTGGGTTTGCACCGGAAAAAACCACTCGGGGTGCCTGGCGAACTCAAACGCACCACCGGTCGCCGACCCACCCGCAAAGGCCAGCCGAAGCGGTTCGACACCTTGAGAAGGACCACAAGCACCCGACCAGCTGGCCCGGGCCTTCCTCCAGTCTTCTCCTTTCTCCTCGCTCTCGCCCCGCAGCACAGCCATGTCCCACCAATCGTTGGTTGGTCCGGAGCGCAGCTGTAGCTCAAGCCCCACAGGACAAGCCAGAAACGCCAAGAGCGCAAAGTCGGCTCCCACACGGGCATGGCCCTTGCGAAGGTTCGATACAGAAGCCAATACCACTCCTGACCGCCATATGGCCGACCAAAGAAACCCCTGGGACCAGCCCAGAAGACCGACAGCCAAGAGCGTCGGTGATTCCACCAAAAGCCCTCGAATCTCGTCTAATCCCGCCCTTCTCAAAAACCAGAAAGGGGCCAAGAGCCAGCCAGCCCCCAGGCAAACGCCCCAGACGCTCCCAAGCTCCCCCCGCATCCCGAGCGCTGCTGCCATGACAACAGCCCCAAGCCAAATCCCCCCCCCAGCCCGAGAGCGTCCCCCATGGCGTGGACCCCAACGCACCATCAGACACCACAGGGGCAATACACACGCTCCAACCAGAGCACAGAGACCCAGCTGAGTGCCGGACACACCCACAAGCACGAGCCTGTCCGCCCAGGCCACCCAGGCT
>Ga0163180_10002324_pt1 | contig 10636 bp, 9 predicted proteins | sample AtlANTMetagenome_2_FD_109647 | JGI IMG/M metagenome (GOLD analysis project Ga0163180, IMG submission 109647) | Marine eukaryotic phytoplankton communities from the Atlantic Ocean - Atlantic ANT 4 Metagenome | ecosystem: Environmental > Aquatic > Marine > Oceanic | place: North Atlantic Ocean...
TCATATCGCTGATCAGTTCTTTAGTTCTGTATATCCTACTATCTCATCTGGTAAATCTACCAAGGTTATCATCATTAGTACACCTCATGGGATGAACATGTTCTACAAACTCTGGCATGATGCCGAGAGAGGTAAGAACGAGTACACAACAACGGAGGTTCACTGGTCACAAGTACCAGGTAGGGATGCTGACTGGAAAGAACAGACGATAGCCAACACGTCGGAAGAACAATTCCGAGTTGAGTTTGAGTGTGAGTTCCTAGGATCTGTTGATACATTGATATCAGCATCTAAATTAAGGACTATGACCTATGAAGATCCTATTACAAGCAATAAAGGTTTAGATGTATACATCAAACCAGAGAAAGAACATCAATATACCATCACTGTAGACGTTGCTAGGGGTGTAACTAAGGATTATAGTGCCTTTTGCGTGATAGATACGACAACAATACCGTATCAACTGGTAGCCAAGTACCGAAACAACACAATAAAACCATTATTATTCCCAAATATCATACATGAAGTAGCGTGTGCGTACAATCATGCGTATGTTCTTGTAGAAATTAATGATATTGGTGCACAGATAGGAGATATTTTACAATTTGACCTAGAATATGATAACCTATTGATGTCTGCTATGCGTGGACGTGCAGGACAGGTCATCGGACAAGGATTTAGTGGCACAAAAGTGCAACTAGGTGTAAAAATGTCCACTACAGTTAAGAAAACTGGGTGTTCTAACCTAAAACAATTACTAGAGGACGACAAACTACTATTAAATGACTATCAAATTATCTCAGAACTCACAACCTTCATCCAAAAAGGACAAGCATGGGAAGCCGAAGAGGGTTGTAATGATGATCTTGCTATGTGCTTGGTTATCTTTAGTTGGTTGGCAACTTCCGACTATTTTAAAGAACTTCACGACAACGATGTAAGAGCAAGGATGTATAAAGAGCAAAGGGAAGGTATCGAACAGGATATGGCACCCTTTGGATTCGTTGATGATGGTCTAGGTGAAGAAACATTCGTAGATAAAGAAGGAGATGTGTGGCAAACTAATAATAGACCTGATATAATGGATGAGTATGGTAATAAATCTTACATGTGGGAGTATCTATCGTGAATGACTCCATCAAAGCATACACAGACGTTCAGAAACTAGTAGAGTTCGAACATCTGATGTTTAAAGAAAGAGTTTGTCGTGTATGTGGTAAAGAAAAGTCTTTACTGGATGATTTTTATATGACACACAGAGATAGAGGTAGTAGTTTGACTGCCTTCTCATATGAATGTAAAGTATGTACAATAAAGAGAACAGCGAAGAGAGGAAAGGTTAAACAAGAAGTAGAATTATATCCAGATTGGTAGCTTCCCCAAAGTTTCCCCGTGTAAAGTCACTATTTTCTAAATATTAGTAGCATTCCAGTCACTGACTAATAACGGAGTATAACAGATGGCAAGCACACAAGCATCACCAGGTGTTGTCGTACTAGAAAGAGATCTGACCCATACCACCAATGCAACGGTTGATAACGTTGCTGCGATATGTGGGGCATTTGAGAAAGGACCTGTAGAAGAGATCCAAACTATTTCTAGTGAAAGAGAATTAATTGACACATTCGGTAAACCAAACGATTACAACTATGAGTATTGGTTCTCAGCAGCACAGTTTCTACTATATGGTGGATCTGTTAAGATTGTAAGATCAGATAACTCATCATTAAAGAACGCAATTGATGCAACTACTATTGTATCAACTTCTTTTAGTGCAACTGATACAACACTTACAGTTACATCTGCAACAGGATTCGATGTCAATGACTACATCAAAATTGATGCTGAGATATTAAAAGTCACTGCAATATCAGGTAATGACGTTACCGTAACTCGTGGAGCATTCAGCACATCTGCTGTATCTCACGCTTCATCATCACAGATCACACTTATAGAACCAGCTGGAACTGCTTCTACTGTAAATGAAGGTGGTACTTACACTGACTCAGATACAACTCTTACAGTTACATCTGCAGCTACATTGGGTGTACAGAATAACAGTTACATCTTAATCGATACTGAGATTTTACAGGTAACAAACATTTCTACTAATGATCTTACAGTTACACGTGGTGCTCTAGGTACATCTGCAGCAGCACATACTGACGGATCTGCGGTAAGTTTACAGACAGTTACTACAAACAAGACCACAATCAACGAAGAAACTTCTTCAGGTGTTACGCCACCTATCATTAAGAACATTTCTACTTACGAAAGTACTACGGAAGATGCTTCTAATGACTTTAAGTGGGCAGCAAGAACACCAGGTATCTACGGAAACTCAATAAGAATTCTTGCAACTGACGCTGGTCCTGACCAAGTTCTTTGGTTAACTTCTCCTTCATCAGGTAATGAGTGGAAGTTTACATCAGGAAAAGGTGTTAACGTAAGTGCTTCTAACGTATCATCTAAAGTTTATAGTTACTCTCTAATAGTTACATTCGAAGCAGGATCTAACTTAGTTGGATCATTCGAAGCAGATAACTTCTACACTGCTGTTGCAGGAAACGTAACAGGTAGAATCGTTGCTTACGATGCTTCTGCTAGAAAAATAGAACTATCAGTTGATGACACTGGTTCTGACTACCTAGAAGTTGGAGACACAGTTACTGAACTAGCAAACAGTGGTGGATCAGCAGGATCTGCAACTGGGGACAGTGCAGTCGTTTCTAAGATTCAGAGAAGACTAACAGTTGCAAACAACGAAGGATCAGAAAAGTTTGCTGCTAACATGGTGATTAAGGATTCTTCCACACTATCATCTGACATCAACGCAGGTGACAACGTAACTATCTCTGCTATAGAAGATGAGTACGATTCACGTTACTATGGTCCTAACCAGAAATGGGGAGCAATCGCACCTAGACCTGGTACTTCACAGTACGCAGCAGACCGTGGTGGTTTCAGAGACCTAATGCACATCTTGGTTATTGATGGAGACGGTGGTATCACTGGTGTACCTGGATCTGTTCTAGAAAAATTCCTAGACGTATCTAAAGCATCTGATGCTAAGTCACCTCAAGGACAGAACTTATACTATAAGGATGTAATCAAACTTAACTCCAGATACACATGGTGGGGTTCACATGAAACATCAACAATCTTCGATGTTGACAGCAATGCAACAGGAGATATTGGTAGTTCATCAACAAACAGAAAGTTTGACTTGTTAAAGAACAACTATGCAATCTTAAGTTCAGATGATCCAACAGGTGCTAACCCATCTGCTATCCCTCTTATCTACACTAAGAATTCTTCTACTGTTAAGTACAGTCTTCGTGGTGGAGTTGATGGATACACACTAGACAAAGATAAGTTATTTGATTCATATGACTTATTCTCTGATCAGGAAACAATTGAGATCGATTACGTTCTCATGGGTCCTGCGATGAGCAACCTTACAGATAGTACAGCAAAAGCACAGAAGATGCTTGACATCGCTGCAGTACGTAAGGATTGCATGGCATTCATATCACCTCCAAGAGACAGAGTGATAGGAGTTCCAAGCACAAACACTATAGTTGATCGCATTATTGAGTTCTATAATGGGTTATCTTCTACATCTTACGGTGTATTCGATAATAACTACAAGTACATATATGACAAGTACACTGATAAATATAGATACTTACCATGTAATGCTGACATTGCAGGATTAACATTAAGTACAGCACTTAATCAAGAACCATGGTTCTCACCTGCAGGATTCTCTAGAGGACAATTACGTAACGCTATTAAACTAGCATACTCACCTCTAAAAGATCAGAGAGACAGATTATACTCCGCAAGAGTTAACCCAATCTGCTCCTTCCCAGGACAAGGCATCGTACTTTACGGTGACAAAACTGCACAGGGAGTTGCAAGTGCATTCGATAGAATCAACGTTCGTCGTTTGTTCCTTGTAATCGAGAGAGCAATCTCAGTTGCTGCTAAGTCACAACTCTTCGAAATGAATGATGAGTTCACCAGACAAGGATTTAAGAATCTAGTTATTCCTTACCTTAGAGGTGTTCAGGCAAGACGTGGTGTTGTAGACTTCTTGGTTGTGTGTGATGAGACAAACAACCCTGCAGATGCAGTTGACAGAGGAGAGTTCTTCGCTGAGATCTTTGTAAAACCTACAAGATCAATCAACTTCATTACACTACAGTTCACAGCTACGAGGACAGGTGCTTCGTTTGCTGAAATCGTATCTTAATTCCCGTTAGGAAAAATCAATGGCAGACAAGAAACTTACTAAAAGTATATTAGACTTTAGAACCCAGATTGGTGAGCTAGCACGCCCCAATCTGTTCCAAGTCCAATTAGCATTCCCTTCTTTAGGGTCTGACGGAACTATATCCGCAGGTGCTAATACACAAGATGACGCTGATAAAGCTCCGTCATTTAATGAGAATAATGGATCTGAGCTCAGTTCCTTTATGATCAAAGCAGCACAGTTACCTGCATCTACAATAGGTGTAGTCAACGTTCCTTTCAGAGGAAGACAGCTTAAGATTGCAGGAGACAGAACATTCGAACCATGGACTATCACAGTTCTAAACGACGAAGAGTTCAGACTCCGTAGACAGTTCGAAGCATGGGCAGCAGCAATCCAAGACTATAGACTTAACATCTCAGGTAGTACTAACATTGGTAGTTACCAGACAGATGCTAGAGTTCAGCAGTTTAACAGAAAGGGTGTTAAATCAAAAGAGTACCATTTCGAATCAATCTGGCCATCAAATATTTCCGCAATCGATCTAGATTGGGAAAGCAATGATACTCCAGAAGAGTATACTGTAGAGTTCCAAGTACAATACTGGACACCAGTGAACATGGCGAATACTGCTAACACTCAGTAGGTAGTAGTCAAAACTTGATAAATATGTTATGATACAGTAAACGGGAATATTGATGTCTCAATTATTTGGTTATTCATTAGACAGAAAGAAGGCTAAGGGTACGAAGAGTACCGAGCCTTCTTTTGTGCGTAAGGAATCAGAAGATGCTGCGAGTCCAATAGTTGCAGGTGGTTATTTCGGTCAGTATGTAGAGATGGGTGACGCTGCTAATAAAGCAAGCGAAGCTGATCTTATTGGTCGTTATAGAGAAATGTCTCTTCATCCAGAAGCAGACTCTGCAATCAACGACGTAGTAAACGAAGCAATAGCAGGAGATCTTAATGATCACCCTGTAGATATAGATCTACAAAACCTAAAAGTTTCTCAGAATCTAAAGAATGTTATACGACAGGAGTTCGAAAACGTCTTAGTTCTATTAGATTTTGATAGGAAAGCGTATGATATATTCAGAAGATGGTACATAGATGGTAGATTATTCTATCATAAGATGATCAATGTAGATGATCCTGCACAAGGAATCACAGAATTAAGATACATTGACCCTCGTAAAATTAAAAAAGTTATAGAGTTTGATAAACCTAAGGATAGACAAGCAGTCATAGATCCAGAAGTATCAACTTTAGTACCTAAGTCAATTGAGTATTACATCTACTCACCCAAAGGACTTAAGGGATATGAGAACAACGGAGTAAGAATTGCACCTGACGCAATCACATATGTTCACTCAGGACAAATGGATATGCAGAGGAACTATGTTCTTTCTCATCTACATAAAGCAATCAAAGCACTTAATCAACTTAGAATGATTGAGGACAGTTTGGTTATATATAGATTGTCTCGTGCACCAGAAAGGAGAATTTTCTACATCGATGTAGGTAATCTTCCTAAGCAAAAAGCAGAACAATACCTCCGTGAGGTTATGTCCCGCTATAGAAACAAGTTAGTATATAATGCTGACACTGGTGAGATAAGAGACGATAAGAAATTCATGTCTATGCTAGAAGACTTCTGGTTACCTAGACGTGAAGGTGGTAGAGGAACTGAAATAACAACTCTACCTGGCGGACAGAATCTAGGTGAACTAGAGGACGTAAAGTATTTCCAAAAGAAATTATACCGTTCACTCAATGTACCTGAGTCCAGATTAGAATCTGAATCCTCATTTAACATTGGACGTAGTGCAGAGATAACAAGGGACGAAGTTAAGTTCCAGAAGTTTATCGTTAGACTGCGTAAGAAGTTTACTGATCTCTTTAACGATCTACTCAAGACACAGTTAATACTGAAGGGTGTTATAAGTATCGATGAGTGGGATGAGTTTAAAGAGCACATCCAATATAGTTTCATTGCTGACAACTATTTCTCTGAAATGAAAGAGAAGGAAGTAATGAATGAGAGGATGGGTCTCATGCAACAGATGGATCCTTTTGTCGGTAAGTACTTCAGTTTAGAGTATATGCGTCGCTATATACTTAAGCAAACTGATGCTGAGTTCGGTGAAATAGACGAACAAATGGCGAATGAGATCAAGGCTGGACTAGTTGTACCTCCTGCGGAGCTTGCTCAGTTAGAGAAACAACAGATGGAAATGGCAGCGATGCCTCCCGAACCAGAACCAGTAGAAGAGGAGCCAACTATGGATCCTAAGGATTATAAAAAGGGAGATATCTAAATAATAAGTATAGAGAACAACATTATGCCTTCACAACACTCACTTGATATTGTTAATTCCGTATTCGCAGGTCAAAAAGACCTGAGCGATTACGTTGATTCTCGCATGAAAGAGCTTGCTGTAGACAGTATAGATGCAATGAAAAAAGACGTTGGATCTAGAATGTTTACACCACCCGATCCTGCTGAGACTGAAGTTGAGCCTGAAGATAGTGCGGAAACAACAACTGCTGAAACTGAGGTAACACCTGATGCTACTGATAACGGAACAAATTGATGATACTAAGGTAATCACCGAGGGTAAAGGTTCTAAGAAAAGAACTTATATCGAAGGTGTATTCCTACAAGGTGCGATCAAAAATCGTAATGGACGTATGTATCCACTGGAAACTCTAGGTAGAGAAGTACAGAAGTACAACGAAAATTACATACAAAAAGGTCGTGCAATGGGTGAGTTAGGTCATCCAGAAGGTCCAACAATTAACTTGGACAGGGTATCACACCTTATCACATCCCTTAAAGAAAGTGGAAATAATTTCGTGGGTAAAGCACGGATTCTTGACACTCCTATGGGTCGTGTTACGAGAGAACTACTTGATGAAGGCATCAAACTAGGAGTCTCATCACGTGGCCTAGGTTCTATCAAAGAACAAAACGGTTGTAAAGTTGTTTGCGATGACTTTATACTAGCAACTGCAGCAGATATCGTTGCAGATCCATCAGCACCTGATGCTTTCGTAAATGGAATCATGGAAGGGAAAGAATGGATTTGGAGTGGTAGCGGTGTTTCTGAGCAAAGATTGGAGACAATCAAGGACAGAATTAACTCTGCATCACGTACTCAACTTGCTGAAAGGAACGTTTCCGCATTTGATGCGTTCTTAAAAAGTCTATAATGTCTAAATAACTATAGCAATAACCTTATTTGTATATTCGAGGAGACAACATGTCTAAGGAAAAAGACAATCTTGATGAAAACGCAGTCACTAAGAATGCGAAACCTGGCGATCCTATGCCAAAATCTGAAACTGGAACTCCTGGTCAAGGTGTACAGGATTTAGGTGGACCTACTCCATTTAATTCTAAACCAGACGACGAATCCAATAAGTACAAGACTGGTGGCGGACCAACAGCAACACCTCCACAAACAAAACCATCTGATGCATCAGCACAGAAGGCAGAGTTTAGCACTGCAGGTGATGTAAAGGCAGGTCACGAACCTGAAGGTGAAGTTATTGCCGAAGATGATACAGAAACAATCGAAATCGATTTATCATCTGATGTTGCTGCTCTTACTGAAGGAGAAGATCTTTCTGAAGAGTTTAAGGAGAAAGCGAAAACAATTTTCGAAGCAGCAGTTATCTCCAAAATAAACGAAGAACTAGAACGTATGCATACTGATTATGCAAAAGTCCTAGACGAAGAAGTCGAGACTATTAAGACCGAGCTTGCAGAAAAGGTTGACGAGACTCTTAAGTACCACGTAGAGCAGTGGGTTAAGAATAACGAACTCGCAATCGAGCACGGAATTAAGACTGAGATGGCAGAATCTGTCATGTCTGGACTCAAACAGGTTTTTGTCGAGAATTTCATTGATCTTCCCGACGAAAAAGTTGACTTAGTTGACGAAATGACTAAGCAACTCGATACTATGGAAACTAAACTCAACGAACAAATCGAAGAGAATGTCGGACTATCTAACGAGGTCGGCAATTATATCAAGAATGGGATCGTGAACGAGCTGAGCGAGGGACTCTCCATCTCTCAGAAGGAGAAGTTACACTCTCTTGCAGAAGCTGTTGAGTTCGAGAATGAAGAAGCCTTCCGTGAGAAAGTAGGTACTCTTAAAGAGTCTTATTTCTCTACCAAACCTGCTGCTGCTGAGGAGAAATCCGATGAAGTAACAATTGAGGGAGATAATGGTGCTACTGGTGACGCAATGTCTCACTACGTAAATGCATTATCACGTTGGGGCAACTAATACGTGAGAATTTTGTAATCAATTAACTTTTTTTAAAACAAGCAATGTTTAATTCAGAATCATTGCAGGAAAAGTGGAAACCCATTTTAGATCACTCTGAGATAGATGATATCAAAGACGGATATAGAAAGGCAGTTACCTCTGTCCTGTTAGAAAACCAAGAAAGATTTTTAAGGGAAGAAGCAGGTGTGCTTAATGAAGCATCACCAACAATGTCTGCAGGTACAGCAGGTTTCAGTGGTTCATCTACTGCAACTGGTCCTGTAGCAGGTTTTGACCCAGTTTTAATCTCATTAATCAGAAGATCAATGCCTAAGCTTATTGCTTATGACATTGCAGGTGTACAACCAATGACAGGTCCTACTGGACTTATCTTCGCAATGAGATCACGTTACGGTACTAACCGTACAGCAGGAACTGAAGCGTTCTTTAACGAAGCAGATTCCGAGTTCTCAGCAGAGAACGCAGCTAGCGACCTAGGTAGAACAGCACAGTCTGGATCTAACCCAGGACTTCTAAACGCATCTGGTACATACAATACATCAGACGGAATGCCTACAGCAGAAGCTGAAGCATTAGGTGATGCATCTGGTAACCAGTTCGCTGAAATGAACTTCAGTATTGAGAAAGTTACTGTGACTGCTAAGTCCAGAGCACTCAAAGCTGAGTACAGTTTAGAACTAGCACAAGACCTTAAGGCAGTTCACGGTTTAGACGCTGAGTCTGAACTAGCAAACATCCTCTCAACAGAGGTTCTTGCTGAAATCAACCGTGAAGTTGTAAGATCTGTATACAAGGTTGCAAGACCTGGTGCTCAGAACAACACAGCAACTGCAGGAATATTTGACCTAGACGTTGACTCCAACGGTAGATGGTCAGTTGAGAAGTTTAAAGGTCTTCTATTCCAGATCGAAAGAGACATGAACGCAATCGGGCATGAAACTCGTCGTGGAAAGGGGAACATTCTAATATGTTCTGCTGACGTAGCATCAGCACTTTCTATGGCAGGTGTCCTAGATTACACTCCTGCTCTAGCTGGTAACTCAAACTTACTTCCTGATGATAACAGCAGCACACTAGCTGGTACATTAAACGGAAGAATCAAGGTATACGTTGATCCTTATTCAGCAAACGTAAGTGACAGACACTTCTACGTTGCAGGATACAAAGGTTCATCTGCATACGACGCAGGACTGTTCTACTGTCCTTACGTTCCACTCCAAATGGTCAGAGCCGTTGGTCAGGATACATTCCAACCAAAAATTGGCTTTAAGACTCGTTACGGTATGGTTGCTAACCCATTTGCGGAAGGCACTGACCAAGGCGGTGGAGATCTTGATCCTAACAAGAACAGATACTACAGAAGAGTTCTTGTTGACAACCTAATGTAAATCGTTCATCACGATACACACACGAAGACCCCTTTACAGGGGTCTTTTTTTATGCTATGCTCTAAATAAGATTATGGACAGACACGATTTCCCTGTGATTGGTACGTTCTACACCAAGAAGGAAGTAGATGAACTAATTGCAAAAGCAGTAGAGAAAGCAGTTGCTGAAGCACGAGCGATTGATGAAGAGTCAATGCGTAAGCATAACAGAGACGCTACTGTCATCTCTATGATACTAGGATTCACTACACTCGCACTGTTTGTAGATGGATTGCTACGTATACTTGGTATTATACCACCATTCATGCATATAGATGTAAATATAATTGATAAAGTTACAGAACAAGTCAAAGGTGAAGTTCTTCCATATATAAAAGAAGGACTAACAAAAATTCCTAAGGTTGGGAGCAGATTGTATTGAGTTATCTATTTGGTATTGCATTTTTATTCTTGATATATAACGCATTTAAGTTAATGTGGCAGGGATGGAAAGCATTTGATCAGAGTTATGGTAAGGTTATGGAGACCTACACACCTACTAAGGTGCACCCTGAGATGAAAGAGGTGAAGAATGGTGATGAGTTGATGGTAGCAAACTTCACACAGATCCCACCAATACAAGATCCACTACACGAATCCTTACAGTCACGTATAGAAGAACTTATCGAAGAGGAAGATGATGAGGATGA
>Ga0163180_10002325_pt1 | contig 10632 bp, 6 predicted proteins | sample AtlANTMetagenome_2_FD_109647 | JGI IMG/M metagenome (GOLD analysis project Ga0163180, IMG submission 109647) | Marine eukaryotic phytoplankton communities from the Atlantic Ocean - Atlantic ANT 4 Metagenome | ecosystem: Environmental > Aquatic > Marine > Oceanic | place: North Atlantic Ocean...
GCTGCTCCTTTAACATTCTTTAGACCCCGCCAAGCTTCCCAACTCGCTTTCCCAAACTTTAGTCTTCGAACGTTTGAAAGAATGCTTATTCCAGCTGAACCAAGCTCTGTTGCACCTGGATCAGGAATGGCTTCAAGAGACCTCTGAACGAAATCTATAATATTTTCAATTAAATCGTCAAGATCTTTCTCAAGAGATTTTCTTCCAGCCGGGCTCGGCTGATTTAAAAATTCAATAATATGATTTTGAGAACTGTCTAGGTTATCTCTTAGCTGCTTGACATTCCATCCGGCAAATGCCGCTGCTGCAAAATCTCCGATTACTGGAACTGCTCCGATTAAAGCTGCGCCTAAGTCTCCAGCTATGTCGCCAACTACGTCTGCTGCGCCACCAAAGAAGCCTCCGACGGAGCCGGGCAAGATACCTTCTGAGACATCATCTTCTATTAGAGTCTTTGTTAGGCTAAGCTTTTTCACTCTGTTGTCTCTTTCACTAACTGGTGCATTTGATCTTGCCCTTCTAGCAGTCTTAAAATATCTAGGTAGCTTTCTAGTAAAAGGCAAGCTATCCTCTTCCCAATCATAAGTATCTTCATCACACTCTTCTTGCTCTGGAAACATATCTCTGTCTGCTTCGGAAGGGTCATAGAACTTATTGACTGTTGAAAGCCTTGAAGAAAATCCGGAATCTGCAGACATGCTAGGAGAGCCGGCAGAGCCATGATAGAAGGGATATCTTCTAGGTCTACCTAATCGGTCTGAATTGTCACCACCGCCGATCGCACCCGCGACTGGGATACCTGTAATTGTCGCTGACGACCTCTGGACAGTGCTTTTATCTTTCCCCATGGATATAAATATACAGAAAAGAATAGAGAATCAAGACTATTCTTCAGAAAATTCACTCTCAAATCTTGACTCGATAATCTTGTAAAAAACAGTTCTACAATCTTCTGTATCTGTATCTGATGCATGTGCACGATCTGTGCTAATTCCAAAATATCTTCTTAGCTCATTTAAGTTTTGCCTTTCTGTGGGAAGAAAAAGATATGCTAGGGCACATGTATCAATCTGGGGATAGCCTATTTTATAAACTTTCTCAGATTCGTTTTCTCTACCAATTCTATTAACCTGCTGATAGCCATATCTTTTTAGCACAGAGCTAAGATGTGAGATGTCAAACTGAATATTGTGAGCAACTAATGGGCCCCAAAGCAGACGTTTTATAATTTCAGGTGCAACGTCTTCAAAAGCAGGAGCATCTTTCCAGTCTTCTTCTGAGTAATTGCATACCTTTAGAGACTCAGGTGATGCAAATTTCATCTCGAGGTCCTTCGGTTTTATCTTCGTCGACCAGACATCCTGCTTACCATCACTCCAGTCAGTAATAATAGTAATGGACAAAATGGTACTTCGAGACGGGTCTAGATGTGTCGTCTCAACATCGAAAAAAGTTATTGCTTTGCTTGACTGCAGGTTTGACATGCTGTTATATCTCCTCAATAGAAACTGGAAAAATAGATGAAAGTTTATCGTTGTAGATGCCAGCTGACGTAATCTCCTCAACCTTTTGGATTGAGGTTCTAGGTACGTCCACAACAATAGCATCATGTATTAAAAATAAGGGAAGAACTTTAAGATTTTCTTTACTAAAGCTTTGAAGCAATGTGCTAAAACCTAGCAAAGCAACATCAACACCCGTAGACTGAACCTTGTTGTTTATTAAAACGTGTGCCTGGCTTGATGAAGGTGTGATTTTTCTACCGTAAGCATTCTCTATGTATCCCTTTTGAAACATCTCTTGTTTTAAGATTTTTCCAAATGAAGAGACATTAAAAAACTTTCTAACTGATCGCAGAATCTCAGAAGAAGCTTCCGGTGAGATAGAGCTATTTTCCTGGAACCTGGCAGCAGATATTCCAAAAATTGCGCCTAGGGTTGCTGACTTGGCTACGCTTCTATCCCACTGATCTTTTAAAACCTCTTCTCTGATATGGTCGTAAATGTCATCGGGAGATTTGATGTTTTGTATCGCAAGAAGAACTCTAGGCTCAAGACTCACAAAGTCTATCTGGAGGATTTTTCCTCCTGGGTACCTAGACTTGAATATTTTTCTTAGCTCTTTTTTCATTGTTAAAATATTAGGACCTGACTTTACTGTAAGTCGCCCTGTTGTAGATGATGCAGTACTATAAACCGGAACACTGGCACACCCATCTTCACCTGGAGAAAAACTCGACAAGGATCTTCGATGAGATAGATTTTGAGAATCGCTGAGCAACTGATTAAAAATTGGAACATCAATCTTGGCAGGCACAAGGCTTCTGGTTAGATCTCTACACACTTGAAACTCTTTTCCGTAATATGTATCATCCACTTCTTTGAGAACACACCAGAGCTGATCTACCATTCCAGATACAAACTTTTTAAATACATCGGGAGACAGAGATTTTTCCCAATTAACATCCCCGTCTACTATCTTTCCCACCTCTCTCCAGGAGCTAGCATATTTTTCACCAGGTGTGGTAGCTATTTCCATGTCAAGAGCTTCAAGAACAGGCCCTACACACCTTTGAGATGCTAAATCTTCTCCAAAAACCCAGGTGTCCTCAGTGATATGGTTTGACCAATAATATTGATTAGCTGCCTTGTTGGCAAACAAGTGTCTATCTGTGCCTAAGATATTCTTATGAATGCAAACTTGCATGCAACAATTATATAAAAATAAAAAAAAGTGTTCAAAAAACTCTATTCAGAAGATTCTCTCGCATTAATCGCTTCTTCTGTAATAAGATTTCTTAAAGACCTGAGAGATGTTGTCTGTGCAACCATTCTACCTGAGTTTGTCGGATAAAGAGTTGCAGAAGATTTAAAATCGCCTGGTCCAATAGTGTGGGTCAATCTAGTAATTCCATAAATTTGCTCGAGAGTTGTTCCTGTACCCATTGATAAAAAATACTGCTGACCGAATGCAAGTAGTGGACACCCAAGAGTGTTAAGTGTAATTGTGGCAGGGACAAGTTGTAAGTCTGCATCAACCCCTAAGGTTGCACCCTGGCCAGCCTCGGTGTCACCTGAGGCTGCTCTTCTTTCCTCTAACAAGGACTGCATGATTAAAGCATCGGCGAGTGGGCCAGAAGTTGATCCTCGCACATCGAGGCTTGTAATTGCGCTATGGTTTGAGCCGTAAATGAAACTTGGGACTGTTGATGCGACTCTCTGAGACATCTCAGCAGGAGTCAAGGTTGATCTTGAGGTGTTGACTCTCGAGGTCGAGTATCCGCTAGGGCCTGATTGTTCTTCAATGGTCTCAGCTACACCCTCGCCATTTACAACAGCGGCAGTATTATTTTGAGTCCTTCGTACACCTTCTTCGCTAGTATCTTCTGTTACAGTTGAAGATAATGCTACACCTTCTCTTGATAAGCTTCTAATTGCTATTGTCTCACCGGTGTATGGTGTCTGTCTAGTGTCTACTACATGAACTCTTAAAATAGTTTTACCTGGATCTGCTGTCTCACTGCTGGACTCTGAAGATGCAACAGCAAGGGTCTCCATTATATAGACTATTGAAGGTGTTATAAATTCACCCGCAACTGGGCATCCTAGTCTAGCTATTCTCGCCTCAAGAAAAGAGTCAAGCTCCTCGTCTTCGATTTGAACATCATCTTCATCTTCAGTCTCCGAGGTTTGCTCTTCATCGGCCTCTTCTGACCTTACAGCCCTTGAGATACCGTAAGGTATGGCTGCAGCAGTCTCCAAATCTTCAGCAAGAAAATCAAATAAGTCAGAGACAGTTATGTTTCTTTTTGTCTGGTATTTTCTCTTTAGTCTGGCTTCAAGCAGCTCAAGATTCATTGGAAAGGCAGAAATATTCTCTCCCCAGAGAGCACCAGCTGAGTGATTAAAAGAGTGAAAGTGAAATTGAACTTCATCAAAATCCTGCGAAGCTGCTAGCGGCAAGCCGATTAAAGAGAGAATGGCACGACCAAAAGAAACGTACTTCGTTCTATTAGTAAAATCATCTGATATTCTGTTGTAATCAGTATCATTTGTTATCGGTTTTTTCAGAAAAGGGTCGAGGGTCATATCTTCTGGGTCGGCTTTAAAGAGCTGAAGCTTCTCATCAATAACACTAAACAGGCTTCTCGGGTCTTCATCTGAGGGAGGGTTGGCATTTGTAAGAATATTTGTAATTTCCTCTACAACATCATCCATAGAAATCTCAGAACCCTCTTGCAATGCCTGGTTAATCTGAGAATTTACTTGTCTATAGACACTTATCGGCAACATCATTGCATTGGATGTAACATTTTCAGACCTTAAAATTGCTTCAGGTAGGGCATCAGCTGCAGTGACACTTTGCTGTGCATCAGTCCTGGACTGACCAATTGCACTTAACAGGCTTTCTTTTACAGCACCAAAAGGAACAACCCTTCCCTCAGCAATGCTGTACTCCTCAAGATTTACTGCAGAAGCGTTCTGCAAAATAACAGATACATTTACCTGCCCGTCTTGAGTAAACTGATAATCTGATCTTACCAGGAAAAATATCCCTTTGTGTCGAAGTGAGTCTAGAAATCTTCCATACACGTTCTGGCTGTCCGGCCCCCCTTCCGGGTGAGACCATCCATACTCTATTAGAAACTTTGTAGTCTTATAGACTCTAGGCGCAATTAGCTGAGATATATCAGCAAGCCTAGATCTATCATGCAAGACAAGGTCAAGCTTAATTTGGACTGTGTATATAGTTGCGCTTCTCTGAGAAACATGTGACACGCTCATACCCTTTAGACTCATAAAAGGGCGAGATCTATCGAGGACCTGCATGCCTGTAAGTGGGTGATTTTCACTTGGGTTGCTATAATCAATCATCGACTGAGGCAGTGTGAAAATATCCATTGTACTATATGCTGAGTCATTCAAGAGCTCTTGAGCATCATCAACATCATCACCTCCGGTTAGGGCCCCGATTGCAGAAGCAGCAGCAGCGCCTCCAACAGAAGAGGCAATACTTGCACCAGCAGAAACTCCTAGCTCAATAGCTTCATCAAGAAAAACCTGTGGAATAGAGCTAGCAATTCTCCCGCCAATAGTATCGCTACTAGCATCGGATGGTCCAAAACCTAGAAACCTAAGTGTATTTAATCCAGATTTTTCTCTGCCGCCTTCAGTTCTAATAATCACATCTATGTAAGGTACACACCTGCTAAACTCCTGCGGAGGTATTGAATTCATAAAAAATTGAACAGCGGAGGAATGCCTGGTTGCCGGGCTTACACTAGGGAGTTGATTAAGATGTGCTGAAAGGCCTGGTTTATCTCTACTGGGCGCACCCAAGACATCGTTTATTTCAGCGGAGTCAGCAGCACCGATTATGTTTGTAATTCTAGAGTTTTTATTAACAAACCTAGAAGTAGAAAAGCCATCAGGAGAATATACAACCTTATAATAGACCGGCAGAGTTATAATATCATTAAGCTCATCGTCGAGCAAAATAGAAGGGGTAAGCCTAGCTCCACTATTTATATCCATGAGGCTATTAAACATGGTTTTTCTTTCTCCCTCTACTAACTCGTCAATCCTTTGCTGAGCATTTTGATACATAGCGGTATCTGTACCTCGGAGATAAGCCACATCTCTCATTTCTGTCAATACTTTAATTGCAGGGCTATTTTCAGCAATCTCTGCCTCAGACATGAATACATTTGTTAGAAGGCTTTCTTGGGAAGCTATGTTATAATACTTTAGAACATCCATCTCTTCTAGAATATCGCCTGGATTTTCAGCCATTTCTACCTCCCTGTGTACTTCAGAGCATCACCTAAGCTTGAAGGTATTCTAAGCTTTGTCCCCGGTGGGACTTGTAGACACCACCCGATTCCACTCGCAGCTGCTATAACCCACCAGTACTGAGCATCTCCGTAGGTATCGGCTGCTATTGTATCTAGCCTTTCCGCACCTCGGGTGTCTCTTACTTGACACTTTAGTGCGCCTTGCTCAGCGGCGAAAAACATTCTGGAAGAAAATCGGGTTGTACCTATTGCTTTACCTTTCTCGATTTTTGGTACTTTTGAATATCTACTTGGCATCTGAAATATTACTCACTTGTCTTCTTAGATTTAAATGTGGCAGCACCTGCATCTCTAAACTTAAACTTAGAAGCAAGCCCGTTGTCATCATGTGGGTCTCCTGCTACATACTCCATAACTCTTCCTGCGTTGTAAATAGGGGCTCTGTTGAACCCTTGGCTGTCGAGCCCTGGCGGTATGTCGTGGATTGGGTTAAAACCTAGCTCTATCTTAACTAGCTTGGGAGCTCTAGAGTTCCAATCAGTCTCCCACGTAGTTCCTGCTTCGAGATGTTTTACCGAAAGTCTTCTAATAAAGCCTGCAAGACCTCTTCCTTTTGAGCTATTAAAAGCCTTGACTATTGGGTTTGTATATGAGGAGAAGAACTGAGCTGTGTCTGAAACAGAGAGATCAAGTGTATCAGCAGGTATGCCTGCTGCAACTGCTGCCTCATTTGACAGAGATTCAACTAGCATTTCTGTAGCGCCGGCAAGACTTAAGACAGGCAAAAGAGCGATATTATACATGAAAGCTGGATCCAAAATTAAGTCAGAATGATTAACCCGAAACTCCCCTTTAAATAGAAATTTCGTAGGTGCCCCTAAGTCAGTTATCATTACCCTGTAGACAGTTCGAGAGTTTTTATTTTTGTGAATCTTACCAAGCTTGCTTCTAGATATTTCACCTCCCCCTGAGTCCGTTAAAGACACTACTTCTCGACCTAATATTACTCCCCTGATAGGCCTGCTAAACCTTACCTCTTGAACATCAGAACCCTGCTGATACCTGTAGGCTTTTCCGTCAGCAGGTTTGAGAAAAACAACTGTACCCTTCTGATACCCAAAGCCAAAGAGACCTCCACTATTTTCTCCGGTCAATAAGCCTGCTGTAACTGATGCTAAGTTGGAAGTAGGCGGAGGAGTGTTTACTACAGTATCCGGATCTCTAAGTCGTGTACCAATAACTTGAGATAGAATGGGATTTCCAAATCCATTAACTAGAAGCTGAGAAGCCGCAGCTCTTGTCATCCTCTCAGCTGCGCTTCCGGGAAAAGATTGGCCGACGGCTTCGATCGAAGTTAGCGCAAGAGGTGTGCCGTAAGCGTACAGGAAGATCTTAAGCTGGGCGTCATCTAAGTCACCTAGAAAATTAGAAATACCTGACATAACACCTCCCAGGCCTCCCATGCCTCCGTCAGAGTCATTATCGCCCTTTAGGTCAACAGCATCTGGTGTTCCTACCCCGAAGAGTCGAGCGAGATTAAATTTAGAGTAATTAGATTTTATAACATCGCCGACCCGGAGCCTGATCATTGGAGACGCCTTTAGAACCTGGCTAAAGGGTTGGATGAACTTAGAATTATCAGACGTAGAAGCAACTGGTGTTCCCTTGCTATACTGTGGATAAACTAGTGTAACAAGCTTATTAAGCTTAAACCACATCTCATCAAAATCTTCCTGTGATGTTGCTGCAACAACAAAACTTACGCCAATTGTTCTAGAGGTACTATTGTATATTTGGACTGGGTCCATTCGACCATAGCCCTTGACATCGGTATATTGCGGTGAAAAAGTATCTGTAAGCGTAGATAGAAAAGCATGAAAAGCAATTATTTCGTTCGTACGAATGTCATGGAAGTAGAACGGAACGTACTCGGAGTCTAGCATATTTTCTATTCTCTCCACAACGTCTGAAGGTATCCTCTGACCCTCGCCTGAGAGTGAAGCATCTAGATATGTCTTGTCCCAGAGAGTCGAGGCTAGCATTCCTTTGGATGGATTAGTGCCGTATCCACCTGTGCCCATCTTTTGAACCGCACTAAGTATCTCTTGAGGTAGTAAGTAAGCAGATGGCAGCGCGTTTCCACGCCAGGCAAGAGCAGAAGTAGTCCCTCCCATAGACGATCGACTTTTTCCAACTCGTGTTGCAGGTCCATCGGGAAGGTTGTCAACATTAAAGAAAGACTCATCTTTGGATGCATCATTAAGATCCATGCCCATACTCGACGTTAGAGAAATGTCTCCAATCTGGGCAAGGTATTTAAAAAACCCAATTAGTTTGTTGGTGCCTAAAATCCTTACCAGAGTTTCAATCGAACTATAATCTCCGAGGGCTGCACTTGCTGACTCCTCGACAACATCATCAACGTTCTTCAGAATTCCTCTAAGCACCGATAACCAGAAACCTGCTGAACCAGTAAGTAGGCTGCTAGCATTTGACTGAGCAGAGTTTAGAGAGTTTGCCTTGGAAGCGGCTTCGTTAAGAGTTTTTATCTTCCCATTAAACATGATAGAGATACCTCTATTAACGCACTTCTTATAGCTTCTTTGGAACCCTGAGCTTGAGTTAACTGTTCCTAGTAGCAGATGATACAAAGCACGTGTATTAGCATCAACCTGGGAGCCATAAACACCCTGAAGAAAAGGGCCTCTCCCTAGAGGGGCAGATTTTTCATCATCCAGGGCATCAAGAACATCATCCATCAGAGACTTGCCTAAAACCGAAACTGCAATTAAGGATGCTAGAGCCTGTGCCTGTATGACCTTTCCTGAGCTTGGGTCGTCAAACTTGTTGTCCGGGGTGTAAGTCGAGCCGTATGATTTTGAACCGTACTGCTGCTCACCCTCTTCTGGGTCAGATGATAAAAAAGAACCTCTTCCGGACCGATAGGACATGCCACTGCTAAGCTCGGGCGTTCCATAAGCGTTTTTAGCCCTTAGCTTTGCTACATCAATGTCTCTTCTGCCTGAAGAAATTTGCGTGTCGCTATAGCTATCTGCTTTTGATGAAGGGCTGATGCTGCCTGGGTTTTTACTATCTTCAGGTGTTCCTCCTGCTTTATCCCAGCCGGCAGACTTTGCCATCAAGGAGCCTGCAACTTCGAGCAAGTCATCATAAGAAAAACTATCAGATTCTTCACCCTTGACATAATCACCAAAGCTTCGCTGGGGATACATGTTCTGATCTTGATCAGCTTCTGATTCTCTTTTTCCCCGATCGGCAAAAGCCCTTGTACCCGGAGAGAATCGGTTGTAAGTGTCTAAGATGCTCTGAGATTCTTTTTCTACTTTTGTCTGAAACTCAGGATCTGGGGTAATTCCTGTGACAATGCCTGTTGTGTCGAGAGCTTGACCGAGCTCACCAGAAGACCCTAATATATTAGGCAGCAGATCGTGCCCGTCAGAGCCTGCTGTCTTATCAATTATATCACTAGAAAACTTTCCACTATTGGAGTATTTACCCATTTCAGTTCCTAGAGTTGAGTAAGACTCTACAAAAACATCCTCAGCACCTGTTGACTCTGCCTCCTGGAGAGAAGAACCGCGTGTATGCTCAGGTGCTTTGTAATTTCCACGCTCTAGCATAAAATCGTTTGGGGAGAAATTATCCATGACATATCTAACATAATCCCCAATTAAACCGGTGTCTGAGTTGTCAAGATCAAGAAGCTCTTTTCCCGTAACTGGCTCCACGCGCAAATCATCAGAATCAAATGTAGCAAGCCCGGGCTCACCATCGGCGCCCTTTAAGCTATATCCGATGTGATCCTTGCCTGCTCCAAGAAAAGCACCAAGCTTTTTTCTAGACGACATTACTCTTCTCCCTCACCCTGATTATCATCTTTTTCACAGAAAGTTTTATACATCGCCTCGTCAGCAGATTTTATGAATTCCATAATCTTTCCTTGATTAATTATACCCTTCTGCAGATTATCCCTAGCTTTTGAAACTCTGCTATGCAGAGATCTTATGTGCTCATCTACGTTTGATTTTAGATGCTCTGGAATGCTGTCGTATAGCTCTTTAAAGACAGGATGGTTGTAAACCTCATCTGACAAGGTAAAGTGCTTCTGGTCCTCATTATCGCTCATAATTTAATACTCCTATACACGCTGTGTCACAACTCCCCTGCCTAGCGTAACTGAACCTCTCTCCATAGATGCTATCAGGTTACCTGTTCCTTCGTCAGTCAGGGATAGTGTAATATTCATGTTAATCTCAGGTGAACCTTCAGTGGTGGCCTGAACTAAAGCTTGAGCAGCCTGATTAAGCCGATCTATGTTTGCCTCAATATTGGCGTTCACTGGGTCGAAACTTGGAGAGGGAATCTCTAGCTGCCCAAGTGCAGTAAACCTTTCACTTATGGCATCCATGGCCTCACCAACTACATCGTCAGCAGCCTCGGCGATTAAATCAGAAACTTGAGCAAAGAGACCTCCGAAGGCACCAAGAACGGCAGCCTGATTTTCAGCATCTGCGATGCCTTCAGCAAAATCTTCCATAATTTGATCTGACATATGGGGAGAATTCCTGATAAGGCCTTCATTAACAGCAACTGCAGTGAGTGCACTAAACAGCTCGCCAGCTTGATCAATAACGGAGTCAGCATTCTCTGCCATGCCATCTCTCATGCCTTCAATAAACTGTAGTCCCGTATCACCTCCGACAACTGCCATGTCGACGATACCCTCTCCGATTGCAGATAGAACCTCACCAGATGTAGCTGGTCTTCGATCAGCTCCGAGCCCAACCATTTGCCCTTCAGTGGCACTTCTAATCTCA
>Ga0163180_10002328_pt1 | contig 10629 bp, 3 predicted proteins | sample AtlANTMetagenome_2_FD_109647 | JGI IMG/M metagenome (GOLD analysis project Ga0163180, IMG submission 109647) | Marine eukaryotic phytoplankton communities from the Atlantic Ocean - Atlantic ANT 4 Metagenome | ecosystem: Environmental > Aquatic > Marine > Oceanic | place: North Atlantic Ocean...
GTTTAATATCACGGTTAAAAATAAATATCAAGATAAATTTGCTGGATGGTGTTTCGGTCAATTATTAGAGTTAGATGATTTTAGTTCTCAGTTTAATGGTTTCAGAAAATCATTCTTAATTACAAGAACAATAACATCAAAAGAGTATTATAGTATAGTTGCACAAAAAGGATCTGGAATAATTTTACAGAATAATCTTTTAATATTCATAAATGATATATTGCAAATTCCTGGTAAAGACTATACATTTAGTGGAGGAACAAGAATCTCATTTAGAGAGGCACCAAAACGTAATAGTAAATTTAGAATGTATTTCTATGCAGGATCCGAATCAGATTTTGATGAAATTGATGTTGATGAGACTATAAAACCTGGTGATCAATTAAGATTACAAAAATATGGAGGCGAGTTTGAGCAAGATAATAGAGTTGTTTATGAATTGATAGCTGCTGATACTTTAGAAACACAAACATATTCAGGAGTTGGTATATCAACAGACACTACATTCTTAAGACCAACAATGTGGAGAAAGCAAACAGAAGATCTAACTATAGATGGTTTAAGAATATCAAAAGAAAGAAATTATCTAGAACCAAAAATACTTCCAACTTCAGGAATTATAAAATCGGTATCATCATCAGATACTAAAGTGTACATTAAAGACTCTTGGGCTTTCTCAGTTGTTGATGGAGTTGAAGCAAAATTAAATAATATAAGCATTGTTGGTAATCTTGCTGGTATCGGAACAACAGCACCTAAAGTTGAAGAAATTAAAAATGTTACTTATGTGGGAGACTATGGTGATATAGTTGGAATAGGAACAAGTGCTGTTTGTATTAATACCACTGGGCCTGCTCTATTCTTTGAACTTAAACCAGATTCTACTATTTTTCCTGCCAACGTTAGTTCACCAACCAGTAAAGAAAGATTAAAAACTGGTATTACCACTGGAGACTATTTTGTAATTCAAAATACTTCTATTGGAAGCAGCACTAGTGGAGTTACTGGAATTAGAACCACATCATCAGGCCCAGAAATAGTTGGTGTAGGAACTGAGTTTGTGGATAATGTATACTTTGCTGAACATATAGTAAGCGTTGGGTCATCTATTGTAAGAGTATTCTCAAATGTACAATCAATCTCTGGTATTAACACAGTTGGTTTTGCAACCTTCGGTTTATCTAGAGTGGGTGACTATAGTTGGGGTGCTGTGAATGTATCTAGAGGAGTCAATTCTAAGTCATTTGAATTCTTTAATCAGAACGGTATCTCAGGTATAGAAACGTCTGCTCAAGTGGTCAGGTCTCTACCCGTAAAAATAACTTACTAATAACAGGTATAAATAATCAAAAAACATAGAGTCAATGCCCGCAATAATCACTGACCAATACCGTATATTAAATGCCGAAACTTTTGTAGACAGTTTTGTGGGTATTGGTACGACTGGAAAAAATAACTATTATACGTTTTTAGGACATCCAAAACCAGGTAATATATCTGATGATATTGGTTATGGTGATATCAGATGGACAACTGAACCGCCCAACCCGATAGATAATTTTAATCAAGAAAACAGATATCACGATAGTATGTTATTTTTGAAGAAAATTACTTCAAGTGATGTTAGAAGAGTTATACCTAGAATTAATTGGCAGAGTGGAACAATATATGAGATGTATAAAAATAATTACAGTTCTACAAATAGAACATCTCAAACTGCTACTTCTGGTTTATACGGTTCAAATTATTACATACTAACTTCCGAGTTTAAAGTATATCTTTGTATCAACAATGGTTCTGATCCAGAAAATCCAAAAGGAAAGACATCTAAATTTGAACCAACACATACTTCAACAACAGTTCCAGCAGCAGATAATACTGCAACTGGTGATGGATATCAGTGGAAGTATCTTTACACAATAGCACCTGCAGATATAGTTAAATTTGTAACAACCTCATACATTCCTCTACCTGAAAAATGGGGAGATGTTTCTACTAAGACTATAAAAGATGCAGCAGTAGATGGTAAATTAGAAACAATAGTAATTAAGAGAAGAGGAACTGCCACTGTTGATGGTGTTGATGGTAATATTTCAGGTATTCCTATAATTGGAGATGGAACTGGGGGAACAGCCACAGCGACAGTGACCAATGGGGTTGTTTCTGAGATTAAATTATCAAATACAAATTCATCTGGATACACTTATGCTTATGTGAGGTTTGTAAATGGAACTTGGGGTGGAAAAAAGTTAGTAGTAGGAACTTTAACCGATCAACCACAGTTTGAAGTAATAATTCCACCTAAAGGAGGTCACGGTGGAGACATATATCGTGAATTAGGTGCGTTTAGAGTAATGGTATACTCTAAATTTGATAATAACATTAATGATAAAACAGATTATATTGTTGGAAATGACTTTTCTCGTGTTGGCGTAGTTAAAGATCCAACAGATTTAAGTGGGACTTCTATTCTAAATAAAAGGACTGCAACATCTTTAGGTGCATTAAAATTAAAGGTTCCAGCTGGATCAAGCACTCAATTATCAAATGTTGTTTATGAGGCAAATGCCAGAATAACACAATACAATTCAAGTGATTCTAGTTTAGGTATTGGAACTGCTGTTGGATATGTTGCTTCTTGGGACTCAACCACTGGAGTTCTAAGATATTATCAACCAGTTGGTTTTTCAACTTTTTCTGTTTATGGTTATGAACTTAAAAATTTTGTAGGAGTTCAAACAAATACACCTATTACAGGTGCTACACATATAGTTCCTGGTCAAAGTGTAGATAATTTAGTTGTTGATAGTGGATTCAATGGTGAATCAGTTAGTGTTGGTCAGAGAGATGTAGCTCTAGGTCAAAATTTCACTAATGGAGTTTCTGATCCAGAAATTAAAAAATACTCTGGTGAGGTAATATATATTGATAACAGAGCACCAGTAACAAGGACAGCTTCACAAAAGGAAGAAGTAAAAATCGTAATCGAGTTCTAAGATGCCACAAAATACTAATTTAAACGTTTCTCCATATTTTGATGATTTTAATGAGAATAAAAATTATCATAAGGTATTGTTTAAACCTGGTTTTCCAGTTCAAGCAAGAGAATTAACAACACTTCAGTCAATATTACAAAATCAAGTTGAAAAGTTTGGAAGACACTTTTTTAAAGAAGGTTCAATGGTTATACCTGGTGGAACTTTCTATGATCCTAGTTATTTTGCAGTAAAAATTGATCCAAACTTTTTAAATATACCAGTCAATAGTTACACAAAATTTTTAGCAGATAATAAAATAAAGATAAAAGGAGAAACATCTGGTGTAGAGGCAACAGTAGTTAATCGATTAACTGCACCAGAATCTATTGATGGATTTGATACTTTATATGTCAAATACTCAAAATCTGGATCAGATGGAATTACGAAAACATTTCAAGATGGTGAAAATTTAATAACTCTTTCTGGAATTACTTTTTTAAACACAAGTATCGCAGCAAATAGCCAATTTGCAAGATGTATAGTTGCAAATGCAACTTCAACTGGGTCATCCTTTTCTGTAAATGAGGGTATATATTTTGTTCGTGGATTTTTTGTAAAAACAATTGCGTCAACAGTTATTTTAGATCAATACAACAATTCCCCAAGTTATAGAGTTGGTTTTTTAATAAAAGAAGAAAGGGCGGTTGCATCTTCAACTAATTCAGATTTATATGATAATGCTCTAGGTTTCTCAAATGAAGCTGCACCAGGTGCAGATAGATTAAAAATTTCTTTATCCGTTCATAAAAAATCTTTAACTGATATTAATGATAAGGATTTTGTTGAATTGATGAGAGTTGAAAATGGTTCAGTCAAAGAGATGGTTAATACGACTGAATATAATATTTTTGCAAGAGAATTAGCAAGACGAACATATGATGAATCAGGAGATTATTATGTAAAACCTTTTTCTGTAGATGTTAAAGAGTCTTTAAATGATAGAATCGGAAACAGAGGAATATATTTTGATACTCAACAAACTCAAAACGGAAATACACCTTCAGATAATATTGTTAGCCTTCAGATTTCTTCAGGAAAGGCGTATGTAAGGGGTTATGAGATCGATAAAGTTGGATCAACGTCTATTGATGTCCTAAAACCAAGAACAACCAAATTAGAGGAAAATATAAGCGTTCCAGTGAGAATTGGTAAATCAATGGAGATAACAAATGTTCTTGGTTCTCCACCTATTGGTTTTACTGCAACACCACTAAAATTATTAGATAGAAGATTAGATGCAAACAAGAGTGCTAATGATGGTGCAACAATCATAGGTAACGCAAGAGCATACGATTATTCTCAAAAAACTTCAACAGGAATAGCAGTTACAAGTTTTGACCTGAAGTTTTACGATATGCAATTATATACAGTTGTAGGTGTTGCAACTGTGTTATCACACGGAGCAGATGCTTACGTAAAGGGAAAATATAGTGGTGCAGTTGGATACGCTGCTTTAGGAGCAAAAACAAATGTAAGTACAGTAACTGTTCGTGATGTTATTGGAGAATTTCAGATAAATGAACCTTTAATAGTAAATGGCATCGAGATTGGTAATAATATTACAAGTGTTGTAGATAATAGTTTTGAAGATATCAAATCAGTTCATAGTGATATTGGTATAATTAACAGTGTTGGAAGTGGAACTACGACTTTTGCTGCAAATACAGTTTTAAGTGATACAAAAAAATCATTTGCTGAAAGTATCGAATTTACTGTAAGTGGTGGTAATCAACTAGCGTCTCCTCAAGTTTCTGATTTTAGAAGTCAATTGAAGGTTGGAGATATCATTTCATATGGAACAGCAGGTCAAAATAATCCTACATTCAATAGAGTTACATCAGTCTTCCCAAATTCTGTAGGCCTTGCAGCAGTTGCAGATGTAGCTAATGTTTGTGATGGTAGTGTAAATAATGCTACAATATCAGGTTTAAACGTTGTAATTCCAACATTACACGAGGCAGATGATCCTGGTTTTAGAGTTAAATTAGCAGATGATTTTGTTGCATCGATGAATGTATTGGATAGTTCATACATTATCAGGAAACAAATCACAAAAACAGGATATAGTGGTAGTCAAGTAACATTTAATATATCCGATGTAACAGGTTTAAGCACTGATGACTTATTCTTTGAACCATTTACAACATTAAACTATACTTTAGAAATTGATACAACATCAGATCTTGGATTTGTTGAAAAACTTCTTGAGCCAATGGTAGAAGTTGCAACAAATGGTAAATCTGTAGTAATCAAGGGTCTATCAAAAGCAAGTGGTGACGCAGTTTTAACAGTTGCTATAAGAAGAAGTAAATTAGCATCTAAAGAAAAATCAATCGTAAGATGCAGTGATTTGATTGTGTCTAAGTCAGAGTCCACCTCATCTGGTATTGGAACTACTTCTCTTGATGATGGTTTAACATATAGTCAATATTATGGAACAAGAGTTCAAGATGAAGAAATATCACTGAATGTTCCAGAAGTATCTCGTGTATTAGCAATTTTTGAATCAAATGATACAAATAATCCAGATTTACCAACTCTAATTGCAACTGATGCAACAGCAACATTTACTGGAAATGTTACAGTTGGGGAACAATTTATTGGTGGTACATCAGGTGCTGTGGCTCGTATTGTATCTGTTGTGTCTGGAACTTCAATTTCATTTGTTTATGAAAATCAAAATACTTTTGAAATAGGTGAAAATATATCACTCAAGACATCTGGAATATTTGCAACACTGACTAGTGTTCTACCTGGTGATCGAAATTTACTTAATAATTACATACTAGATAATGGTCAAAGGTTAGAATTTGCAGATTTTTCTAGAATTGTAAGAAAATCGGGTTCAGAAAAACCAACTCGCAAATTAAGAATTATTTTTGATTACTTACTCAATGATGAAAGCACAGGAACCATTGAAACAGTCAATAGTTATAATACATTATCTTATAGTAAAGATATACCATTTGTTTTTGATAGGTTTGCTTCCGACTTCATTGATTTTAGACCTAGAGTTGCACCATTTACTGCAAATAATAAATCACCGTTTGCTTTTGGGTCAAGATCTTTTGCTTCAACACAGTCTGAAGTTGTAGTATCAAATAAGAGTGTTGTAGTAGATTATTCTTACTATCAAGGTAGAGCTGATAGGTTATACTTAACAAAAGATGGTTTCTTTAGTGTAAAAGAGGGAACTCCATCAAGACTTCCTAAATTACCCCTACCAAATGAAGAGGCTTTTGAAGTTGCTTCAATTTCATATCCACCTTATGTTCGTAATGGAGCTCAAGAGATCAAAGTAAAGAAAGTTCGACATAAGAGATACACAATGAAAGATATTGGTAGTCTCGAACATAGAATTAAAAATTTAGAAAATTACACAACATTATCTTTACTAGAAACTGATACTAAAAACTTATCAATTAAAGATCCAAGCACTGGATTAGATAAATTTAAATCTGGTTTTTTTGTAGATAATTTTACAAGTCATGCAATACATAATCTAACAGGTGAATCTAAATTTGATATTGATCTTGTAAGAGGTGAATGTAGACCAAGATCAACAGAAAGGAATGTTCCATTAATACACGAAACAGTTAGCACCCTCGCAGACCCAGTAAATGCTGATTATAATTGGGTTGAAGATTTTGCTGATGCAAACATAACAAGAAATGGGCCTGCATTATTGCTTAACTACACGGAAACAGAGTTTTTAACACAACCATTTGCGACAAGAACAGAAAATCTTAACCCTTTCCACATAGCATTATTTGCTGGAACAATAGAATTAAATCCAGAATCAGATTTTTGGGTTGAAGAAGCTCCTCTTGGAACTACGGAAGTCTTTAATATTGATGGTGCATATAATGCATTTGCAAATTTATTAGAGGTTGAAAATGCAGAAAATGGTGGAATGGCATCTAGTTTCTGGAATTCCCATGAGATTACTTGGAATGGAATGGACAGTGCAACATTCCTTGGTGAAACCACTGAATCTGAAGTCTTATCATCATCTACTGAAAATGTACAACAAGCACAAGGTCATGGAACTGCAGTATTTCAAGTAACAACACAAACAATTCAAAATACAGTTACACAATCTTTTGAGCAAAGTGGAATTGAAAAAGAATTTGGACTTCAATTAACACCAACAACTCAAACAATTGACTTAGGTAATAAAGTGGTTGGAGTTGATGTTTTATATAATGTTAGATCTCGTAATATTGAAGTTGTAGGAAAGAGATTAAAACCAAATTCAAGATATTATGTATTCATGGAGAATCAGGATATGACAGCGTATGCTGTTCCTAAACTTCTTCCAGTTGTTATGACAAAGGGATCATTCAATACTGGTGATTTAATGTATAGTGTTGAGAATCCACCAGGAACTGCTGGTAAACCAAGTATTCATTTTAGACTTACTGCTTCAAATCATAAAATAGGCCCATTTAATGAACCCACAGAAACATATAAAACAAATCCATATGATTCAACATCCTTACCTGCCACATATTCTAGCACAAGTACAATTTTAAATGTTGATACTGGTGGATTAGCACATTTTACTCAAGCGGATCACATTGGGTATGTTAACAAGGGAATGAACCTAGTTAATGAAGATGGAGATGCAGAGGCAACTATTGGTGATTTAAGTCTAGTGAGTGATGAAAAAGGAGATTTAATATTCTCATTACATATACCTGATCCAACTGTAGAAGGTAGTCCTCTGTTCAGCACAGGATCCAATACAATTAGAATTACCAGTAGCCCAACTAATGCAAGTATATTAGATCCTGGTGAAAGTTCTGCAGAGACAGATTATCTTGCATCTGGTTATCAAACAAATACACAAGAACAAACAATTAATATTAAAACACCACAAGTTGAGAAAACACAAATTGGTTCTGATCAACCAATCACTCAAATAGTTGAAATAGATACAATTCAAGATCCAATTACATCAACAACATCAGAACAAATAGATTACTATGATCCACTTGCACAATCATTCTTGGTTGAAAAAAGTACATATCAGGACGGTATTTTTATAACAGGTGGTGAGTTGTTCTTCAAAACTAAAGATGATGAAGTTCCAGTAACTGTTCAATTAAGAACGATGAGAGATGGTTCACCAACAACTACAATTGTACCATTCGGAATAACACAAATTGATCCTGCAGATGTCAATGCCTCTGAGGATCCAACTGTGGCAACTAATTTTAAATTTAACACACCAGTTTATCTACAAGGTGGATATGAATATGCGTTAGTTTTAGTTGCACCTACTGAAAAATATCTTGCTTACATTACTAGAATGGGTGAGGAAGATTTAATTCTTCAATCTATAAGTAGTACTCAACCATACTTAGGTTCACTATTCAAATCACAAAACAGTTCTACTTGGACACCAAGTCAATATGAAGATCTTAAGTTTAAACTTAACAAGGCACAATTTGTAGTCAATACACCATCCAGTGTTCTTTTACCTAATAGTGAATTACAACTACAAAAAATTAAAAAAGAAAATCCCGCTATTGCATATTCGAAGAGATTAAATGTTTCAATAGCATCAACCACAACTTCATTTGGAGCTGGATCTGAACTTAAGCAAGGGACAAATACTGGTCGTATAACTGCTTCTGGTGGAGCAATTACAACTGGTACAAGTAAAGTAGATTTAGTTCCAAATACTGGAATTGGTCTAACACAAGGATCGTTCAGTGGAATTGGATTTACAAGTTTGACTGGATTTGGCCAAGGTGCAACTGCAACAGTATCAGTTCAAGCAGGTGGTGCACTAGGGACTGCAAATATTAATATTACAAATGGTGGAACTGGATATCAAGCAGGTGATTTACTACTTATGAATTCTGTTGGATTTAATGGATCAGGAGTAAGAGTTGTGGTTAAGAATACAACTAATAAAAACTTACTGGTTGTTGATAACGTTAAGGATACTTTTGTGGATAATGCAGATATGACTCATGTTTCAACTAGTGGTGCTAATACTACAATTACTGCTGCTAACATCACTGGAATTAGTTCTGATCCAATTCGAGATGGATATACTTTAAAAATTAATCACAGAAATCATGGAATGCACTCAAGCACAAACAAAGTAAGAGTTTCTAATTTCCATCCTGATGTAAAACCAACTTTATTAACTTCAAATATAAATGATGATAGCACAACCATAGATCTTACAAGCGGTACTGACTTTACAACTTTTGAAGGAACTGCAGTTGGAGCTGGACATACTGGATATCTATTAGTGGATCAAGAAATTATTGCATATAATTCAATTTCAAGTAATCAAATAACAATTACAACGAGATCTGTTGATTCAAGTTTAAAATCAAATCATGATTCATCATCTTTAGCTCATAAGTATGAGTTTAATGGTTTATCTCTAAGAAAAATCAACAAAGATCATAATATTGATTCAAGAGAAAAAACATTTGATAGTTACTACTTAAAAGTTGCAACTGGTGGAAAAGCATTCGATATTACTAAAACTGGTGGTGGAAGTGAACTTCACATCTCACAAAATGTTCCATTTGAGGTAATTGATCCTAGAATTACTTCTGTAACACCTACTGGAACTGATATAACTGGAAGAATTAAAACAACTTCAGGAACAAGTTTAAGTGGTAATGAAGCATCATTCGTGGATAAAGGTTACGAAAATATAGCGTTAAATCAATTAAATTATCTTGATAGTCCAAGAATTATCGCATCAAAGATAAATGAATTTGATTTATTAAACAATCAAAAATCTTTTGGATTGGAATTGACACTATCAACAACACAACCTGATGTATCTCCAGTTGTAAATTTAGATACATTAAATGTGGTTGCAATTAGTAACTTAGTAGATGATAAAGTAGTTAATTTTGAAACTGATAGTAGACCAAAAATATCTGGTTTAGATCCAAATACTGCGATTTATGAAACAAGAAGAATTAATTTAGAATTTGTTTCTAACTCTATATTTGTTCAGTTTGATGGACACAGAGAAACTGAAGGTGAGTTTAGAGTATTTTATAAATTATTCAGAGGTGATGGAGATGACAAAAATCAAAATTACATCCCATTTAACACAAATGGATTACCAGACAAAACTGTGAATGCAAACGCTCTTAGAAATGCTTTTAGTGAATATAAGTTTACTGTTGAAAACACTGCACAGTTTACTGGATTTATGATTAAAGTTGTTATGATATCAACTAGTCAAGCAAAACCACCTAGACTTAAGAACTTCAGAGCAATCGCACTTAGATCATTCCAAATTGACGACTAATGAATAAATACGTAAAAGTTAAATCTGATGTCTCCCTTGTGAGAGATGTCAATTCAAATGCAATTATCAGTAAAAATCAAAGTGAATTTGATAAGTTCATAAAATTATCTGAGAAAAAATACGCAGAAAAAAAGAAATTTGACAATATGCGTAGTGATTTGGATTCTTTAAAACAGGATATGGATGAGATAAAAACTCTTCTTAGAAATATTATGGATAAATGATTTATAAATATTCTAAGACAGATTCTAATTAGTTAAATAATGGCAGCATATATTAGTAACATAGTAA
>Ga0163180_10002329_pt1 | contig 10627 bp, 6 predicted proteins | sample AtlANTMetagenome_2_FD_109647 | JGI IMG/M metagenome (GOLD analysis project Ga0163180, IMG submission 109647) | Marine eukaryotic phytoplankton communities from the Atlantic Ocean - Atlantic ANT 4 Metagenome | ecosystem: Environmental > Aquatic > Marine > Oceanic | place: North Atlantic Ocean...
CGCGATTGCCATCACCATCAACATCAACCCCACTTCGGCCCTGTTGATAGACCCACTGACCTGCAATCCAATTGTCTAAGTTAAGAGCTTCTTTGGTCACAAATGCACAGTTGTTGGGATTTGCTGGATCATCGGTAGCAAAGCAATTGCCCAAATGAATGGTCCCTTGGTTTTCATAAAATCTTAGGGTCACACCGCTGATCGAATTGGGTCGTTCGACCTCACTACCCACCAAATCGATCCGTTCATCATTGTTGAAGTCACCTACGGTTTTAAAGGGAGGACGGCTCCATTCACCAAGATATTCTTGATTAAACTCATCGGCTTTTTCACGCCAAAACCACCATATATCATAGGCATTTTCGGTATCGGCGGGATCGGAGTCGGCAATCGCCAAAAAATCCATCTGACCATTGCTATCAAAATCTGAGATCACAAAGCTCTGATAGCGATAATCGGTGTTTTGGGTGCCACCGTAGGCCAATCCAATTTCAATGGGAGTTTGAAAGGTTCCATCTCGGTTGGAGAGCATCAGATCAATGGTTCCATTCTCATTGCGGTACAAAATATACTCCGCCCAAGGATCTCGTGGAAACGGATCCTCTGCATCCAAAATCCCATCTTCATCGGTATCGGGATTGGTATGTGAGGACTTGGCACAGTCACTCCCATAGCTTAGCTCCTCACCATCGGACAGACCATCGCCATCGGAATCATCGTTCTCATCACAAAGTCCATCGCCATTGCTATCAAGCATCCCGTTGGGATCGTTGGGACAATCATCTTCTTCATCACAAAAACCATCGCCATCACTATCGATCCAGTTCAGCGGATCATTGGGACAATCATCATTCTCATTGCAATAGCCATCACCATCGGTATCGAGCCAGCTCAATGGATCCTCCGGACAAGCATCTTCACTGTCACAGTATCCATCGCCATCGCTATCCGTCCAGTCTGAGGAGAGATCGGCACAATCATCATCGAGCTCATCACAATAGCCATCACCATCGGCATCACTCCACTGCAGTGGGTCCTCCGGACAAGCATCATCGGAATCACAATAGCCATCACCATCGCTATCGCTCCACTGCGTCGGATCGTTGGGGCAATCATCCTCCTCATCAACAACACCATCACCATCGCTATCTACAGCCGTTTCTTCTGTTCCTGTATCAATGCTGTTGGTGGTGATCTTGTTGCCATCACAAGCAACAAAAAACCAAAAAAAGAGTGGACGCATACATACCTCGAAAATGATCTACCATGATAGACTATCATACTCTTCATCGAAAATATTTCAAAGCAAAAGCAGATTTTCGCGATGATCAATACGCTGCGTTATCCCAAAAACACCGTCGCAAGATCTACATCTTGTTTAGGGCAGCTGATCATATACTGCATTCAACAGGTCCCAAGGATTTCCCCAGGTCGAGTTCAGCATCACCACAATGCAAGTATTCTCTTCACGATATATTTTGAGAGCGGTCTGGGTGCTTTGCTGAAAACCACTGTGCGCCGCGATGGAAGGCCAAGCATAAAAGCCCAAGCCATAGTCATCAGCATTGGGAGGGACATTCCATAAAATCTGCTCTTTCTCCCTTTCCGACACCAATTCCTCTCCCATCAAACCGGCACAGTAGCGCGCAAAATCTTCTGGGGTTGAGGTGAAGCCACCACCGGCCAATTTCCAGCTCACATCATCCTCTTCTTCTTTTTGAATACTACCGTTTGATGATTGGTAATAGCCCTCAACTCGATGAGGAGCCGGATTCCAAATGTGATCGGGAACGATGGTCGTCGCTTCGATCGGATCAGAGATCCGATTGTGAATCATCTCGCCATATGAAGTCCCATCGATCTGCTCAAGAACCACCCCGGCCAAATTATAGCCAAAGGTGGAGTAATGAAATTCAGTTCCTGGAATACAGAGCAAAGGAGCATCGATCCAATAGTCCAAAGCCCACTCCATACCCGTATTGAACGCGGGATCTGCTGTCAGGGTGGTCGGCGGCTGAGGATCGACCAAACCATTGCTATAATGCTGAACACAGCCAGTATGTGAGAGCAATTGTCGCATGCTAATCGCTCGTTCTGCACTGGGAATCGAGAGCAATTCAAAATCCTCGGAAAGATAATTTTCGGGTATCGTGTAGGATGGATAATAGGTCGAAATCGATTCATCGAGATCCAGCTTTTCCTCTCTCCACAGCTGCGTAGCGACAACTCCACCCATACCTTTGGATACAGAAGCCCATCGAAACCGATGCAGCTGCGGATCGACCGCAATCTCTGCCTCCAAATCGGCATAGCCAAATCCGTGTAGGAGCAGAATGTCTTGATCTTGAATCACCGCAACCGCACCACCAACCCAATTGTTCTCCTGTACAATCTCATCAACGACAGCATTCACTGCTGGAAAGCTCTGAGGGGTATATTGAATATAGGATTCGACCATAGCCATAAGATCTATCGACTCCACATGCGATTCTGAAAAACGAAACGATATTACATCTTGTAATTCGCCAACAGGCTGCCTTAAGTCAACACTCAGGGTTAATGATTGGGATTCACCACTTGCAATCTCTTCCGGAATATCAGAGATCGTCAGCCACTCAGGCATCGCATCGATGCTGATCGAAACCGTCTCCTCACCATCATTGCGAATCGTTAGCACGCCCGGATTGTCATATAAAAAACGACGGGCACTCCCCATATCGATTACCGGCGCAACAAGCATCTCCTGATTCCACAAAAACGAGAGTGTTCCTGCCAGCCCTTGGTCTATATTTGTCTCTTCGGGAGCAGATGTATCTGCTTTCTCAATATTACAGCCCGACAATAGCCAAGCGGAGGATATCATCCATTTCATCATAGTCCTTTCTCCATAGATGTGAAGCCCTTATCTCTCTAGAGATATTCTATCTCCATGTATATCTTTTTCGCAAAAGAATGAAACCCTAATGCAAAAAAGCATGTCTCTTCTTACATTATCGTAATACCGTCATATCAGACCCACCACACTTTTTCATATTGGAACCAACATGTTTTCCCTATTGCAAATTGGACTCTTTATCGCTTTTTTCAGTGGCTGTACTCCGTCCAAATCTCCACAGCTGGATTCGATCCAGACGATAGAGAAGAATGTAGCGATCAATAATTTTAACGCCAACCAACAGCGGCTAAAAAACTATCAAGAGGCGCTGATCCATTCCGCCAACAATCTTCGCCGCATCACGGTGACTCGTAGTCTGAAATCGAAATTAGTGACCGCAGAGGATATTAAGCATCTCAGTACGATCTATCACTCTTCCGTCTCTATGAATTTTATGCAGTATGATGATTGCTCTGATCAAAGCCAAGCTCTAAGCATAGCAAAAGATGGAATCTATCATGGTATCCAAAATTCCTGTTCGCTATCTGGTTTGCGAATCCAAAATCATACAAAGAGCCCTGTTGCAGGATGTATATTGTGTATCTCGAACGGAAAAATCCTGTTAGTCGATAATGATAGCGTTGTCGATATACAAAATTTTTATCCGGGTATGCTCAGCAAAATTCATATCCCAGCACAAGATTCCATAGAGATTTCTGATCTCCGCAAAGACTTTGATACGGTTGGTCAAGAGACCTGTGTTTTTGTTCCAGACGAACAGGAGGAATTTCTGGATGTGATTGCCAAAACCGAAAAAGGGTTTTGGAATCTGATGCAAGAAAATCTGCGCTCTATACATGCCCAGTCATTGCTACAGGGAAAAACAGGCAATATTTTGGTGGTCAACACCCATAAAGAAAAAATCGTTTCTCCACCTGCACAGCTGGTCTATTGGTATGATCAAGATATTCTCAAAATTTTGTATTACCGCGCAGGAAAGAAAAATATTGTATTCACAACCAAAGCCTCTCGTACCACTATTCAACAGCTTCTAAGAAAATATCGTACGGCCATTCGGGTGAGACAGGCCAACCTCGTTAGCAGTCGGACCCGGCTGAAAACCAAAAAACGTGCTTCCACAGAACCAAGGCAGCACAAGGTTTTACAAGAACTCTCAGCCATCTTGATGCCGCGAGCCCTTCAAGCGCACATCAAAAATGAAAAACATCTCAATATTGTTCCCTATGGAGAATTGGCAACCTTTCCTTTTGGTGTGCTTCCGATCAATCAGAGACAACGACTCATTGATATTGCCTCACTAAGCCTAGCACCGGGATTTGTTGGAAAGCTGAACAAACCTTCTCATCAAGAAGACAATCCCAAAGCATTCTTAATGGGCAATCCAGAGGCAAAACAGCTAAACTTTTCGCGGCTCAAAGGAGCGGAACAAGAGATACGTGATGTACAAGCACTCTTTGCGTCCATCCAGCAAGATGTCCCCATCTATATGGACAAAGAGGAGACACGCCAGATCGTTAATAAAAATATAGAAACCTCCAATCTGGTGTATTTTGCGACGCATGGTATCGCCGATAGCGAAAACCCGCTCCACGATTCCTATCTGCTGCTTGCCTCTACCGACCCAGAGTACGAAAACACACATAAACTGCGGGCTCTCGATATCCTAAATTTCGATCTCAGTACAGCCAACCTGGTCGTTCTCAGTGCCTGCCAAACAGGACTCGGAGAAACCCACGATGCTGGCATTTTGGGTATTTCTCGAGCTTTTTACGTCGCCGGTGCACAGAATATCTTAATGAGTCTGTGGGATGTCTCCGATCTACATACCCAAGAGTTTATGACTATCTTTATGCAAGAATACATTCAGAGGAAACAGAGTCCGGCCCAAGCCCTGCAAAAAAGCATGACGAAGATGAAAGAAAAATATCCCAACAATGAGAATTATTGGGCCCCCTTTGTTCTGTTCTCTGAGTACTAACAACAAACAGCTATCCTTCCTCAACGATAGAACAAGTCAGCTTGAAAAATTCTCTAGAGCAGCTATGATAAGAGTACTACCATTCCCTAGGTCTGATCATGAAAATCAAGCGACGAAAGAAAATTGGAACGGCTCTACTCACAGCCACCACATCCTCCATTCTGATCACGGCCTGTGATATCGTAAATCCCAGCGTATCTGGAAACCTCATGCCACAGCCTAGCTTTGAGCTCTGTATCGAGGTTGAGCCTGAAAACGCCGCTGTTTTGGTAGAAAGTCAACCGGTGGCCGATGGTACATGCACAGAGGTATACTATACATTGATACAGGTCCAAGCCACTGCAGAAGGCTACCAGGACTATGAGGAAACCATACAGGTCACGGAAAGCACAACTCACAGTATCAACATGATTCCGGTCGACGGGGAAGAAGACTCCGGGCAGGAGTGAGTATGGAATCTACAGAACAAGAGCTTGAGCTATTTGAGCTGGAGATGCTCGGGGGAATCGCCACAGAGCGATACCGTAAGCTACGCCCTGAAATCGAGGATCTGCCATGGGGAACCATCGATACATCCACCATGGATCCGGTCGTGGTTCGCGCCGCCCAAAAAGCATGGACTGGGGCAGCCTTTCAAGAATTTCGTACCGGCGCAGCCTGTGCAGCCACACTCGAGGCATTGATCAAAGCACGCGCCCCTCTCGATCTGATCGCCTTGGCTTCTCGCTTCCCACTCGATGAAATGGTTCATGTCGAGATGTGCTCGCGAATCGTCGGAGAACTCGGTGGCGCGATCGAGCTCGCCTACAACCCAGAATATCTCATATGGACCGTACCCAAAGGAACACCGATTATGGTCGCAAGCCACTGGGTGGTTTCTAATTTTTGTGTCGGAGAAGCGCTTTCTATCCCCCTACTACAAGGAACCTGTAATGCAACAAGTCATCCTCTACTCAAGGGGGTTTTGCGAAGGATTGTGCTCGATGAAGCAGATCATGGCACCTTTGGATGGCTATTTTTGGACTGGGTTGATGCCTTCCTATCGCCCGCAGACAAAGTCGAACTCGGACAAACGGCTGATGGCTTCATTCATAGTATTTTAGAGCGCTGGGACGAGATCCATGCCGGTGAAGTATATGATATCCACCAAGCGGATGCACTCGGATGGATGAAATCAGAATCCTATCTGGAGCTCGCAAACCACTCTTTGCACCGGAATGTGATTGCACCGCTCGAAAAACGCGGAATTCCGATTTCCATTCGTCCTTAAGCAATACTTCTCAAATAGAGAAAGAACAACATCGTATGGTGGTGTTCTGCGCTATAGTATATCTTATCTCTATACTGCTCTCCTTTGATATATGATTGTTACCATGCTGTATTTTCTCTCATGTACATCGCAAACCACGGATATCTCCTTTGTTTTTGGTGAACAAGAAGAACAGGAAACGACCATCGAAACCATTGGTGAATGGAGTATTGGTGCGGTAGAGAGCTGCACCGCCGATAGCGAAACACCTTCGTGGTGGGATGCAAGCACACTGCTCTGGGGCGATGATCGTTCCAGTGATAATGGTCAACCCGCAGGCTGCATTGCACTGTATCCAGAAGGTGATGAATGGCTGGTCGCGAGAACGACCAAGCACATTAACCTGCGCTGGGGATATCTATATCAAGAGGAAGTCAACGATGTCCTGGTCTCTCCTTCCTCTGTACGACTACGGGTTGAGGATATCGATGGCGATGGTGAACTCGATGCCATCATTCTCGATCGCTCCTTGAATATCGGCTGGTCCTTCACCACCGATCATGGACATTGGGAAGAGCTCATCCCAAAATCTTGGGACTGCTCCCTGCGCGATCTCGCGGTTGCCGATATCGATGGAGATCGAGATCTCGATCTCATCGTTCCGGGACTTGGTGGTTGTTCACAACAAACTTGGACCGGTGCATTGCTGGAAAACTTAGGCGACCAGCAGTTTTCCACTGCACAAGAGATGACAATCTCTGAGGATGTCTGGGGCGTTCTGTTCGATGCCATCGCTGTCGATATTGATGGCGATCTCGATCTTGACATCTATATGTGCAATGATTTTGGCAATGAAATTGCACCCAATGGTTGGCTCTACAATGATGACGGTACTTTCTATGATGATGACCAGCGCAATAGCGATATTGTCGCGCACTGTATGGGGGCTTCCCTCGCCGATATCAATCAAGATGGTCGATTGGATATGTATATTGCTGGGAATGGAAACCAATTCTTGCTGATCGACTCACCGGATGGGTGGATTGAATCACAGGCCTTGTGGAATATGCCATCCTTCGATTCTTTTCAAATGGCCTGGGGAAGTCAATTCTCGGACTTCAACAATGATGGCTTGATCGATTTGATGGTCAGTACAAGTGATTTTGCGCAAAGCGGACACCTCCTCTTTCCGGTCTGGTTTCTTGAGCAGATTGCTCCAGGAACATTTGAAGAAAGAGGCTCTGAGCTTGGTTTCCCACAAGAAGCTGGGGGTCGAGGTATTATCGCCTACGATATCAATCAAGATGGAGTGCTCGATTTTCTCATCGCCGATGCCTTCGGAGAGCCATGGATGTTTCTCTCTGAAAGCTGCACCCAGAACAACTGGATCGAGGTGGAGGCACCCCGAGGAAGCATTGTGAGAATCGAAGCAGAAGGTCAACAATGGACCATGCTGGCAACAACCGATCCTGGCTTTGCAGTGAGTCAGCCTTCTTTTGTTCATGTTGGACTTGGTCGTATCTCAAAGATTGATTTGATAACGGTCACCATTCCCTATGTCGGAACAGCACAGCTGACAGGCCCGATACAAGCACGAAGACGTCTCCGAGTACATGGTCTTTAGTTCCTGCATTGTATTTGTTCATCGCCCGTGTCTCACCGTGATCGCATAAAGATCAATAAGAGATGGTCTGCCTCATGTGATTTCTATTCTGACCGTGCTATATCTTTTTCTGTTTTGCACGTAAAAGAGATGACAAATGACCCAACTATTTCACCTCATATCCGGTACCGTAGATATCGAGAAGCGCATGATCGTAATCGGCGACAACCAGATCAATCTCACCGAACAAGAGTCCATTCTGCTCATGTATTTTATCGAGAACTCCGATCGCATTATCAGTAAGGAGGAGCTTCTGCTCGAGGTATGGCAACAACGAAATTCATCCAAAAAAAGCCGAGTCGTTTCACAATCCATAAAACAGCTGCGCAAAAAAATCGGTGATTCCGCCAGCGATCCCAAAATGCTCTTCAGTGTGTACGGACAAGGCTATCGCTTTCTCCTTCCGGAACAACCCGAACCCGAAACCCCCACCAATCTCCCGGTGTCTTTGGCACCTTTTTTCGGACGGAAACAAGAACTAGAGTACTGCAAACAATATTTTGAGCGCAAAGACCGCATGATCACGATCTTGGGGACGGGCGGCATGGGAAAGACATCATTGGCACTACAGCATGCGAATGAGAGCCGGAAGCGAAGAGACTATCTCGGAGGTATCTATTTTTGCGATCTTGCCGATGCCGTGAATGAAATGGATATCGTTCGGGTGGTTTCTGAAGCGCTAAACATCTCCGTTCAGCAAGGAGATCTGCAACAAAGTGTCCAGCAGATCGGACAACATATCAACTCATGTGGCTCTTGCTTGTTGATCTTGGATAATTTTGAGCAATTGACCTCTTTTGCCTCCGATACTGTAGCGCAATGGTATATGCAGAGCGCCAACGCCCACTTCATCATTACCTCTCGACAGCGATTGGGATTGCGAATGGAAGATATTTATGAACTCTGTCCATTCTCTCCTGACGAAGCCCTTGATTTTTTCATAGAACAGCTCAAACGCGTCGGTATCAAAAAAGAGCCCACAGCAAAAGAAAAAGAGCAAATCAGTACCATCGTACAGACTCTAGACTGTATCCCTCTGGCTCTTTGTTTGGCCGCAAGTCGATCTCGACTGCTCAGTATTGACCAAATTCATAAGCGCCTGAGCAACCGCTTTCAGTTGCTTCGAACCAAGGGGCTCCACCCTCGACAGCAGACCATGCAATCTGCGATTGACTGGTCTTGGAATCTGCTCGATACCACGGAAAAAAGCGTCCTCTTACAGTGTGCGATCTTTCGGGGAGGATTTGATCTGGCTGCAGCAGAAAGCATTGTGCTTTTACCATCAGATACGCCGATGTTTGTAGAAGATATTCTACAACAACTGCTTGACAAATCGATGCTCAAGATTCAGCGTGGGCATACTGCGCATCGACTCTCGATGTATGATAGCATTCGCTATTATGTTCTAGAAAAGATACCCCAACGATTGCACGAGCAAACCCAAAAAAGATTTCAGGAATACTTTCGACTCTTTGTACTGCAATTTGAAAGTCAAAAACAACGCCATCAAGCACTGGCTCTAGAAACCAATAATGTACAATATGCGTGGCAACTTCTGCTCGACAACCAAAGTGAAAAAGCCGCTGAAATGCTGATCTGCTTCTCTCATTTCTTTGAGATTAAAGGGTGGTACATTTCATTACTGCGTATGATCGAACAGACCATGCAAAAAACCCCTCATGATAATCTCCCTCCTGCGATCTATTATCAACAAGCGCGCGTATTATGGCGTTTGCAACACTTTGATGCCCTTGAGAAATTCTTCAACACCCTACCGACCATTTCAGACCGGCGCGTACATAAAGAGATTTTGAATATCAAAGTCAACCTCTTACTCAAAAAGGGTTCTTTGACCCAAGCCGAAGAGGAAATCCAATATCTATTACAAGATGGCAATCCATTAGAGCGGGCCTCGACTCTCATGCTTCTGTCTGGACTACATGAAGAGCAATTCCAAAACTCTCCTTCGCTCCAATGTTCATTGGAAGCGCTGCAAATTTATACAGATGAAAAGATACAACATGCAAGAATTCAAGTCATGGGAAATCTCGGTTCTGAATTCTGCATTCATGGAAGACTGAAACAATCCAAAGAATTCCTCGAAGAAGCGCTTCATTATAACCGAAAAAAAGAAAATCGCTTTGCAATCGCCCTCAATACAATCAATCTCTCTACTCTATATCTTTATCAACACAATCCCCAAGAAGCATTGCAGCATACCTATACCGCCATATCACATTTACAGGCTCTCGGAAACAAATCCGTCAAAGCGATTGCGATGCTCAACAAGGGAATTGCACATATCCTCTTTGATCAGCGAGAAGAAGCCCAAGATTGCCTTCAAAAATCTGTACAAGAGATGGAGCAACCACTCTTTATTGCCATTATTCGTCTATTACAGATCATCATAAAAACAAAGCCTTTCGCGGATTGGGAACAGCACCGTTCGGTATTACAGCCCACAAGCCAGCTCACAGCACAAGAGTGGGATCAACTACGCCAGCTGGTGGTGCTCACGCACACATTACAAAAGCATCGAAAAGCCGAAGACCGACAAGCCATCCGCAGCACGGAGCTTGATATCAGACAAATCCTTCGAGCTCCAGCATTCAACATCCCAAGAGAACCAATGGAGCACATTCCGAATGGAAATATCTATCATCGATATTGTCTGTTATTAATCGAGCACGCTCTTGGCCCACGCTACATAAAGCGATTTCAAACCGCAAAAGAATAAGCACAAAGAGACCTTGTCTTTGTTCTTTCCTTCTGACTCTACAGTCATTTAGGCGTTTCGATACTCTCGATATAAGTTTCGCACATTGGCTATCATACTTTGGA
>Ga0163180_10002331_pt1 | contig 10623 bp, 8 predicted proteins | sample AtlANTMetagenome_2_FD_109647 | JGI IMG/M metagenome (GOLD analysis project Ga0163180, IMG submission 109647) | Marine eukaryotic phytoplankton communities from the Atlantic Ocean - Atlantic ANT 4 Metagenome | ecosystem: Environmental > Aquatic > Marine > Oceanic | place: North Atlantic Ocean...
AGGCCAGGTAATTCTGCGTTTGGATGCCAATGGCGCCTTCTCCATCGAACAGGCCATTCCATTCTTCGAAGCAGTCGCTCATTTGCCGATTGAAAGTGTAGAAGACCCACTGTCTTTAGATGCGCTTGATTCCATGTCGGAATTGATGCGTTTTCGTGTGGGGCTAGGGGTAGATGAGGCCCTTCGCCATCCGCAGTACGTCGAACGGATCTTTACGCCGGGCTTTGTGGACTATGTGGTGCTCAAACCCATGTGGTGTGGAGGTCTACTCCAAGCGCATGCCATGGGAATGGCTGCTGCTCAACGGGGTATTGGTGTCGCTCTGAGTACCGCGCTGGAGGGTGCAATTGGGAGGGCCGGTAGTATTCAGCTCGCAGCGGCTCTTCCACAGGAGGCGCTTTGGCCATCCGGGGTGGATACGGGCAATTGGCTTAAAAGCGATCATGCTTCATTGGATTTGGTGATTGCGGATGGGCATCTGCATCTGGGACTGTTGCCGGGCATCGGGATCTCGGAACTGTTGTGAGTACGTATTTCCTTTCGTCGCGTGGTTCAGCGGGTAGCACTGCTGTGTGCGTAGCCGGTGATGGGGCGCCGCTGGAGTACAGTGAGCTTTGGTCTCTTGTGGGGTCGCGGGCCGGTGCGTGGTCGGAGTCCGGGCTCGCTGCGGGAGACAGGGTTTTGTTTTCACCCCGTAGAGACATAGCGTCCATAGTAAATCTGCATGCGTTGATGTGGTTGGGTGCCATTCCCGTTTTGGTTTCGCCCCGCCAATTCGAGCAACTCGATGCTTGTGCTGATCCCACATTGGGCTTGCGTTGGCGTCTTGATGGGGAGGGGGAGCTTCCGGAGCTGCCGCTTGACTCGGCTTCGGTGGTGGCTCCAGTGTCACTGCCGCTGGACGCCCAGGTGGCGGTGCTGTTTAGTTCGGGGAGTACAGGTGCTCCCAAGGCGATTCCATTGACTCGGAAGCAGATTCTGGCGTCTATCGAACAGAGCGCCTCACGGTTGGAACTGAAAACGACCGACCGTTGGCTCTGTGTCTTGCCGCTGTATCACATTGGCGGGCTCTCTATATTGCTCCGATCTGCCCGAATTGGGGGAGCGGTGGTGCTGATGTCGGGGCGTTTCTCTGCAGAGCGGAGTGTGGATTTGTGTGTCACAGGTCAGGTTACACAGGTGTCGTTGGTCCCAGTGCAACTCGAGCGGATGTTTTCATCGATCGAGAAGGGAATGCTGCACAAGGACTTTCGCTTCTTGTTGGTGGGCGGAGCCGCGATGTCTGAGCAACAGATTCAGCAGGCTTGTGCACTGGAATTGCCGGTCGTGCGGACCTGGGGGATGACTGAGTGTGCATCTCAAATCGCCACGACCCATCTCGGAGATGTGCGCGGCCTTCTGTGGCCGCTCGTTGAAACACGGGTGGAGCGAACTGAGTCGGGTCGGCTTGCAGTCCACGGCCCGATTGCTCCTGATGGCTATTTTCTCACCCAAGATATCGGTGAGGTCGACGAGGGTATTCGAATCCAATCCCGTGCAGACAACGTGATTTTGTCGGGCGGAGAGAAGATCTCGTTGTCCCGTCTTCAAGCTGTGCTTGCCGGTCATCCGGACATTGTTGACTGTATTGTCATCGCCCGTGAAAATGCGGATTGGGGGCAACGGCCACACGCTGTGCTCGTGGCCCGTAGTTCGAGGGTGCCAACGAACGAGTCCTTGTTTGCGTATCTGGCTGCGGAAGGCTTTCGGCGTCGAGAGATGTTCGATACGCTCAGTTGGGCGGAGAGCATTCCCCGAAATGAAATGGGTAAGCTCCAATGGCAGGAGTTGCAGTCACTCCTCTAAGGCTCCGGACGATTTCAAGGCTTCTATAAGCCGTTCCGGTACACTACAGGTCTTGGCGGTTTTGAGGTCGACTGTGGCATGCGTGTGTTGGATTCTGGCCCGCAGAGCGCCATCTTGCCCGTGGATGTCCACCCGATAACGAACTGAACGGTTTCCGATCTTGTCAACACTAAGGTGTAGGGTGAGTTCATCGCCAAGGCGGGATGGGATGCTGTAATCCGCTTCGCTGCGCACCAGGGGCATCGCCCATTCTCCCGAGAACACGTCGCTGAGTGGGAACCCTCCGGCTTGAAGCATGTCTTCATAGGCTTCATGAGCGTATTCGTAAAATCGGCTGAAATACACGATACCGGCGGGGTCTGTTTCTCCGAATCGGACCGTTCGCGTCGTCGAAAAAGGCATCTTTCTCTCCAAGTAGGGAGGGGGAAGCGGGTCGTTTTGGGCCAGAAAAATTCTTTGCCCTACACAAAATCCTAATCCCAGCGTGCATTGGCGTCCAAAAGAGCGATAGCCTTAGTGCATCCTTTCGTGGGAGGAGTGCTTGAAGGATAGAAACGAAATCACGGCGGTCAGCGATGCAATCCGCAAGGCTGCGGCTCGAGGAGAGCATTTAGCGGGTTGGATTCGCATCGTGATCGTGACTCTCGCACTGATGCAATTTCTTTGGTTTCATGGCTTTAAAGAAGATGCATTTGAAGGTCCGCGGGTTCCACTGGTGACCGGGAGCCTTGTGGTGATCTTGGTGCTCTCCACAATTCTGCTGAAGCGTCTGTCGCGGGTTGGCCCGACCCGTTCCTTGTTGACCCTATCGGTGGCCATCGACTGCATCGCGGTGGTGAGTGTGCTTTGGCCCACCGCAATGTGGCCAGAGGCTGGCTACGATGGCTTGCTCAATCTTCCCAACTTGTCCTTTTTCGTGGTCGCGATTTTTGTTTCGGCTTTTCGCTTGGATCCTAGGCTCACTGTCGCTTCCTTTGTGTTTAGTGGGGTAGGCATTGTCTACTTGCTGTATCTGGATCATCGGGCTGGTTTAGAGTGGGGTAGTCGTGCGGAGCAAGAGTTGGTGGTGTTGATCATCCTCTTGGTAGGATCTGCCTTGTTGGCCTTTGCTGCCGCGTTTCGGAGTCTCGAACTTGCCCGAGATGCCGGTAAGGCAGCTGTGGAGCAGGCCCACGCCCGTCGACAATTGGGTGTCTACGTGCCGGAGGAAGTGGTGGAGTTGGCACTCCAGACAGGGGCTTTGGGTTTGGATGGAGAGCAGAAGTCAGTCGCCGTTCTTTTTGTGGATCTTAGGAACTTCACGGAGATGTGTGTGGATCGCCAAGCCGATGAAGTGGTCGAAGATCTCAACGCGTGGCTCCACGAGGTGGTGGAGGTCATCCAGGAGGAAAAAGGTACGGTTGATAAGTACATTGGCGATTGTGTGATGGCCGTTTTTGGAATGGTGGAGGAGGAGGGGAATGAAGCGAGTCGTGCTTTGCGCAGTGCTGCCCGGATTGCCGCTCGGATGAAGACCTTCAACGCACAGCGCGATGCGCGAAATGAGGACCCGATGCGGTACGGCGTGGGCCTGCATTACGGATTGGGAATCGTGGGCAGCATGGGTGGTGCCGGCCGGCTTCAATACACGGTCATCGGTGACGTAGTCAATCGCGCAAGCCGACTAGAAGAGGCGACAAAACACTCGGAGGCTTCGGTGCTCTTGTCGCAGGAGCTGTATCAGCGCGCGGTCGCGGAGTCGGGGGAAGAGCTTCCCGCGGTGGAAGCGCATGCCCCTGTTCGACTGAAGGGGATTCCTGAGCCGGTCGAAGTGATGACCTTGAGTGGTCGTTAGTCGTAGCTAGGCAGCGCTTTCCCGCGTACCCATAGGAGGATCTCGCTGTACATGTCTTGGACGTAGGACTCCAAATCGGAGGTGTCCGGAAGTGGAGTCATCATGTGTTCCTGAAACAGAAACTCCGTGATGCCGTCGTCTACCGTGCGCAGTACGATGGAACCTTCCATTTTCTCGATGATTTCTGTACCGAACACCTTCTGGAAGCGGATGGAGACAATTTCGGGTTCGTCCTCGGAATTCATCTCGCCGACCCGACCGTGTCGATAGGCTACGTCGTAGGACACCGTGATGATGTCCTCCACCGTTTGGCTCACGGTGAAGCTGACCTCGTATTCTGGCTCCGTGTTCCACTCTACGCTGTAGGCAGAGACAGCTCGTCGGTCCACAAAGACTTCTTCTGCCTGCAATGCGCTCCAAACGGTGGGTACGTCGCTGTGGATGTAGCCGCGGGCGTGTACCCAAATGTCCTCGTCGATCCCTGCCACAAGCTGCAACTCTTCGAGATAGCTATCGCCGGTATTGTTGTTTTCAACGCGCATTTCGCCCAGAGGTTCCAGTCCAGGTGGGAAGACGGTTTCGATATCTCGAAAACAGCCAACGACGAGCAAGGGCAGCAAAATAAAACGCATACAAAATACAGCGTGGACTGTCTCTTTCAAGAGTGCAAGAACCACGGCTTTCTAAGAGGTGTTATTTGCGCGCCGATGAGAGTGTATTTGGACAGCGTAGGGTGCCGTCTCAATGAGGCGGAAATTGCGACGTGGCGCCTGGGGTTTTTGGATCGGGGACACGCGGTAGTGAGTCGTGTGGAGGATGCAGACCTTGCGGTGTTTAATAGTTGTGCGGTGACCGTGGATGCGGCGCGCTCCTCCAGAAAGCGTGTACGTTCGATACATCGACTGAATCAGCAGACAAAGATTGTCCTCACCGGGTGCTATGCAAGCTTGGATCGCGAGCAGGCAGGCTTGTTAGAAGGTGTGGACCTGCTTTTGGATAATCAAGAGAAGGACCAGCTTGTGAGTCGGGTGTTGGAGGAGGTTTCACAGTGGGACATGCCTGCGCGAGCCTTAGACCCCGATGCCCCAGGCCTTGTGAATGAGGATCCCGGCAGAAGCCGCGCTTTTCTCAAAGTTCAAGACGGTTGTCGCCACCGATGTACCTATTGCATTGTGACTGTCGCCCGAGGTGCAGAGCGCAGTCGGACGGTGGAAGATCTTGTGCGTGAGGTGCACCGTCTTGAAGAGGTGGGGCACAGCGAAGTTGTGCTCACAGGTGTCCATTTGGGCGGCTACGGTAATGACCTTGGTACGGACCTCACAGATTTGGTGCGACGATTGCTTGCCGAGACTTCGATTCCCCGCATTCGGCTCGGATCGTTGGAGCCATGGCGGTTGGATGAGCGCTTCTTCGCACTCTGGAAAGCCACGGATCGTTTGATGCCGCATCTGCACCTTCCACTACAAAGCGGGTCGAACAGTGTGTTGCGGCGGATGGGGCGCCGATCAAGTACCGAGAGCTATCGTGCGCTCGTGCATGCAGCACGTGAGGCGATCCCGGGCTTTCATCTCAGTACCGATTTGATTGTCGGTTTTCCCGGGGAGAGTGATGCCGAGTTTGAGGAGAGCATGACCTTTGCGGAAGAAATGGGCTTTGGTCAGGTTCACATCTTCTCCTACAGCCGAAGAGAGGGCACAGTTGCTGCCCGCATGAAGGGACAGTTGGACCGAGCCACGAAACGGGAACGCTCTCGACGCTTGCATGAGGCGGCGAATCGCTGGAAAAACCAGGTGGCCGAAAAGGCGGTAGGGCAGACGACCCGTGTGCTTTGGGAGCGGCCGACCCAGCCTGACTGCTGGCATGGCTATAGTGAAAATTACCTGCGTGTCACTGCACCGGCTCCCTCCCAAGCTTGGCAAAGAGGCTTGGTCTTGCCTGTGCAGATTCAAACGGTGGGCGAGCGTGCGGATCTGCACGGTAAGTGGTCGAACTAATCTTGAGTGTAGATCTGGATATTGGCTACATCGCCGAGAAAATGACGATGTGGATTGTAATCGGAACGTCCGCCAATGCTCAGATATCCATCGGGTGAAAAGTCCCCCTGACCGAGCGCGAATTCTGCCTTGAGTTGTCCGTCGATATACACCTGGGCTTTGGGTGTGTTCCAGTCGACAAGCAAGCTGTACTTGTGCCATTCCCCGTCGCGGAAGTCTTCTTCTACATCGAGTGCGCGATAGTTCCAGTCATCTTCTTCTGCCCGGAATCCGGTGCGGATCCAGCCCGACGAATTGAGATAGATATTGAGGCTGCTACGTTCGCCAACATCGCCTTGGGACCAGATGTACTGGTAGTTGTCACCGCGGCCCTCAGCATTCGCCCGGAAAGTAAAGGCGATAGAGTGTAGGCTTTCGGCCTTCTCGGGAACCTCGGGGATAACTAAGATGCGTTCGATGCCGTCAAACTGAATCCAGTTGGTCTTGCTTCCGCTTTCGGCAGGCTCGATGGCAGGAGTCTCGTCCAGTGGGAAATACCAGGCGTCTGTGTGCCCAATACGGTCCAGAAAGGGAAGGGTGGGGTTTTCAAAGCTCCACCATGCCTGCAGTTCGACGGGAAGTTCGTCGTCCTGAATCCATCCCGTCCAATCGGCATCCGGGCTGGCCGCTAAGTCTTGACCGCCCAGTACGACTTGGAGGTCTTCCAAGCCTTCAAAGCCTTCATCGACTTTGGGGCGGAAGCTGAGCACAACACTGGCCTCGTTGGCGGGGAAGTTGACCTCAGAGAAGCGCCCTTCCAAAAAGTCGGCGGCGTTGGATTCTCCGAGGTAGAGAATGTCTGTACTTGCTGCGCTATCGCAAAAGTCTCTGTGCACGATCAGATTGGATTCCCAACCCTCGCCCAAGTCGGGATCCATCCCCTCGATCCATACGCTGGGGGATTCGTTATCGGCGATCCAGAGTTCTGCGGGCGAACCAATAAATGTGACAGATTCCGTGTTTTTTGCTCGGAGCGATAGGCTTCTTGGGCCTTCTTTTTCTCCATCGTCAACTGGGGAGACTTCGATATCGGTATAGGTCTCCCCCGCATTCAATTCGATTGTTTCGGGCAGGGAATAGTCCAAGCCCGCTACCGCTTGGCCGCCCGACTGGAACTCGACGGATATTGCTTCGTCGATTTGCCCGGTGCGGTACAGGCGAATCAAACCGGGATTGCCTAGCTCGGAGAGGATGGGGTCGATGGTCTCTAAACGGATGCCTTGGGTGGCGTTTAGATTGACCTCAGAAAACGTCTCCAAGAACGTAATGACGCTTTCCACGAGCGCTTCGGCGTATTCTTCCCGGGCACTCGCCTTCTCTCGGATGCTGTACGGGTGTTCGAGCTGGATGGCATCGATTTGGCCGGTGCTTCGACTGCCGTGGGTCAGGGTGTTGAAACCGCCGTGGTAGTAGCTTTCGACATCGCCATCGCTATCTAAGCCAGGATTGGGGTAGTCGAGGCTGGGTATGCTTGCATAGCCATGGTCACTGAGGAGTGTTCCCAAGCTGTAGGAGCCGCGTGTAATCGATGAAAACGACGCAGTGCTGCTCTTCTCCAGCGAGCGAACACTACTACTTGCCGGATAGGCCCCATGATTGATGCGCTCGTCAACTTCCAGAAGCTGATTTGCCGTCACCAGTGTACCCACTTCAATTTTGTCGCGGGTCATCCCGTGGATATCGAGGAGAAGGCCCCGTCCATAGATATTGTGGATGTTCGCCTTGGCTTGTGAGATGTAGTCGTGAAACTCATGCCAGGCTTGCTGAGCAAAGGGATTGTCTTCAGCACCGACCTCCAGGCTTCGGTTGCAGTCCAGTCGGAAGCGGTGAAGATGGCATGCAACGAGATGCGGACGTCGTCCAAGTTCAGCGTAGAACGCATCGGAGATGGCCTGGCTTAGCTCGAAGGTGTGGAGGTCGGGGAGCGCACTTGCGCCGCTTCTCTGCGGGATTTCGTCTGGCTCAAGTTTCCCGCCATGGGGTGCCAGTAGGATGATCGGTAAGGTTCCAATTTGGTACGAAACATAGTCTTCACGACCCCAGACGGTGTCCTCAATCAGTTGACAGCTGTCTGGAATGCCGTCCGAATTGACATCAGGGACTGCTCCGGATGCAATTTCTACGGCGTCCTCACGACCGTCTTGATCGCAGTCCACAATCCTCGGAATGTCCTCGTCGGGATCGAGTGGCCCTTCGCACACATCTGGTTTCATGGAGTCGCCGGTGTCGAGACCGGTGTCATTGCTGTTTTTGGATCCCTGTGAACAACTCAATGCGAAAAAGGCAGGCAGCAGGAGTGAGGCGCGTTGCATTGGGAGACCCGATTAGATGAAGCAGTCTTGGATTGTCGCCTTACTATCGGCGAAAACTCAAGGTTTTTGCTTCGAATCAGGTGGGTTCTTTGGCCGGAGTATTTTAGCGACATCAAAGCCGGAGTCTCGGATCTGTTTTTCCAGCACTTCGTCGCTAAGCACTTTGTTGGGCGCCATCCATAAGGCGATCGTCTTGTCCTCCAAGCTCAGTGCTACGCGTGTGACGCCGGAGAGCTTACTCATGCCGCGTTCCAGTCCTTGGACGCAGAATGAGCAGACCATGCCATCCACATGAATGACAACCGATGGGTCCACTGCTTTCGGGGCAGCTTCTACCGGTGGAGCAGGCGGAGGCTCGGCGCTGGGGGGCGTTGCGGAGAGCAGGCTTGTTAGGAACAAGGTGGTGAGCATGACGTTTCCTATAGGTGAACCATCATCTGGAACCAGGGTGTGCCATCGATGGACACACCGGTTTCCCAAAGTACATTTTGATAGAAAAAACGAAGCATAGGTGTGATTTCAACCGGCTGGTGCATGTGGGGCTGCCAGGTGGTTTGTACGACCGCCCAGATTTGGAGTCCGTCTACATTTGGAGCGAATGGTAGGACTCCGAGGCGTCCACGAAGGCTGAAAGGAAGATCGGATGGGGTTTGGAATTGCGCGAGCGAGCCGAATGTCTGGCCACTGAAGGCCGAATAGAAGTGGTCAGTTTCGTGATCGAGTTGGATCGCTGCGAAGCCATTCGCTTCTGTCTGTGCGCTGAGGCCTCCGCCCACGGATAGGTAGATATTGCTTTGCGATTGTGCGGAGTTGCGTCGGTAGGCCAAGATGTTGGCGTGAAGAAGACTGACCTCTGCCGCGTCGTGTTGAAAGTTTTTTCGGATGTGGGACGCGGCTATCGCAAAATGTCGATTGAGGGTGTAGTTGGCTTGGAGCTGTGTGGAATCGGGCCGATGCATGGAAAACATAGCCACGCCGCCTTTGTAGGTGACCGGGTGGGCCAGTGCGCTTGAACTCAGAAAAACGAGAACGAGAGTTTTCCACATGTCACAGACTAAACCGAAAGAGAGGGGATTGGCTACTTGGGACGGCTGACAAAAGCCCGATTTGTTTAAGCTGCCCGTTCAAATGCCCGCTCCAGAGCAGTTTGCTTGGCTTCCTCACAGCGGCTCTCCAAGAGCTCGAGGTGCTCGTGTAGTCCCAATCGGCGATAGAGTGCGGCAAATCTCTCCCAAACCTTCCACGCGCTGGGTTCCTGCTGGCTGAGACGGTGGTAGCGTTGGATTGTTGCCGGCTGCGGACCTTGATTATGCTCATTCATCGCAGCGAAAAATTCCTGTTCGTAGCTGTGTTCGAGGGAGTGGAATCCTTGCTGGGCAAAGGGGGATATGCTCTGGCTAAAAGGGCTGTCCTGGCTTTGTTCGACCAGCTCACGATAGAAGTTGAAACGTTCCATTGCGGCCGTTCGGTGGTTTCGGCTTTGCTTGATGTCGGTGTGTGCCTGGTTTCGAATATGCTCACGTATTTCAGGAACCCGAACGATGTTGGAGAGGGCGCTTCGGAAGCTTTTTTCGTCGGTGTAGAGAAGTCCGTTTGCACCATGTCGAATCGTGGAGGCATAGGTGCCGGATGCATGGCAAATCGCAGGGACTCCTCGACTCGCGTATTCGATGTACTTTCCGTCGGAACGACCTTGTGCAAATGCATCGGGCGTAAGATGTGCTAGACCGGCGTCCAAGCCGGAAATGAACTGCATATAGTGCTCGAATGACCCGGTAGGTGTGTGTTCGAACGCTAAGCCTGCGTCGGTAAAGGCCTGGGCATTTCGCGGCGTGGTCATCAAGCAGAGGGTGAAGTCTTGGAAGAGTTGTGGATCGCGTGCTTTTGCGTGGGCGAGTAAGCGGGCGAGATCTTGGGCATCTGCGAGGTGTCCTCCCGATGCCGTCCACCCCACGCGGACTGCTTTGTTCTGTGGAGGGGCATGCAAATTGGGCACCGTCCAGGCTTGGTTCATAAACACGGCCTGATTGTCATTGAGGTACGCATACTTTTCAGCAAGGACTGGGCTTGAGAACTGCACAGCGTCGCAGGTTTTCGCCATGGATTCGATTTGAGCCTGTATCTCCGGCCGTGCGTAGAAGAGTGTGCCGAGCGATGTGTTCTCAGGGAAGGCTTTGAAGTCGTCTGAGATTTCGTACACGGTGGGTAAGCCCACAGAACGCCGGTATTCCAAGAGCGCATGTACTTCATTGTCGACGATCATCCCGACCACAAGAAGTCGACTTTGAACAATGGCGGTGAAGACATCGGGGTGGATCGTCTGCACAGCAATCGTGGGGACGTGCTCACCGAGTGCTTGCGCCGGCCATAAGGTTCGGTGTCGATAATCCCCGCAATCTCTCGGTTGAGGGTGCGCCAAAAAAGTAACGTCGAAGAGCATTGGAATCTCCTCGGTGTCTTTTCGGATCAAGACCGCAAGAGATAAGGACTATGCGAGCTATTGGGGTACGGCCAGGTTGTAGCTCAGTTGCCAGGTCGCGCGGTAATCCAAACGCTGCGCATCGGTCACTGGTGCTGTGATGGCGATTTGGGTTGAGAA
>Ga0163180_10002333_pt1 | contig 10622 bp, 11 predicted proteins | sample AtlANTMetagenome_2_FD_109647 | JGI IMG/M metagenome (GOLD analysis project Ga0163180, IMG submission 109647) | Marine eukaryotic phytoplankton communities from the Atlantic Ocean - Atlantic ANT 4 Metagenome | ecosystem: Environmental > Aquatic > Marine > Oceanic | place: North Atlantic Ocean...
AAAAAAGAAAGATGCTATGATCATTCGCCTTCTCTCACGACAAACTCTTGGTAAATAATATGACCAATTACAATCCCCATGACTAAGGGATCGTCGACAAAACCTCCAATTCGATCGGATAATATCACGCTCAAACAAGTGAGTCCTCCCAAGAGCCCACATCGAGTCGGCGTAAAATACCTCGCATTTTCCCAGTATTGGTGGGGTGTGTGGACTAGACCAATAAAACAGTAGGTTACTAGGGGGTCTATTAAACTATAGGAAACTAGAGTGAAAGCTAAAATTAAGGGTATAATTCCCGTTATTGTATTCAAATTAGAAAACGCAGACGATCCAAATTGGTGACGGAAGTGGAAAGAAGACAATAGCATAAACATGGTCATCAACATATCGTGATTAGTGGACCACGCACACTGAGTTACGAGTAGACCCACACCGTTTGCGACAGCGTATTCCTTTGTCTTGTTCATATCGATAGCATGGAAAGCGTCGATAACACCATGTGGAGCTACTATAGGAGCTAGAACTTGCGGCATGGGAACGTTTGGGATGGGTATCAAACTAGAGACCAGAGATATGAAAGACAGAAAAATTGAAAATCTCATCGTTTATTTATTAGAATACAATAAATAAAAATACGATAAATAGACATGAAGCTCAAGTTAAAGAAATTAGATCCAGAAAATATAACGTCAAATGGTCTTTTGGGCTGTTTCATTGTTCTTATTGGAAGACGCAATTCGGGGAAAACAACTCTCATGAAAGATCTAATTTTTCACATGGCGCCGAGATTAGACGTTGCGATTGGAATTTCTCCCACCGATGATACAAACCTGTCCATGCAAACAGTAATTCCGCCGTCTTTTGTATATCGCGAAGCTGACGATAAATTGCTCATGTCTCTCATGGAAAGCCAGAGGAGACGTTGGGCCACGGGCAAAGGTCCGGAACTTTTGCTAGTCTTGGACGACGTCGCTTGGGATACCGCGTTTTTCAATAGCAAAGCGTTTAAACAGTTAGCGTTTAACGGAAGACACATGCACATTACTGTCATTTTATGCATGCAATACGCGTTGTGCATCCCGCCCCCGATTCGCGCCCAGGTGGATTTGTGCATTACGATGTCGGATCATCTCTTGACAAATAGGAAGAAGCTCTTTGAGCAATTTTTCGGGATGATGAAATTTGAGGAATTTATGCAAATAATGGACAAGTCGACAAACGGGTTTGAATGTCTGTGTCTTTGGAACAGATCTCGGTCTAACGAACTCGATACGATGCTTTTCTGGTATCTTGCAAACCTTGAACATTCAGAAAAAGCAAGAGTTGGTAAATCAGCGTATTGGAAATTAAGTGAGCATTACGGAAGGAACACGTTTGGCTTTGCACCCCTCGACACACAGCAGCAAAAAATAGAAGACGTCAGGCCAGAACTGGGCCAGCCGATTGACACGATTGTGAAAGCAGGCTCAGACGGGAAAACCGTAGTTATCAAACGATAAACAACAAAAAAATATCCAATAATAGAAAGAGTGAGGTACAAATGTCATTTCACGAGGAGTTTGGTTTAAATGATATGCCAGATTATATTAAAAAATTTCACCACGAATTTGATGACTTGTTCTTTGACAAAGTAATGTTTAGTTTACACAAATTTCCCCGAGATGTGGTCAAACAGATCATGGGGATAATTTATGACTTAAGCATAATACTTAACAAAGATAAAGTATTATTAAAAGATGTACTTGCATCTTTTGCCGACGTGAACGACGCAAGCGGGGTCCGCTACTCGCGTCGCCAGCTTCTCAAAAAACCAGACGTTATACAATTTTTAAAACAATTAATGTTGTTACTATCTCTTCTTACAAATGTAGAAATGTCGGAAATAACTAGACGACATGGTAACTTGAAAAATGCATCAGCAGCGGAAAGACAAATTAAGGGGTACAGATTTCTCTATAATAATGAAGGAAATCTGACATTACAAACCAAAAGCAAACCAAAAGATATGAAGCAAGCGCAAGACGTCGACGATGATGAAGAAGGCGATTTTGACCCCGCACCTACGTCGGAATACAATCCTAACATGTTGGACTTGGCGATGAAATTGACTTTTCTCTACAACTTCTATCAAGACATTGAAGAACAACTAGAAAAACAAGGATTGAGATTAGGCCCTGGAAACTACAGTGTCAATACGGAATTAAATTTTATGAACGAACTATTGTTTAGTCTTTTCAGATTTCTGTGGCTCTACTCTAACCACGACCGGAATTTCTTGCAAAAGAAATTCCTTAAGAAGGAATACAAAGATATCTTACTGATGAATAAGAATGTAAATGCCCCCCCAAAAAATAAATGCAGACTACGACGAAGTGCTATAGAAGGACCCAAGTGGAGCCTTGACAAAAGCACGCTTGTGGATTTATTTGATAGATTTAACGAGGTTTGCCAAAGTCGAATTAATCCGTATTACCATATTTGGAGCGAAAATTCCCGTGGTTACGAATGTGCTTACTTTCTTCAACGTAGAGGCGGGTGTCCTCCTTTCGGAAATAAAATACTAAATTTTCTAATTTGCCATGCGTTTCAGGGAAACGAATTTCATGAATACTTTGAAACCCTGCATTCAGCAGCAAAAGCTGAAGATATCGGGAAAAACTTGAAACATAAATTGATAATGATTGATGTCGTATGCGCGCTCGGTGGGGGTGGTCTTGCTCTTATACAACACGTACGCAACTACTTCGTAACAAAAGGTTATTACAGAAATACAAAATTAGTGGGTATGTGTCTTGAAGCAACCACTTCAGAAGTGGCCGATGGATATGAAAAGGTTGGATTTAAAAGATTTTTTCCAACACGGGAATTTCGCGACAAGAACGGGCAATATGCGTGGAAAAATGTTTCTGAGACATTTGGTTTGATTCCTATGGTTTTATACTTTTCTGCGCCGCAATCTCAGGGAAATGGATCTCCAACTGGAGTTGAACAATATGATCGCAACAAATATGATCCAAAAAATAAAAGTCCTCGCAATCCCAAATACGCCGCGATACAGCCAGCTGCATGATCTAAGTTGTATACGACATTACTTTTTTCTTTCCAGAATATTTCAAGTTTTTGTAATGTTGTCGCAATATTGGAAGTACTTTATTAGCTTTGTTTCCTAGATCATGATAAATGGTCCCATCCTTAGCGTCTAGAACAAAATTATTTGAATTAAATTTTTCTGCTCTCATTCTTTTCCCCATTGCAGCGTACATGTCATTGTGTCCTTCAGTTAGTCCATATTTGTAATTAACTTTGTATTTAAGAAAACTTACCTTTAGTTCAGAAAGCTGTTTGCGAAGCCCCCGAGCAGCCGTGGAGCTGCGGCGGGACTTGAGTGGGGACTTGCGCGGCGACTTGCGCGGAGACTTGCGCGGAGACTTGCGCGGAGACTTACGCGGAGATTTACGCGGAGACTTGCGCAAAACATGTTTCCACGCATATCGCCCATTCTTGTCGGGAACAGATTTGTATTTCCTTCCGTCGTTTCCAGTTTTTGACGCCCCCGGGCACTTGGCGGCGGGATATGGCGGCGATGGTCTATTCTTATATTTTGCAAGATGGGACATGTTCTTACACCCGGGCATTTTTTGTATGCCTTCTTATATTTATAAAAACAAAATTGCTTTGCACAGAACTGGCTTATAAATACCATTCTTTTGTATCTCGATCTTTGATCAAGTATTTCTTATAATTTAAGACAATTGCACGTGGTGATTTGTTTTTGACTCTCTTGTATAACGCCTCGTATGCATCACTTGACGATGCTGATGTAATAATAGCTTGTACGTTATCATTGTTTAGTAGTTCTCTATATTTCTTGGCTCTAGCTTTACCTGTTTTTGGCATTTTATGGATTTCCCAGTAATCCTTACTCTTAGAACTATATTCACCGGTGGATTCTAGAATCCTGGGCTGCGGAATGTTGTACCTCCCATACCAATCACTCCGCCTATATTGTCCAGTGCGGCTCTTCACTTTTATCAGTACATTGTACCTCCCATACCGATCACTAGAAGCCACATCTCTCCAAAATTCTTCCAATTCCTTATTTTTGCCCCAAACGTCATCATGATTGTTACGCGGAGACTTGCGTGGGGACTTGCGTGGGGACTTGCGAGGAGACTCTCGCGGCGACTTGCGCAAAACATGTTTCCACGCATATCGCCCATTTTTGTCGGGAACCGATTTGTATTTCCTTCCGTCGTTTCCAGTTTTTGACGCCCCCGGGCACTTGGCGGCTGGATATGGCGGCGATGGTCTATTCTTATATTTTGCAAGATGGGACATGTTCTTACACCCCTCCCCCCCATAAAATAGTCCACGACGAATACAATCATTTAAATTATCGGAAGTGAACCTCTGACGATTGTGTGGTAATGTGTTATTTTGATCTTGATTCAACCATTTACGTAACGGTTGTATATCGTAGCATTGCTTGTCTACTCTTACCGCGTCTTCTACTCGTATGTCATCCATTGTTATCGGATCGGACTGGCCCCTACATGTTGGGTCTCGGGGCACACACCGAGAATTCTTTTGTGCCGTCTTCAAATCGCGTAGCTCGCGGCTCTCGCGGTAGTGCCGAGGGCTGCTCCTGTTAAATCTTTCGTACTCTGCATTTGTTACGCACTTCTTGAAAATTGGACTGCAAACGAGTTTTCCAACGCAATCATTTTTGAACTGGCAGTAGTCTCCGTGGTTTCCACGTGATTTTAAATGTTTAAGAACACTCGCTTTTTGACGAAGCAGTTCTTCTAAAGTATAACTTTTTTGTAGCAGTCTTTTTACTCGATCAAGCATGCCAGCACGGTAATAAAATTTAGCTAGGGCCTTTGTGGTTGCGGCGCGGATGCGAGAACTTTGTCTTCGCATTGGGGATTTGCGAGGACTTTTTCTTCGCGGCGATTTGCGAGTACTTTTTCTTCGCGGCGATTTGCGTCGTCGAGGCGATTTGCGTCGAGGCGATTTGCGTCGAGGCGATTTGCGCGGCGATTTGCGTCGCGAAGATTTCCTAAGAGTCATTTTATTATTAGGTAATATAAAATGATTGGGGTTTGTGGGATTGCTCTTATTTGCTTTGCGACGCTACTAATTGTATTCTGTTGTGTAGCATTAATAGCGGAAAAGAGATCACGTCATTACTTTGATGCATATTTAGCCTTGTTACCAAATTATGTTGCCAGACCTTTGCTTGAAAGTGAACTCATTCCAAAGAAGTTGTATTTGTGCTACAAAAGCAAAAAAGAAATACCAGAATTTGCGTTGAAGGAATGGGCAATGCTTAACCCTGAATTCCAAATAGAAACATTTGGAGACGTGGAGATTATAGAATTCTTGCAAAAAGAATTCGGATCTGCTACAGCGAGTGCGTTTAAAAATATCAAAGATGGTCCAATAAAAGCAGACTTTTTCCGATTTCACATCCTTTATAAAAGAGGAGGTGTGTATTGCGACGTAGACATAGAGCCACTTGTACCCCTCAAAAACATAGTAGACTTTTCGTCTGATACGTTATGTGTTGCTCAAAGTTGTTGTTTTCCAACTACGGTTAACCCTTGCATCCTAGCTTCTAGTAAACATAACCTTATTCTAGAAGATTGTATTAATTGCTATGAATACTTATTTGATTCTAAAACCCCCTACTCCTATTGGGCGTATTCGTCGGTAGCGATAATGACGAAAGTGCTTAGCGCTTACCTCGACGTAGATAATAATGCAAAGGTCAAGAGTGTCTTAGGACATAAAATAAGATGTCTTAGAGAGAGAAGTTCTAAATTTTTAAACATCTCAATGGGAGAAAATGCTTGGATTGAATTTCAACCAAACAAGCCTCTTCTAAATTCTAGAAGGGCAAGCTATAACCGTTGGAGCCACAAGTTTAAGTAGTTAGTTGTTTTGAAAGTGATTTGCCAATGCAGTATCGTAGGACAGCTTCGCCCTCGAGGGAGTCGATTTTCCAGTTCGGTGTTTTTCTTTTTTTGATCTTACGAGCGGTGTCTTTGTGTATCTTCTTGGCAATCAGCCCCGTAAACATCTGAATTTGTATCTGGTTGCGTGAAATCAGCATCGCGGTTGGTGTAGGCACAAAATCATACATGCCGCGACAAACCCAGATCATATGATGGCAACATCTGCGCCAGGCGTCTGTCCTATCGTCTTGAAAGTCGTCGCGACAACTAGGATAGGTGAGAATCCGCTTTACTGTCGGCGAAACCTTCGATTTCCTAGTTGTGGCCATGCTTGACCTAACCTGACCTAGAGTTCTTAACCTAGGTTCTTAACCTAGGTTCTTAAGGTTACCTAGGCTACAGAAATGAAAGAAGAGAAAGTTAGGCGCAAGGAGAGAAACAGGAAACATGCCAAGATGTCCCGCGAGAGGAAAAAACAAAAAATAGAAGATTTGAAAAGTCAAATCTTAGCTTTAACGTTTGAACAGATGAGACTAAGAGCGATCATCCTGACCACCTTTGATCCGCTTTTTGAGTTGGAAGCTGCAAGGAGTCTCCTGTTTTCTCAATGAATCTACACAAGCAACAAATTCTTCAACCCCCTACGTACATACTCTTTATCCACGTCGGGATACGCACGTGTCGCTAATTTAGCGATATCCCGAGGCCCCATCTTCAAAATGCCTGGTTCTTTTTTTGCAAGAATATAAACGTGATGTGCTATCTCTACATTTTTGGCCTGTTCATCCAAAATCTTTGCAAGTGGGCGCGATAAATCATTTACTGGAAACTCTAATTTATTACTCATAAACTCATCATTTTGAAACCAGTCGCCATTTCCGGGGCCTCGGGTATCTTCTTCTTGGGGGTATTGTCTTTTGGTAATTTCTTGATCAATATTCTCAAATTCAACCTGTTTTCTAGCAATATCCCGTTCAAGATTCTCTTTTTCAATCTGTCTTCTAGCAATATCAAGATTGTGATTTCTTATATCTTGTTGATCATCATCTTGATCATCTTGATCATCTTGATCCGGTGTGGCCAGTTCCTGATCAATCTGTGATTCACTTTCAGAGACTTGTTGCTTTCTACGTCTCTCTATAAGTGCCAGATCTGCATCCTCATATTCTTGGGGAACTTGGTCTAATTTTAAATTATTGGCAGTAGCGTAACTTTCTGCGACGTTTTGAGCTGACAGATATTCATTGTATAACTCCGTAGCTCGTTGCTTCATGGCTATGAACAAGGCTTTCTGTTGAAGCATGTTAGCAAATAGAAACCTAAGATGCTTTTTGATTGGGTCATCTTCTAATTCGGCTGATTTAGCTATGATTCCTATTTTTTTGCTAAGCATGGCATATGTTGGGCTAAGGCGCGCCACAGCTTGCACGTAACTAGGAAGTTTATTTAATTCGGCCATAACATTTTGTGGTATGTGAACAGAACCCTCGGCTGAAAACGAGATACCCATCTGTGTTTATTTTATTGCTACAAAATATAATATTATATTTTAGAAATGGACAAGTCACCAACGGTCAATCAACTAGTTGCATTTAGAAGTTCGGATAGAGACAAGACAGTTTGGCCAAACCCAAACGACTATGAAATTGAGTTGCCCAAGTATCAGCACTGTTCATCAATACGTCTAGCGTCGTTTGAATGTCCAAATCTCCCACAAATGACGATTGAAGAGGGGGTAAATGACCTTCTTCATGTACATGAAGGTTGCATAATAGGAAACACAAGAGATTATTCCACTGCTGCGTTATTCGATGCCGAATCGTCGAATGCGTACATGCATGAAAATGAATTGATACTTTCTTACAGATACACCGTAAATAACTCTTATAAAGAACACGTTATAGCGGTTCCATCATACGAGAATGCAGCTCGAATAGTATTTTCGTCTTCTCCGACAGTCGGTTCAAATGTTACCGCTACGGTAACAACCGTGGCCCCACATGGACTCCACGCCACCTATTCTGGTCCCAAGGTTCTGCTGGTTACCGGGCCATGCAAAGATGTAGTATTAGCAGACGATTCAGGAATATCGTCAAATGTATCAATTATTGATAGAAATTCATTTACCGTGACCTGTACAGCCCTAACGACAAAAACAGAAGCGGTGGCAACAATCAATTCCACAGAGCCATCGTATGAGGCATTAGCCGAGGTTCTTAATCTTGCTTCTAGAGCAGAGGGTGTGAACCTCTTCTTCTACTATGCACGAGGCCACTTTCGAATCAGGTTTGACGCTGGGATTTTATGTAAAGATGTAAAACTTCATTACTCAGCAAACATTCACGACACAAGCGAAAATCCGCGGGGTCTTGGCCTTGCGCTTGGATTTCCAGAAAAATCCCTTCGAGGCATAAGTAGTGTTTCAGGCGTTTCTGCCGTAGTTCACGAAACTACGGGTGGTCTGACCGCAGCGCACGAGGTTGTCTTGCCTGGAGGATTTGTTGACATTGGCAATTGTGGTAGTTTGTTAATTGAACGAATGAACACTTTGAATTTAACACAAGGCCTAACTCTTGATACAAATGGGTTGCAGTTAGGAATCACAGACGAAATAGGCGTAACTTCAGCCGTTCGTCTGCCTTCTGGAAAGTACACCCTCTTATCATTTAAGGGAGCCCTCGAAGCTGCCTTGGCTAATGTTGTTTCAGACACGTGGACGCTAGATTACTATCCTCCCAATAAAAGCTGGAGGGTGACAAGGCTTTCGGGAGAAGAATTTGCTTTTCACTTTGGAAGTGCAGCGGAGATGGAATTTGGTTGGTACACAAGCACAAATGCTCCACCTAATTCTAACGCAGCCGTGTTATTGGCTAGAATGCTTGGTTTTATACCAAACTCTAGTAATTATTCTACCTCTGGGGTTCTAGTTTCAACTGTCAAATCATCTATCGCAAATCTTGTAAAATATCCTCGATATTCCAATTTAAACGCAACCCCCGACACCCTCGTGTCTGGATATTTGCATACAGAAGATACCTCTGCCTACAGGATGCAGAGGCCTAATTACATTGTCGGATCAAGAGATCCTTCGACAAAAAGACTTGGAATTGGTTCTAGGAAATCACCGGTTGTTAAAGTAATAGTTACAAGTGTCGTTGTACAAACAACGTCTTCAGCTTGTGTCTCTAATTCTGACGTCGGTAACATTGTGCATATTATTCTGCAACCTAGTGGAACATACACCTTCCCGCCGCCGATTAGCGGACAGGTGGGACATTTTATGTTACTAGGAAACGGTTCGGCCAGTGGTAGCGTTAAATGTATTTCAACTCAAATTATATCAATATCCACAAGTGGGTCTGCGGTAACGTTGCGCGCCGACGCAAGCGCCGCTCAGGAGCTTCTCGGCTACACCGGTGCCTCGTTCCCTCTATCAGATGCGTGCTACCTATCCGACCTAAACATTCCTAAATTTTCAATTCTTTCTCAAGATTCATCTTCGCTTACTGGATATAGAAGCCAGTCTTTGGGTGAACGATTAGGATTGACTCGAGACCTCGTAGACGTATCCGCATACTCCGAGATGCCTAGCATGTGGAGCATGGAACACGAATCATCCCTTTTGTTAGATATTCAAGCAGTGGGTTGTCTATCTGATCAACAACCGACGATGCTCTCGCGTGTTAAGGACACATATACTTCAGCCACCGCCAGAATTATCTTGAGAACAAGTGGTATATTGCACATCAATAGTATGGGAAATCAGGAACTATCGCTACCAAATCAAAACATATCCCGAATTAGAATCAAGATTTTGAACAACGACGGCACGCCGTACAAGACTCACGAACTAAATCACGCCATATCCCTGCTCATTAACTACCGGAGAATTTAAGACAACCCCGCAATGATTAGTCGACTTGCTTCGGTCTTTTCTCCTCTATAAATTTCGTAGTCGTTGTTTTTTACGAAGGATTCTATTTCGTAGCCATCTCGCAACACCCTAAGCTTGTCAAATATGCCCAGTCGGAGGAGGGGAGCGGTGGTATGCATGCTTCTTTTATTTGACGCCACCCAATTCTTAAACTTCTCAACCAAAGAAGCGGGAACAATGTGAACGGTGTCGTTAAGAACAACGTTAGAGCTTGAGAGGTGACGCGCATTGTAAATGAGGATCTGATTATTTTTTTGATAATTTATGTTTGCCAGAAAAGCAATGTATTTGTTGCTCATCTCAAGATCATTTCTGAGAATAAGAACTGGTGTGTTGATATCATTTTTACTTAGAAACAAATACAGACCAGTGAACTGTTGAGAACCCCTTTCGGGAATCAGAAATAACTCATATCCTTTTGCACGAAGGTTTTCTTGAATTTCTATCGGTGTCGTGTCGTAACTAATTACTACAATGCGACACGTGTATCGACGAGACAACTTTCTCACAAGGTCATCATAGTAGGTTTCAACCTGTTTATAATCTATCTCATACTCTCCAATCTTTTTGTAAAGATTTGCGAGAGAACTGCGCTTCTTGTAAAGGAATCCTCGTAATACAATCGTGAGCTCTCCCCTTTCCGTAATACCACCGAGAATTTCGTCTGGTTTATATGCGTCAATGTGTAAATTTACAGATTTGAGAATTACCGACTTATCGCGTTG
>Ga0163180_10002334_pt1 | contig 10621 bp, 18 predicted proteins | sample AtlANTMetagenome_2_FD_109647 | JGI IMG/M metagenome (GOLD analysis project Ga0163180, IMG submission 109647) | Marine eukaryotic phytoplankton communities from the Atlantic Ocean - Atlantic ANT 4 Metagenome | ecosystem: Environmental > Aquatic > Marine > Oceanic | place: North Atlantic Ocean...
ATGAAAATATCGGCACAAAAACTACGCATGATTATTCGCGAGGCACTTTATGATAGGGCTGTAATGGTTCACGAAATTCGAGATATGGGTAATGATCGTATAGAAGAGTTTTGGGGTAAAAATAAGAAGCCAGAACCAACCGGGCCCGATAAATTCAGTGATCCTCTTGGGGCTGCTGACGTTGCCATGGGTGAAGTAGTGTCAGCGCTTTGGGGACCATGGGATGATTCTCCCCGTCCGGACCTATTAAAGAAAGCTCAGGCTCTTCACAAAGAAATTAAGGCAGCTGCCCAGGAATTAAAAAAATGAGTGTTAGTGAGCTCTTATTCTGGTTTTCTATTGCCATTGCTTTATCAGCATGTTCAGGCAAAAAGAAGGATGCCGTCCAGCCTGTGTATCAAGCTCCAGAAATAGAGTTACCAGATGATGAGGATTTAGATGATCTTCCTGAAGCCGGCGAAGATCAATGAGAATATTAAAAAGCTATATTCGGGAAAGGTTACTTACTGAGATTACAAAGCTTCCCAAAGAATACTTTAAGGTAATAGACGATGCTATTATGGCTTCTAGATTTTGGGAAGAGGATAATATCGATTCTGCCCCGTCGTCGCCGAATGCAGCTCGTACTGAGGCTGCAGTAGCTCTAGAGGGGTTTCTGCAAAAGGCGTTTGATGATTTAGGTTTAGATATGGAGGCGTTTGTAACTTCATATTTTACAGATGATCCGGACATGATGCTTCACCCAGATCACCCTGCATACCCAAACCGATGGCTTATTGATGGCCGCTGGTATGTTTCGAAACAAAAGCCAGGCCAGAATGTTGTAGATTTGCAGATTATGTTATTTGATGAAGATTCAGATTATAGTCTGGATGATATCGATCCAGGTGCACTAGTTAGACATATATCTCAAACGGTCAGGCATGAGTTGGTTCATTATAATCAGATGAAAAAGCAAGCCGGTAATAAAGGCCTATCTGATGCTGATGCTTTTGAGGAAATGCTTAATGATCCAAAACAGATTCCAGACTCTGAGACTGGGACGATGCAGGATTATCTAAGGTCTCATATCGAGATCGATGCACATGCCCATGATGCTGCTGAAGAATTGCTGGCCGTATATGGAGAAGAGGGTGCAAACGATATACTAAGGGGAAATATAAACCTTAATGATCCTAAGCTACCTAACACATTAATGCATTATCATGAAATTTTACCAGATGATGACAAGACGCTTAATAAGCTGTACAGCAAAATTTACAGTTATATGCAGTATATTTTAGAGCAATGAGGTATCTAAATGTCAGATATGAACTTGGGTGCGCTAAGCGGGAATACACCTCTCATAAAAGTTTCAGAAAAAATTTATGCTAAGCTTGAAACATACAACCCAACTGGCTCTGTAAAAGATAGGGTCGTTGCCTATATTGTCAATAAGGCAATACAGAATAGCGAAATTAACGAAAATACAATTTTATGTGAAGCAACCAGCGGTAATACTGGGATTGCTTTAAGCGCAGTGGCAGCCAACCTTGGTCTGCCTTGTTTTATTTTTATGCCTTGTAATATGTCTGAAGAGCGTAAGCAGATGATGAGAGTATACGGGGCACAAATAATCGATGCACCACCCGATGATTTCGTCGGTGCAATAGAGATGAGGGATAAGTTTCTAGAGGTTGAAGAGAATGCTTGGTCACCTATGCAATTTAGTAACCCCATTAATGTTGAGTGCCATAAGATGATAACAGCAAGGGAGATTGCTACACAGGTTAGAAATCTTGGAAAAGAATGGGGCGCATTCATTCATGGCTCTGGAACCGGTGGAACGATTGAAGGTGTAAGGCAATTTATTCAGGATGATCCCTACGGCGAGGTGCCAGGTGATGTGAAAGTATGCATGACTGTCCCCGCTGAAGAGCCTCATGGTATCCAAGGCATTGGTGATGGGAAGGACTTCCTGGCCAGTCCTGAGGACATGGATGATGTCATAGTGGTAGCTACCAAAGATGCTGAGCTAAGGGCACAGAGGTTCGCTAAGGAGACCGGCTTACTTGTCGGTATATCTTCAGGTGCAAATCTGGTTGCTGCAGAAGAATGGTTATCAAACAATGAAGTCAGTGGTATAATAATCACAATGTTATGCGATCGTGGCGAGCGATACATGTCAATATATGGTCATGGGGAATAGTTATACTTGTTATGAAGTTATTACGAGAATACATCCGGGCTTTACTCAAAGAAGATCCTATGGGATTTGTGCATGACCTTGCTGCATCTGATAAGTTTGGCAAGAACTTTAGAGGTGGGGAAATAGGTAAAGCAGCTGGCCGCGAGATCAAGCGAGCATTTAATGCCAATGCAGACCACCAGTTCCTTAGTACCTTGGACACTGTACACTGGACTGGTCAATTTTACGGTCTTGAGGGTATGAGAGGCAGAGGTAAAGATGAAATCTCTGCAACAATGACGCTTCCTAGTGACACCTTTGTACCGGCAGCGGGCCTGCCATATGGCATGTGGGTCAAAGGAAGGATAACCCTGGCCACTAATGACCAAGATAAACTATATTCAGGGTTCTATGGTGACTATGGGCCGACGAAAGATGGATATGACGGAGAAGGTACCGAAGAGGAAGTTGCACATAGAGATAAGTCATCCGGCAGAAATAAACGGCCTTCTGTATCGAAAGACTATAGCCGTTATGGTAAACTTAAGCGCGGAAATGAGTACATGGAGAAGATGGCGAGAGATGGTATACCATATGTCTTAGATCAATCAACATGGGATCCTAGTCAAGCCGGCCCTTCAAACAATGAGGCCCTAGTAGACAACTGGAAGCCGATTGGTATTATTCTTAATAAACCTGACGAAATCCGCGTCATACAGGGCATGGACTATGTTGAAGGCACAAAGGAAGATGTTGAAGAGGCAGCTATGGGTGTAATAAAGCAGATTATGCTGACAGCCTTAACGTTTGGTATACCAGTTTATGATACAGAACGTGAGCTATTATGGGATCCAAGATGAATGCAACCGGTGATTGCTACGAAGCAGCAGGTAAATATATGATGATGAAATGCCAACTCGGTGGAGATTGTACCAACCTGCGTTTAGTTCATGGTGAAGTCCAGGGCCAAGGTCACCTTGATGGAGTTACCTACGGTCATGCTTGGGTCTTAGATGGCGGAACAGTCATTGATGTTTCGAATGGCAGGAACCTACAATTACCTCAGGAAATCTACTACGCTATTGGGCAAATCGATAATATCGGTAATATCCATGAATATACGTGGGAAGAAGCACGTCGTTTGATTGTAGATTTTGAACACTGGGGGCCATGGGAACTTGAAACTGCGAGTGGACTATGAGTTTACTTCGTGAGTATATAAGAACCACCTTGATTCGTGAAGCTAGCGTCGGAAATTACCGGGTCGTCGTAAATGATTATGTAGCAAGAGTAATGTTGGGTGATCAACAGGTCGGTAAGCTCGAGGCTGAACCTCATGCAGGTCAGTTGCAAGTACAATGGGCAGAGGTCGATAAAGAACACCAACGTCAAGGGCTAGGTGCTGCGATGTATGATGCGCTTGAAAGAGAATCAGGGATGAAGCTAACACATGGTGATATTAGCACTTCACCAGGTGCGTTACGCTTATGGAAGAAAAGACTTGGCGAAACAGATGAATGGATGCTAAACTATTATATTGATGGCCTGTATAATTCACCTGGATACATCCAGGATAGATTAAGCCTTCCATGGGACTCAGAAGATTATACTGATAAAGAAGTTGAAGCAATTGCAAGAGAGGATTTAGGGCTATGAGCTTACTCCGCGAGTACATAAGGAGAAAATTGATAGAGCAATCTTCTGGCGGTGGACTTCTTATTGTCGTTGATATCCAGCCGGAGTATGAGAGTGGTGCAACATTTGACATTGGGGATATGCTTCGGGCTGCTGCTGAGTATGATGAAGTGCTATTCCTATATAATGGTGCCGATACCCTTGGCATGATTGATGAAGCTTCGTTAAGGAATTATTATTTCGAAAAGCTTGATTATGATGAAGAAGTATTTGAAGAGCTGATGTCAATTTCTGAGTTCTTTGATAAAGGATATGGCTTCTTTCGTGATATGATGGATTCTGGTATATGCTTCGACAGAAATTCAATTATTAAGATTGTTAAGTACATGATTGATAATGATGTACAGGATATTCGGGAGCTAGAAGAGGAAGATGTTGAGGCTATTGGGGTCAATGAGTTATTATTCGATGATCTTGAGGATTATGGTTTTTGGGTCCCGGAGCTACAGGATGTATTACCACGCTGGAGTGGTGCCGACATAGCCGGAGGGGCTAGAAATGAGTGCCTGGCTGAGGTAGAAATCCTGGCCGCAGCTCAAGGATTAAGCTTTAATCAGGTTGATCAGTTTATTTATGAGGGTGATGACCGATATACTGAGAGTGTGCTAACTGAGAAATATGGAAAAAAGCAAAAGATTATAAATCAAGAAAGCTACTCAACTATGATTGAGTTTCATAATGATGAGCATGATCTATTTTTGCCACTTGGGGCAAGGATGATGGAAAGAGTATTTGGGGATCTTAAGCAAGAGACAAAAGGCTATCATATCACCAACCTGAACGGAGTCTACGGACTACTAGACATCCGAGGATCTTCAAGACAAATATCTGTATTTACCAAGGGAGCCAATGCTGACTTTATAAAGGGAGGCATTACCGCTAGAGGAGGAGTTGTTGTAGAGGTAGAAGGACAACAAATAGCATCAGGTATGGAAGACATGTTCACCCTTCCAGAGAAGGGTGGCAGAAGAAATATCACCATGGAGTATATTACAAGGTTAGTCAGAGATCCCAGCGTTACCGATCCTATGAAGAAAGACTTGTTGTCATCGATAGACGAGTGGCTAGAAAAAAATGAACCTGAAGCAGGCACTGGGCTAGATGCTTGGCGCGAAGTTGCCCGCCGGCGTGATAAAGCCCAACTCAACTCGATGATTAAGCACTATTTAGATTCAGCAGAGAAAGTCATGATGAAATATGCTGATACCCTTAGGGAGACAGTGATTGATTCAGTCAAGCTACCAAGTGATAGTTATCATCGATTAAAGATGTATGATGAAATAGTCATGGACAAGATTCAGGTCAAAAACGTATATATCTGGAAAAAGTATTATCAACGTAGGGGCATGCCTAACCACCCAAGTGATGAAGAGTTTAAGCAGTTCATCCAAGAAATGAAAGATGAAGGTATCGATGTATACTCAGCATCGACCCAAGAGATTATAAACATGGTGGATGGGTAATGAATATACTACGAAGATATATAAGAGAACTTTTAACTGAGGCTGCAAAGACTCCGGATGATTTATTAAAGTATGATGATATGCATGTCTTTATTCGAAATGAAGGAGACATGGTAAAGGTCTATTTTAGTTATGCCGATGGCGTCGCTTATCCTAATCCGAATGGGGCTGTTTGGATGACGGCTGCAAAGAGGTATCCCTCATGTGGAAATGCATGGGAAGTTTCATCTGCTGCTGCGCCTCATGGTTGGGGCCCTTTGCTTTATGATGTTGCCATGGAATGGGCTAGCCTAAACGGCGGTGGGCTTATTTCTGATCGTGATCAGGTATCTCATGAAGCCCGGGCCGTGTGGGATTATTACATGAACAATCGTCCTGATGTAACAGCACATCAATTGGATGATCTTAAAAACACACTCACCCCAGAAGATGCAGATAATTGCAATCATGCGATTGTTGTTAGGTATGATAAGGATGCTGAATGGAGGACATCTGCGCTAAGTAAACGATACACATCCCCGCCGACTACACTCCGTAAGCTGCGCGCTCTTGGAAGATTAATAACATGAGCTTATTACGAAAATATATAAAGGAGCTTCTTAAAGAGCAAAACGTCCTTGCAATGGGGATGTGCTTTCCATTTGCTGCAAAGAAAGCTGAAGAATGGTTTGATCAACACTTCGAGGCTCGTCGAGGTAGAGCCCCAAAGAGACACCCAGACCTAAACAACATGGATAAATTTAAGGTGGTTCATGGGAAAGTAACCGATCAGTGGAAGAAGCCACCGAAGCCTATCGTACATGCGTGGGTTGAGATGGGTGACCTGGTATTTGATGATCAAACGAAGATGACGAAACCCGACGGTATACCAAAAGATGTGTACTATGACATGTATCAGCCGGAAGTTGTCAAAGAGTATAATGCAGAGGAAGTTGTTGTCAATTGTATTATGAAAGGCGAGGGCCCATGGGACGAAGGCCTTGTTGGTACTATGAAGCAGCGTGATGCATGGATGAAAGAGTCTCAGTTACGTGATTATATTAATAGTCTTTTAGCTGAAGACCTGGAGAGGCGTCAAGCACTGGCGAAAGATCTAGAATCATCGGAGGGCTGGCCTATGAAGACCGGTGATAAACACCGCCGAAGCATGTTTGATAAAGATCTTCAGTTTCCATCTGGGAAGGTACTTAAAAAAGCATTTCACAAGCATGCGGATCGGGCTTTTCTAAATACGTTGACGACAGTACACTGGGTTGATTATGCTGGTGCTTTAAACAAGTTGGTCAAAGGAAGTAGTAAAGATGAAGTAAGCACATCCGTGTATCTTCCAGGAGAGCTTGAGAATACTGGCACTGGCGCAATGGGTGCTATTGGTCTAGAAATTAAAGGACACATTTCTCTTTTAGCCAATAACATGGATCATATAATTACTGGTGGTGTACGAGATTTTGAAGGTATAGATCCGCACCGAACAGCATCGTCTGGTAAGAACAAGGGTGTAAAGAAAACCTACATACCTTCAGGCTATGCAAGAGATAACGCCATTGTTGTGCTTGATAAAGATGATTGGAACCCCGTTGGCGCCGAAGACGGGATAACTAACAATGAAGCGCTGGTAGATAATTGGAAGCCTGTTGCTATAGTAACTAGTAACGAAGACAGCTACGAAGAAGAAGACTGGTTGTATATTGAGAAGCTATCAAAAGAGTATGGGCTGGAGATAAAGTCAACTAAAGGAATGTATTAAGAGAATGCTTAGCTGGATAAAGCACCGCATCGGTCATAAGTTTAAGAACTTTTCAAAGGATAAGATAAAGCGGTTTCTTAAAGAGAATGGATTAGCATTTGTAATAATACTGGTAGGGTGGGAGATCGTTGAAGACGTAGTGTTTCCCATTATTTTTGGGGCATTAGGAAACTATGTACATCCTGCATTTTACGCCGGCATACCTGCATCTTTAATATTATGCTTCCACTGGTTAGCCGTTCCTATACTCTGGGGTCTTTGGCTTAAGATAAGCAAAAAGAGTCCTGATGATATTAAAGAATTTGATTGCTGCGAAGAGGATCATAATGAACATTCTTCGTGAGTATATTAGGATTTTGCTTATGGAACAAGTAGAATTTAGCGGCATATTAAAATTAATGCCTGATGCAAATATCATAGCATCAGTATTATTATTGTCAGAGCAATTGCCCCCGGATGCAATACTGCTTCCCGATGAAAAGTTCCATGTAACGCTCATACACCAGAGTGTGCTTAAACCGTACCGCAAGCTTATAAAGTCAATAGAGTTACCTCAACCTCCCCCCCCTATTTTAGAACCTACTATCGAAGAGCGTATAGATGAAGTACAAGGTAAGAAGTCATGGGTAGTTTGGCTTCAAAATCAGGGTGAAATGAAATCATACGTACAAGAGGTGATGTCACTTCTTGGCGCTCCGGCGGGGGATCCGGAACCGGATAGAAAGTTTCATATTTCTATTGCAAATTTAACTGGAAAGCCTGGGGACTCAGTACGTTAGTTTCCTTGTGGATCTTTAGGTACCCAGTCATTTAGATCATCATTCCATTCTAACGCTTGCCGACTAAACAAGTCTACGACTTTGCTATTAGATGGTATCGGATAATCATTCAGCTCTTCTCCATAATCTCCATATTCATCATATGAATATACAATTTCATGAGGCCTTGATAGGACCTGAAATAATACCTGTAGATTTTGATGAGCATTTTTCACACTTTTAGCCATTGATAATGACACATATAGCGACATAACCGATAACGCTAAGGATATTATGCATATCGTATAAATGAATATTTCCGACATATACACCCCGAATTAAGTCCATATTATAACTATAACGGACCTATCTAGAATAGATAACGGAATGACGAAATTAATGAAAGAATGTCAGAAGTGCCACGGGTTCGGCAGGTATCAGACGTATAAATACGGAAGGGTTATGTCACAATATTGTGATTGCCCTGTTGGGGTTGCCTGGCTGGAAAAGCTTAGGAAAGAGTTTGAAGACAGGGGGATGGATACTACTGATCCTTGTTATCCTTGGAATCGTTCAACATAAGCTTTTTAGCTTTTGGTTCTAAATTAGATAGGATTTTTCTGGTTTGGGCATTATCTTCTTTAAGTTTTTCAATTACATTTTTTAATAGTTGCTTCAGCTTATAGTTTTCTAAGCAAAGCTCATTAATCCAGGTGTGTAGAGAGTCGACCGTATCTGCACAAAGCTTCCAGTCTACATGTTCAGGTGTTTCATTTCTGGCATGTGTAATATCTTCTTTGAGCTTTGAGATATCCGGTGCTTTGGTCTTTGTTTTTTTGGCCATTGTATGTAATACGTCTTTGCTGTCTATTCGAATAATACTAATAATCTGTAATGAATAAACTGATGCCTTATATCCCTAAAGAGCATAGCCTTTCATTGGTATTTTGAATGATAATCATACTACTACTAGTCCAGCCATGATATTTCGTTCCAAGGTGATCAGGATCTCCGTCCGTACCTTTGAGTGCCCATATTGATAAATGCATTAGTTCATGGGCAAAGCTAGTTTGACACAACAATACACCTGGCTCTGCTTGGACCCAAGCCAGCGTTGGCCCGTGGGCTAGCCCTGTAGCGTTCGCATTTTGTACAAAATTTCCGGCTACATCGTAACCATTAACTGTTTTAGTGGCATCACTGAATTCTATTAGAAGATTATTCATGGTTTTTTCTACGGCACTCTGCTGGAGGCTAGACGTGTTTGCTCTACCCCACTCTTCTAGAAATATTGTGATACCAATTGATACCCTTTGCCTATCCATTACACTACAATTGTATACCATAATATATGACTTATCGTACCCAGGTACTTTATTCATTTGGGGCCCAGATTCAAGGCTTCGGCATTTTTCATAATCCTTAACATTTTGAGGATATGCAATCCACCGATGGGTACACGTCGTTAACGACGGTGCTAGTAAGATAAGGATAAGAAAAATTTTTGCCATTAAAATTACATATACGCTAAATGCATATTTATAACAGAGGTTATTAATATGATTACTATAACAGAGAAAGCAGCAAAGCAACTTATAGATCACATCACTCATGTTGATGGTGCTATTGGAATTAGGGTCGGTGTCATGGGCGGAGGGTGCTCAGGATTTCAATATCAGCTAGACTTCGCGATGATAAAAAGAGATGATGATATTGAGTATGAAGATAAAGGTATTACATTGCTGGTTGATCCAAAGAGTGATATGTTTCTAAAAGATATGGTGATTGATTACGTCAGTGATTTAATGCAATCAGGATTTAAGTTTATAAACCCGGCAGCAACTAGAACATGCGGTTGTGGAGAAAGCTTTAGCTGTTAGGATGACATATGACTCTCAACTTGTTTTATTCGATGTTGCTTTATCTACTTGGGCACACATTCGTCTGGTTTGAGATCAATTCCCAATTCGTGTGGGATTTTTGGAAAAATAAGCCAATCCTAAGTGCATGCATATATGCGATACCTACCTCACTATGTTTTTGGTATGCGACAAAGATAGCATATCAGGAATTAGATAGCTTATGGGGTCCAAGATTTTTGGCATTTTCAATGTCATGGATGATATTTCCTTTTTTCACTTGGTACTTTCTAAATGAGTCGATGTTTACCACAAAGACTATGATCTGTTGTGCTTTGGCAATGTCGATTATTGGGATTCAATTGTTTTGGAAATAATAACATTTTAGTGCAAAAATCTTTTGCGTATAGTATAATAAGAACATAGGATAATCCAGCATACGGAGTGGATATGGATATTCGGGTAGGTGACAAGGTTCGTTCATATGATTTTAATCATATGCGTGATGCTGCGGGTGAGCATGCATGTTATATAGAGGGTGTAGTTCAGGAGATTGTTAATGCTTCTGGATGTAATCGATATAAGATTCGATGCACGCGTCGCATCTTCGCTGGTGAGCCTGAGATTAAGGACGTTGGTAAGGAATATTTTCCACCGGTTAATGGCACACCTACAGTCTTTGGGGGCCTGACTTCTTTTGTTGAAAAAATTCCGGAGTAATAATGAATAAAGAGATTATGTCTAGTGTGGTATTTGCAGCGTTTGTTCTTACAGCTGGCACTGCATGGTATTTTGCATGGGTCAAACCGAATACTGAGCGTATGTATTCTATCATGGATTGTATGACAGAAATTGGTGATCATACTGAGTATGGATATTCTGTGTGCGTGGATAGATTGAATGAGAGCGGGTGATATGGTTCGGTTCCGGGC
>Ga0163180_10002335_pt1 | contig 10620 bp, 3 predicted proteins | sample AtlANTMetagenome_2_FD_109647 | JGI IMG/M metagenome (GOLD analysis project Ga0163180, IMG submission 109647) | Marine eukaryotic phytoplankton communities from the Atlantic Ocean - Atlantic ANT 4 Metagenome | ecosystem: Environmental > Aquatic > Marine > Oceanic | place: North Atlantic Ocean...
AATTAAGACCTCTCGAAGAAAAGCATAAAGTACATCCACACATTAGTTTTCTTTCATATGAAAGAAGATATGATGCTGATATATTTGTTGGTGGTGATGGTGCTGGTTCATGTGGTAAAGTACATCTACCAAGTTGGAGAGGTAAGGATGGAAAAGGATTCTACAAGTATGAGAAATCTTCTAGTCACAATTACATACAAGTTATACCCGATGATGATAATACAAAAGAAGAAATAATTAAAAGAATAATATCTCTTGGGCATGAAGGTGATAATACATTTCGTGATATTGGTACTGGTACTACTAATGGAATACCTCATCTAGGTAAAACAAAGTTAATCACAGCATATGTAAAGAGATATGGAACAGGGTACTAAAAACGAACACAATAAAAGAACTGGATCTAAAATTGAAAGATCTGATGAAAGAATTGCTATAACTCAAGAAGTTTTCACTCACATTGAATTGTGTAGAGAAATGGTAGAGAGAATACCCCTAGAGATGAGAAAGAACCCTGATTCAAAGTTTTTAGATAACTCTGCTGGTTCTGGTAACTTTCTAGTTGCCTTAAGAGATGAATTAATTAAATATCACGATCTAGATCATGTATTAGATAACATGCTTTATTGTGTTGAGTTGATGGAAGATAACCATAAAGAATTATGTGAACGTCTAGATGTACCAGTAGATCATCCACATTATGTGTGTCACGATGCTCTTACATATGATTATGGTTTCGGTGAACCTGTTGGCGTAGAACAGTTCTTTACTTAATAGTAAATCTTGCTTGTACTGTATCAGCACCACCCTTACCAGCAACAGTGACTGTATAAACATTCTCAACATGCTGAGAACCATACTTAGTAGGAGAAATTGTTAATTCTCCTGAAGTTGCCTTATTAGGAACATAGAATGATGAATCATATGGTATAGATACTCCCAAAATATTAGCCCAAGCACCACCAACTTGGAATGACCACTTAGCAGGTCCAAATCTGTTAAGACTTGTTGATTGTCCAGGTAAATCCAAAGAAGTGAATATTGGTGTAGAACCCAAACCCTGTCCAGGTTTATAGATTGCGAAAGCAATTCCAGCAGGGTTTTTCTGCCATGTTTGAGCTAATAATGGACAAGGAGTATCACTATCAAATTTGGTTGGTGGATTCTTTTTAACATCACAATCCATATCATATGGATTATTTTTAATCCTAGCTGTAACTGTAGCAGTAAAAGTATCAATACCACCAGTATATCTAACTTTTACTGTACCCCAATGTTTCTCAGTATACTCATAATTTGGATCATCCCAATTAGTCTCACCATCATGTCCTCTAAAGTCACTTGTATGACATTCTCTTTCACCATTAACCCATAATTGAGCAGCATTATCAGACATCATCAAAATTGGATAATCTCCTTCAGCTCCTCTATGAGAACCAGCAGGTCCCCTCTTACCGCTACGGAATTGGAAAGTATATACTTGTTGTTGATATGTAGTTAATGATGGTGGAACTGCAACAATATCTCTTGATTTGTATACACCATATTCTTGTAAGAATACATGCCAATAAGAATTAAGAGCTTCAAATTCCCATTTTTCCTCACCATCTTCATCTATATACTTATCACTATGAATTGTTGGATCTTTACTACGAACCCAATCAGATACAGCACCTTCAGCATTTAATATGGTTATTGAAGCATCATTTCCTGATGAAGTAGCATCCTTCAAGTTAAATGATAATAAATCATTATCCACTTGAGAATCATTAATCCAAACTTTATTACCATTTGAATCTATACCACCACCATTATATCCATTATCTCCACTAATATTCATATTAGTTTTATTAAGTCTTTCCCAAGTTATAAGATACTCACCATCTGCTAATTCAACTTCAGGTCCTAAACCCTGACCTCTTTCTATTGAAGTACCAGCAACAGTCATCTTCTTGAATGGTATGCTATCATAACTAGATTTATCTTGACTGCGTTCATGGAATCTAAACTTAACAGTATCTCCTGCAGGAGCAGTAACTAATAATGACATTCCATCTCTATGGAATCTTACATATTTTGGTTTAACTACTGTTATGGTTGGATCTCCTGGACCTGGACCTGGTGTTATAGTTTGTTCGCTTCCATCACATTCTCCATTATATTCTCCCTTAACTGTATTAGAATTAATATATGGTCCTTTTAATTTGAATGGAGATCCACAAATTGCTGCTCCACCATTACCACCATCACCAGTAGTTCCTCTTGTATTTCCACCAGGTATTCCCCAGTCACCACCATCTTCACCCTCAGTACCATCACCAGCAGGTGCTCCACCAATTAAATTACCAAATGGACATGATGGATTAACACCTAATGTTCCTGGTTCACCATCAGTTCTTGCTTGGTTATATCCCTTACCATTACCACCTCTACCACCTACACCTTGAGTTGGAGGTGCTTGATCCGCTTCATTTACGACTAGTCTACTACATGTCACCTCTTGAGTATAGTGTCTAACTCTTATAACTTCTCCTGTTACTGGATCTGTTTCAACAGAACATGGTTCCGCAGTACCTGACCATCCACTACTAGTCCATCCAGTAGGGCAAGCTTGTAAAACAGCTCCACCACTAGAATTTATAGGACAGAATGATACTTCCATTTTTTCTGTATATTCCTCTCTACAAACACCAGCAGCACCTGGAGCACCCATTTCTCCAGATTCTCCACCTCCTCCACCACCAAAGATCTGAGCATCTCTCCAAATATAAATGGGAGTTACAGAACCAGTATGCTTTACTTTTAATCCAGGTCCACCATGCTTACCTGGATCACTTGATCCTTTAGGACCTGTAGTTCTATATCCACCAAATCCACCAGAACCTAAACATCTACCATTAACAAAAATAACACTATTTCTAACTGTTAGTGTTGGTTCAACTAACCTAGCACCTGCCTTCTTATCAAATGCTCCACTAACAAGAGAACCTACATTTCCATTAGTTCCCTCATCATCAGAATAACATGTTGCGTTAATGAACATATGTTTCTCAACATTCCGAATCAAATTACCATCAGATCTACTACTAGTATCCTTATTATTTCTATTGTCCCAATCAATACCTTTAGATCCATCCCATCTACCCATACTATATTGACTGATTACCGTCCCACCAACACTATTGATACTACCACAGGTACTATAATATCTTTTAATAGAATTTCTAAAAGTCTTTAAACTAAGATTAGTTCCATTACCAGAGAAAATCCCATTAGGATAAGCATCTCCAGATATTTTAGTAGATCCAGCAGTATCAAATTCATTCTCAGTAGAATTAGGAACATTAACACCAGATTGTGTGTTATCAGTATTTCTAAAATACTCTGACGCTTTTATTGGAGTATCATCTACATAACCACCTTGTTTAAAATAGGTAGCCATCTTTCTAAAACTAATAGGAGCACTACCTACAAAATATGGTCCAGCAGTTTCAACAGTTGTATCTCCATTAGTATGAGTTCTCTTTATATTATCTGGGAACGATTTACTATTATATCCATCAGTTCCAGGAGTAAATGGATCTGGATCACTAGATCCACCAGATTTAGAAGTATCAAGTAAAGTTAAAGATATTTTCTTTACTTCATTATTCCTTGCTGCATCTGTAAACAACTTAAATTCAAAATTTTCAGTACCTTCAGTAGTTGTATCACTACTAAATGTATGAGATATATTTGATATTGATCCAACCAAATCACCTTCACTACTATTAATAGTTACATCATCACTACCTTGTAAAGCTCCAGAAGTTAAATCAGCAGCAGATAAACCAGTTAAAGACCAATACAATGTAGTACCAGCATCAACATCATTAGTTGTAACAGAAGTAACTAGAGTATCACCCTCATTAAAGGTAAAATTGTTAGGTGTTATTGTATAACTAGGACCAGTTGGTACAGGTAATCCTTCATTATCATCTTGTAGATTTAATCTATACCAATACTTTCCACTACCACCATGATAGAAATTACCATTTACGATAAGAATTGTGAAGGCATTCCAAGTTGCCCCATTATCATCACTAACTTCTAATAATCTATTGTTAGATGAATTGATTCGCATTGTATACTCACCCAATTCATTCTTATCACTCTGATCAGTATTAATACTAATAGGATAAAATCCATCCCTTAAAGTTAATTCAACTTCACTATCAGTTTCTAAAAATTCTCTTATACCATAAATCTTTAATTTATGAGTCTCACTAGTACTACTTGTTATTGTAAATCTTTCATTAACTGGTCTTGTGGGATGAATTCCACCACTTGCTACAAGAGATACATTTTCTGTAGTTGGTGATCCAGTATATTCTTTAATTACCTTTATATCACTACCATAAGCTGAATAAGCATTCAGCCAATTTAAATCATTAGGATCACTACTTCCAGGAAGACCAGTATAAACATTAGGGTCTACTGAAATAGCTGAATTTAAAGCGTTCTTTAAATCAGCAGCACTCCATCCCCTATTCTGTTGCATAGCAGCAGCTAAATGTCCAGAAACTACAGGACATGCTGCTGAAGTTCCACCAAAATGATAATCTTGGTATTTGTATCCACTTACAGGATGAGTCTCATTTCTTTCAAAATACTTAACATCATTACTTATATAACTTGTTTCTATTTGAGCTGCCGCAGCTAAAGTTCCATCTCCAGGAGCATAAAAATCTATATAACTACCCCTATTTGAAAAATCATTATAACTTGCGTAAAAATCAATAAACCTATTTGCTAATGGAACTGTTCTTCTAGGTCCAAACTTAGACCCAAACATTGACATACCTAATGTTTCAGCATTAGCTGGAGCCTTTGTATGATTCTTATTCTCTTCACCATAATAAGAAGCATCATCTCTCAACGCAGCATCAATAGACATATCAGTACGTGTCTTAAACTCATTATCTAAAGCACCAACAGTAAATATTGGTGTTGCAGGATTATATCCAATTTGTGCTGGAAATCCTTGCCTATTGTTAAAGTATTGAGGAGAAGCAGATGATGTTCCAACCTTATTGTTAAAATCAGGATCACCTTCTTTTGTTACATATTCACCAGAATTTCCTGAAGCAAAAGATGCTATAACACCAGGATATTTAACAGTAACGCCATTTTCAGTTACTTCATATTCTTCAAGCATCTCCTCCAATTCACTTGCTACATTAGCCCAATAACCTGTAATACCACCATATTCATATTCCCCTGTGTTTGGATCAATAGTAGGCTCTGTATATGATGATAATTGTACTTGGAATGATGAAAGATTACCTACACCTGGAACATAGTTATTCAAAACATTAGCATTACCACGAGTTATAAAATTTGGTATTTCAGGTCTTGATCCTAGATTATATGCTCCTGTGGAATCATAAGTACCAGTAGTTCCTCTGTATTCGTAAGATCTTACGGAATTAGAATAAGCAAATCCTTGATTAATTCCACCACCCCAACTGTTAGATGAAATAGTAGGGTCTTTAGGATTAGTAGGAAACTTAGGATTATTAGGTTTATATCTATGGAATATTCTTTGTATCTTAAAACATGCATCAGAATAAACACCACCAAAATTAGCTAGTGTCCATTTATTACAATTAAATGCCCATCCAAAATTCTTTCCATATGCTAATGATGCACATGGTGTTCCATGTTTACCATTATACTCGGTTGGACAATCCAGACAATTAGTATATACTCCAGTTGGTGGTACTAAATTATTCCCACAATGCCTATCTCTAGTATAATATCCTTGACCAGCAATAGATCCAGTATTAAAAACTATTTCACCAACTTCAACTCCACCAAATTTTGAAGATCTTTTTGTTCTATCTTCCCACCATTCTATAGCAACAGATTCAACAGGAACCCTTGTACCATCCCAACGAATAGTTGTTCTTGATGCTTGATCAGCATCAAACCATTCAGGATCAATATAATATGGACCATCCAATAGTACATCTAAAACACCAGATTTTCCATGTCTAGACAATACATTTCCAGGTATCCAATTAGGTGGATCATCATCAGTTGAAATAAATTCAGGATGTCCAGACCACACACCATCATCCAGTATAATAATATCAACATCCCTTCCATCATTTGTATATGATATATTACTTGTTACTGGAACATCATCATTAGATCCCCAATTATTATTATAATCCGAAGAAGTTCTTAATGTTTGATATCCTGTTCTATTCTTTTCAGAAGATGTAGGACTAGTCTTAGGAATTATAGTAGGCCATGTAGTAATATCCTGATAAGCATCACCAGTTCCAGTATAATCAGAAGTATACCCATCCATAGGAAGTCTAAGTAATTGCCAAGCAATAGCACTAGGATTATAATCCCAACTTTCAAATGCTTGATTAGGATAAGCACCATTTTCTATCCAACATTTTATAGTATGTTCTCCAGCACTAAGATATCCTAAATTAAGAACTTCATATTTAATACCCCTATTAGCATAATCCTCCATTATATCAGAAGTTAGGTCTCTTTTACTAGACCAAGCTTCAGTTTGTGGGAATGATTTAGTACCACCACCTCCACCAGTGGTTCCTTTCCACCATTCAACCTTACAAATTTTAGCATCAGCACAGACTACTAACTGATGAAAACCTGAAGTTGTTAATTGTATTACATTAACAGTATCTAATATATTATCCAATTCAGGATCAGCATCAGCTGTATTAGCAGGAATAGATTTATATACACCAAAATCAGTTAGTATAGTTGGTAACTGATCCCAATAAAGCATAGCTGGACTATTTCCAGAATTATTACGAACCCTAATCCAATTAGTAGTTCCTTCACCTGTGTTGCCACTAGTCATTCTTAAAGAATTAGTAACCTCAGTTACATCTGTAGTAGAAGGTTTAACTAATGCTCTATAATTTTTTACAGGATTAGAAAATCTATCATTACTAAACAATTCAAATGGGGGAAGACAATCACTATGATATTGTGGATCCAATTCAACAGAAAGTATATTGGCATGTAACCTTAATTGTTCAACTTCAGATAAAGATAATTGATATGTTCCTCTCTTTGGACTATCATAAAGAGGATTTTTACAAGTAACTTTCCTAGTAGGAATTAATGAGTCAACACTATCAGATTTAATTAATTGCTCATGTATACTTTGCCAAGCTTCACCAGTCTTAGCTTTTACTTGATAATTCTTTCTAGCCATAAGTTAAACGCCAGTACCGTTAATATAAGACCAACTTGATCCATCATAAAATTCTATTCTAGATTCTGTAGTATTCCATATTACAGATCCTCCTTCTAGAGCAACGAAATTATCCCTTTCGGTTGTACTAGCTCTAGGTAATTTTAAGAATCTTGTTATTGGAATTCCAGCTCTTGCGAAATCAGCACCAGAAGTTGCTATTGTAGTTCCAATTCCAACACTTCCACTAGCAGCAATAGCACCATCAACAGTCAAAGTTGATGGAGTAACATTAGTCCCTACGCCAAGAGCAGAAACAAATGCTCTACTAAATTGAGCATCTATTGCTCCAGCTTCAATAATATCTTCTCGACTTGTTCCAATAGCAATAGCACCAACTTCTACTATGTTGGTAATATCAACATCAACAAAGGTTGATATACCAATCTGTCTGAATATATCTGAACCTGTTATTAATGGTGGAAGTGTAGTATTACCACCAATTAAATCACCGTCAACCTCCAAATTACCAGTAATAAGAACACTACCAGTAAATGTAGATACTCCAACTACATCTAATTGTACTTCAGGATCTGGTTTATTAATACCTAACTTACCATCATAGGTAAGAGACATTAACTTTTGATTAGTCTGTCCATATATCCAATTAAAGTTACCTGTATTAACACCAACAAAATTACCAGAATGTATATAAGAATTAAAATCTCCTGAATCACCATTGATTAACTCAAAAGTCTTATCCTGAGTTCCAAATCTTACAATACCAACACTTTCTCCTATACCTGCTGTTACAGTATAATTTTGTCCAATCTGAATCATTGCTGATTCTTTTCCAACAACATCAACTGTTGCTATTCCAGATGAATATATGTCAACAATTCTCTTAGGATTATTAATACCAATGCCCAATCCATCTTGAACATGTGATAATGAAGATGTGGTAATACCAGTAAAAGATTGTGTGGCTAATAATTCACTAAAAGTTCCTATACCTGTAGTGTTTATATGAATTGTATCTACTTGATCAAATGTAGATTTTGTTGAAGTAACATCACCAGTTAGACTTCCAACAATACTATTTGTAGCAGTTAATACACCAACAACTTGAAGATTATGAACTTGAGCCGCAGAATTTGTTTTAATAACATTACCTAATAAAGTAGCAGCAGAAGCAGAATCATAATATATTACCTGTGGACTACTTTCAGTTATTGTTATATCAACATATGCTCCAGCAGTTCCTTGAGCACCAACAACATTTAAACCACCACCATAAACCGAATCATTTAATGAATCATAATAAAATCTAAGTGGATAAGCAGTGTTAGTTGGATCACTTTGATCAAATCTATATGTCCTACCAGGAACTAAAGTTAAAAATGGTGATTCTTTACCATCTAGATAATACGCATTAGAATTTCCCTCATTATAATATCTGTTATTAGAAGTCTTAGGAGCAACAGTAACTATAATAGTCTCAGTAGGTCCTTGTGGTTGGCTAATGATGTTTAAACCTTCAATCTTAGGTGTTGTTGTTATACCTGTTACATGAAGATTTGTTGTAGTAACAATACCACTATTATTAACATAGGTTGATTCTACCTGTGTAATATTAGTCTCAGCACTTGTAATGTCACCAGTGAGATTTCCTTTAAATGTTGTAGCAGTAACAACACCAGTTGCTACAATACCACCTTCAGAATTAATACCAACTCCTTTCTCAAAATCATTTGGATTATTATTACCACCAATTTGCAGAGTATGTCTAGGATCCTCAGTTCCTATACCTACATTACCAGCAGCGTAGATACTAACAAATCCCAATCCAACATCTTTATCAATCCACTGAGATGTTGGAATGTTTTCTAAATATTGACCATCTCCATAATAAGTAACTGTTTCACCAACATTTTGAGCAGTTATAACACCAACTGGATCACCAATCTTAACACCAGATCCACTAACATTTCCTGTCTGAATATTAACATTAGTAATATCTAAATCAGTTGCTATAACTTTAGTAAAACTTCCTATTGCTCCAGTAACATTTCCAGATGTCTTAATATTACCATTAACATCCAAAAGTTCTGTAGGTACTGTAGATCCTATGCCAACAGCACCATTAGTGTCAACAATTAAATGATCATCATCAACCTGTACACCACTTCGGAAATTAAATGATTTTTTAATATTCGCCATCTGAATATGTTTTTTATCTATTTATGAGTTAGATTGGTCTTTATTTTTTGAACCTCAGATCATGCTCTAATTCAGAAACTGTCTTAGCTAAATCTTTAACTGCCTCAATTAAAACAGGAACAAGTTTTTCATAAGCAACAGCAAGTGTACCATCATCTCGAACAGTAGTTAAACCAGGTAATCCAAGTGCTTCAATTTCTTGAGCAATCACACCAGTATCTCCTTGTCCTTCTTTACTAGATGCTGAGTTCCAATTAAATGTATTACCACTAATTGAAATAACCTTTTCAAGAGCGTTAGGAATAGGTGTTATATTATCTTTTAATCTTCTATCAGAACCTGAGTAAGCAATAATATCCTGAGTAACATCTAATTGTCCCTGAACTTTAACTCCAGTAGATTGAGTAAGTAGTTTAGCAGCAGAAGCAGCAGTTCCTCCACCATAGAACAATTCAACATCAGAACCCTTATTATAAACTATACCATATTCACTATTGTTTTTATTACCAATAACAACCTTTTCATCACTCTGTAAGTAAAGATGAGTATCTGGACCTAATGCGGTAACTCTAAAGTTATCCAGTCCACTTACATCATCATGATAAATCCATCCTCTAGCATCAGCAGGAGTCTCCTTACCAAATGTTAAGAATTTATTACTTGGGAAATGAGATCCACCTTTAAATGTTGTTATTCCACTAAATTCAGAATTACGATCAACAGTTAAATCCTTATCAATATTAACACTATGCATAAAGGTTGAAATACCAGTAGTACTCCAAACACCTAAAGTTCCACAAATACTTACCTTCTTATGGAAAGTTGCTCCACCTTTTACAACAAGAACACCTTCATTAGTCTTATTAGTAGAACAATCATAATCAACATCAGTCTGGTTATTAATAGTAACTACACCATCATTAGTACCACCAACCTTAATATTGTTGGTGATCATATCTTTAGTGAATCTAGTAATACCATTAAAGGTTACAGGACCATTAAACTGAGATAGAATCTGTTTAGTAGTTCCACCTTCAACAAGTAATCTCTCTTTAATGATTACTTCATCAAATACAACACTCAACTTACTTGGATCTTCACCCGTTACAGTTGGAATTGGAATATCAAATGTAGTCTGCTGTCCACTATCTGCTGAAATCTTAGTGTTTCCA